>Ga0228698_1000173_pt1 | contig 59432 bp, 49 predicted proteins | sample McNCre117_Aug_MG_FD_178015 | JGI IMG/M metagenome (GOLD analysis project Ga0228698, IMG submission 178015) | Freshwater microbial communities from McNutts Creek, Athens, Georgia, United States - 1-17_Aug_MG | ecosystem: Environmental > Aquatic > Freshwater > Creek | place: USA: Georgia...
ACCCGTGACGCCCTTATTCGTGACAAAGTGGCCCACGGTGATTGGCAAACCCACAGTGGTAACAGCGCATCGGTGTTTGTAAATGCCGCCACCTGGGGTTTGATGCTGACCGGCAAATTGGTGGCGACGCACAGCGAACGCAGCCTGTCGGGCACCTTGGCACGCCTCATTGGAAAGGGGGGAGAACCCTTGATTCGCAAGGGTGTGGACCTCGCCATGCGCATGATGGGCGAGCAGTTTGTGACCGGTGAAACCATTCACCAGGCACTGGACAACGCCCGCACGCTAGAGGCCCAGGGCTTCCGCTATTCCTATGACATGCTCGGCGAAGCAGCGCTGACCCAGGCCGATGCAATGGCCTATCGGGTTGCCTATGAGAATGCCATCCATGCGATTGGCCGTACCGCTGCGGGGCGTGGCGTGATGGGTGGCCCGGGTATTTCGATCAAGCTATCGGCCTTGCATCCGCGCTACGGCCGCGCCCAGCATGCCCGTGTCATGGCCGAGCTGTACCCGACTCTGTTGGCCTTGGCCGAATTGGCGCGCCACTACGACATCGGCTTGAATATTGACGCCGAAGAGGCCGACCGTCTGGAGTTGTCCCTGGAATTGCTGGAGCGTCTGTGCTTTGCGCCAGCCTTGTCCGGTTGGAACGGTATTGGCTTTGTTATTCAGGCCTATCAGAAACGCTGCCCCTTTGTCGTCGACTATCTGATTGATCTGGCACGCCGCAGCCAGCACCGCTTGATGGTGCGCTTGGTAAAGGGTGCGTATTGGGACAGCGAAATCAAACGCGCCCAGCTCGATGGTCTGGTCGATTTTCCGGTCTACACGCGCAAGGCCTACACCGACGTTTCGTATCTCGCTTGCGCGGGTAAATTGCTGGCGGCGCCGGATGCCATTTATCCGCAATTTGCCACGCACAACGCCCATACGCTGGCAGCTATTTATCAACTCGCCGACCCAAGCCAGTGGCACCCGGAGCAATATGAATTCCAGTGCCTGCACGGCATGGGCGAGCCACTCTATGCGCAAGTTGTGGGCGCTGAAACCACCGGCCAGCTGGGGCGACCATGCCGCATTTATGCGCCGGTTGGTACGCACGAAACGCTGCTGGCATACCTGGTGCGGCGTTTGTTGGAAAACGGCGCGAACACCTCGTTTGTGAATCGCATGGCCGACCCATCGATTCCCATCGACGCACTAATCGAAGACCCGGTGCGCACGGTGGAGGCGCTGGCCCAGGCCGAAGGCACGCTGGGCTTGCCGCACCCCCACATTGCTGCACCGCTGGCGCTCTATGGCGCGAGCCGGGCGAATGCCCGTGGCATCGATCTGAGCGATGAAAACCAGCTGCAACGCCTGCGGGAGATTGCCGAAGCGGGCATGCACCAATCGTGGTCGGCCGGTCCCATGGTGGCCGGTGTGGCGCGGCCTGGCAGTTGCGTACCAGTACGCAACCCGGCGGATGCAAACGACGTGGTGGGCGCGGTGCAAGACGCCACGGTTTCGGAGGTCGGGCAGGCGGTGCAGGCGGCCATCGCGTTTGCACCGGAATGGGCCAATAGTCCTGCGGCACAACGCGCCCAGGCACTCGAGGCCGCAGCCGACGCACTCGAGGCAGATATGCCACGTTGGCTCTGCTTGTTGTCGCGTGAAGCGGGTAAGACCATGTCCAATGGCATTGCCGAGGTGCGTGAAGCAGTTGATTTTTTGCGCTATTACGCCGCCCAGATTCGGGCCACGTGGGATGCGCCGGATCGGGTCTGTGCGCATGTGCCGCTGGGGCCGGTGGTGTGTATCAGTCCCTGGAATTTCCCACTGGCGATTTTTGTTGGACAGGTTGCGGCGGCCTTGGCCGCCGGAAATCCGGTGTTGGCCAAACCGGCCGAGCAAACACCCTTGATTGCCGCCGAAGCGGTGCGTGTGCTCTGGCAAGCGGGCATTCCCAAAGGTGCTTTGCAGCTATTGCCTGGGCGCGGTGAGACGGTGGGCGCTGCGCTGGTGGCCGATGCCGGCGTGCAAGGCGTATTGTTCACGGGATCTACCGAAGTTGCCCGCTTATTGCAACGCAATTTGGCTGGCCGGGTTGGCTGGCATGGAGGCGCCATTCCCCTGGTTGCGGAAACCGGTGGCCAAAACGCGATGGTGGTGGATTCTTCGGCTTTGTTGGAGCAAGTGACGGTTGACGTACTTGCTTCGGCTTTTGACAGTGCCGGTCAGCGCTGTTCAGCTTTGCGTGTGCTGTGCGTGCAGGAAGACGTGGCCGACCGCTTGCTGGAATTGATCAAGGGGGCGATGGCCGAATTGCGCATGGGCAACCCCGGTTTGCTGGAAGTCGATGTCGGGCCGGTGATCGATGCCGAAGCGCGCGATGCCATCGAGCGCCATGTCAGCACCTTGCAGGCCGCTGGCCGCCGCGTGTACCGGCAAGTGCGGGCGGCAGACCATGCGCTGGAGCAGGGTACCTTTGTGCCGCCCACGCTGATAGAAATCGATGGTTTGCACGAACTGCAGCGCGAGGTCTTCGGCCCTGTTTTGCATGTGGTGCGCTGGCCGCGCGAAGGGCTGGATGCCATGCTGCAGCAAATCAATCAGACCGGCTATGGCTTGACGCTGGGCGTGCACACGCGCATTGACGAAACCATTGAACGTGTGGTGTCCCAGGCGCGCGCCGGCAATGTGTATGTGAATCGCAATATGGTGGGTGCGGTCGTGGGCGTGCAACCCTTTGGTGGCGAAGGTTTGTCGGGTACCGGGCCCAAGGCCGGTGGGCCTTTGTATCTGTACCGCCTTTTGGCCGAACGACCGGCCGCTGCATTGGCCCGGGCGCTGGATGCAGTGGGCTTACCGGTTGGCCCGATGCCGAACAGCTCTGCCGCAGCCATGGAATTGGCTACCAACCCGCCCACTGATCTGGCGTTGGACGCCTTGCGCGCCTGGGCGGCAGCGCGCCAGGACACGCGCAAGGTGCAAGCATGCCACGACAGTGCTGCGGTTGTGCCCGCAGTGCGTACGCGCTGCTTGGTCAGCGCTACGGGCGAGCGCAATACCTACCGCTGGGTGCCGCGCGAGGCCGTGCTATGCCTGTCCGATCAAGCCGATGCGCAGTGGCTGCAGTTGTGCAGTGTGCTGGCCGCTGGCAGCCGTGTGGTCTGGCCTGCCACGCCACACAACGAGGCACTGTTGGCCCAATTGCCAGTGGATGTGCGTGCACGCATTGCCTTGGCGGCCGATTGGACGCACAGCGCCGTGCACTTTGATCTGGTCTTGCACCAGGGCGATACCGACAGCCTGCGCCGTGTACAACAGACGCTGGCGGCGCGGCCAGGCCCGATTGTCAGCGTGCGCGCCGGCACCGTGCCCTGGGAGTCGCTCTGGGTGGAGCGCGCATTGAGCGTCAACACCGCCGCAGCAGGTGGCAATGCCAGCCTGATGACGATGGGCTAGGGCCCATCACCGCGGTGCTTACACCGCCATCGGCGCTGCAATGGCGGGGTGGTGCTGGTAGCCTTCCAGACTGAAGTCGGAGGGCGCGATTTGCTCCAGCCATTGCGGCGCGTATATACCGGTGTCGGTGAATGCCGGTACCCGATCGGCAATGTGCAATTGCGGTGGCGCATAGGGCTCACGGCGCAGCTGCTCTTGCAACATATCGACGTGGTTTTCGTAAATGTGGGCGTCGCCAATAAAGTAGCTGAACCAGCGCGGTTTGTAGCCGCTCAGACGCCCCATCAGGTGCAATAGCGCAGCGCCTTCGGTGAGATTAAAGGGCGTGCCCAAGCCAACGTCATTGCTGCGGATGTAAAGGCACAGCGAAATTTCCCCCCTGGCCTGGTTTACCAAAAATTGGTAGAGCAAATGGCACGGCGGCAAGGCCATCTCTTCGAGTTGGCCCCAGTTCCAGCCGTGGAACAAAATGCGGCGGTTGCCTGGGTCTTTGTGGATGGTGTCCAGGCACTGGCGCAGCTGGTCAATGGCTTTGTACAGCAACACGCCACCCGGGGCCACGCCGCCCTCATATGCCATGCCGTCCAGTCCCTCATTTTCTACCGCCCCGATCACACGGTAGCCACGCCCCAGGGCGTCGGCAATTTGCGCGGTGCCCTGGGGTGTGCCGGGGTCAATCAGTTTGTAGGCTGGCCAGTTGCGCCATTGCACACCGTAGACCGGCCCAAGGTCATCGGTGCCCAAGCGGTAAGGGTTGGCCAGCCACTGTGCGTTGTCATTGGCGTTCTGGTCCCAGACTTTACAGCCCAGGGCACGGAACTCGGCAGCGCTGCGGTAGCCTCGCAAAAAACCAACCAGTTCGCCAATTGCAGACTTGAAAGCCAGCTTTTTGGTGGTGACGGCGGGAAAGCCTTCTTGCAGGTCAAATTTCAACATGGCACCGGGCAGGCTGAGGGTGCGCACGCCGGTGCGATTTTCTTGCCAGCTGCCGTTGTCGAAAATGCTGCGTACGAGATCTTGGTAGGACTTCATGGGATGTTCAGGGGTTCGCGGTTCAGGGCTTCGGTTGTGGGGGCGGTAAAACGCGCCCTGGATTCATGCGGTTTTCCGGGTCCAGGGCGTTTTTGATAGCGCGCATCCAGTCCAGCGCAACGGCGGACTTGTGCGCTGCCAGCGAACTGCGTTTGAGGCTGCCAATCCCGTGTTCAGCCGAAATCGAGCCTTTGAAGCGGTCGATTTCTGCGTACACCAGGTGGTTAATGGGCGCCTCCTGATCGCGCAAGAATGCTTCAGCGTCGGTTCCTTGCGGGGCTTGTACGTTGTAGTGCAAGTTGCCATCACCCAGGTGTCCATAGGTCACCATGCGGACGCCGGGAAAGGCCGCCGCAATGGCCGCATCGGTGCGGTGCACGAATTCGGGAATGCTGGACACGGCAATCGATATATCGTGTTTGATGTTAAGGCCTTCACGCGCCTGTGCCAGCGGGATGCTCTCGCGGATATGCCACAGTGCATGCGCTTGCGCCAGGTTTTGCGCCACCACCGCATCGCTTACACAGCCATCGGTCAATGCCGCTTCCAGCAGGCCTTCCAACAATGCCACAGCATTCGCCTCCGACACGGCGTCGGCGTGTTCCATGACAACGCACCAAGGGCTGTTGTTGGCCAAAGGAATGTCCATGGAAGGGAAATGGGTGCGCACCAGACCCAGGGCAAACTGGCCCATGACTTCAAAGCCGGTCAAGCCTGCGCTGAGGCGTTGTTGGGCCAGATTCAGCAAACGCACGGCAGCGTCCAGTGAAGGCACGGCGGCGAATGCGGTGAGCGTTGCGATGGGCTGCGGAAACAATTTGAGTGTCGCCGCAGTAATGACGCCCAATGTGCCTTCGGAGCCAATAAACACATGGCGCAGGTCGTAGCCGGTATTGTCTTTGCGCAGTCCGCTTAAGCCGTCCCAGATGCGGCCGTCGGCGCCCACTACTTCCAGCCCCAGACACAACTCGCGGGTGGTGCCGTAGCGCAGCACCTGGGTACCGCCAGCATTGGTCGCCAAATTGCCGCCAATGGTGCAACTCCCTTCGGCTGCCAGGCTCAACGGAAATAGCAAGCCCTGGTCGGCACATGCGGTTTGCAGGTTTTGCAAAATACATCCGGCCTCGACCGTCACGGTGAGGTTGGCCTTGTCGATCTGGCGAATGCGGTTCATCCGCGTCAGGCTGAGAAGCACCTGCTGGCCGCTGCCATCGGGAATCGATCCCACTACCATGCCCGTGTTGCCGCCCTGGGGGACCATGCTGGCGCCGAAGCGGGCACAGGCTCGCACCACGTCCGCTACTTCGGCGGCAGTGCCAGGGCGCACCACGGCCAGCGCTTTGCCGCTTTCCCGCCCGCGCCAGTCGCGCTCGAAGGCGCTCAAATCGCCTTCAATCAGCACATTGCCATCGCCCACGATTGCGCGCAGCGTTTGGCGCAGGGCGTCCCGGTCGGGGCCCGGTTGCGGGGCGCGATTGCCGGAGCCGTTGCGCAAACGCATTCGAATGTGCGCGGTGCAGGCCACAAACAAGCCCAGGCACAATCCAATTTCCAGTCCTGCCAACCAGCGGCCTGGTGCCGGGTCGCTCCAGGCCCGAACCACGCCCTCGGTGAAGTAGAGCCAGAGCAGCAAACTCAGCCAGCGGTAGGTGTACATGCGGTTCTTTAGCAAACCGGCCAGGGGCAGGCACAAGGGCAGCGCTTTGAGCGCCAACCATGAGCCTCCAGGCCGCAGGGGGCTTAGCCACAGTTCCCACAGCAGACTTAAAACCACCAGACACAGCAAACAAACGACGCTGAAGGTGCGGCTGAGCGCAACCTGGCGGGCACTGAAATGAGGGTAACGGGGTGGTGTCATGGCGCGGTCGGACACGGCTGGGTACGGCATTGCAAAAATGGCATCATCGGGGGATGCACCCCATAGTTAGATTTCAAGTGTGGCTCTCAGATGTTCGCAGCGTGCGCTGGCGCGATGCCATTTTGACACTGCGCGAACGGTTTCGGGAAGATCGGCTCGCCTTGACCGCAGGCAGCCTGACCTTTACTACCACCATTGCCTTGGTCCCCTTTCTGACCGTTGCACTGGCGGTATTTACCGCATTTCCGATTTTCTCCCACTTCCAGGACGTGCTGCAGAAGTGGCTCATCACCAGCCTGGTGCCCGACACCATTGCGCGCCAGGTAATGGGTTACTTAACGCAATTCGCATCGCGTTCCAGTCGCCTGGGAACGGTGGGCCTGGTGTTGCTGGTGGCCAGCGCCTTGGCACTGATTTTTACCATTGACCGCACTCTGAACGCGATTTGGCGCGTGCGCGCGCGGCGCGCATTGGGTCAGCGTTTGCTCATTTACTGGGCTGCCATTACCCTCGGTCCGGTGTTGCTTGGCGCCAGTTTGAGCGTCATGTCCTACGCCTTTACCGCCTCGCGCGGGGTGGTCGCGGGCAGTGGTGCGGGCAACTGGTTGGGATGGTTTCTGGGCTTGCTGGAGTTCTTATTGGGTGCGGGAGGCATGGCCGCTCTGTTTCATTACGTGCCCAACACGTTTGTGCGCTGGGGTCACGCCTGGATGGGGGGGATTTTTGTGGCTGCCGGACTGGAGTTGGCACGCAAAATTTTGGCGATTTATTTGGTTAAAGTGCCAACGTACTCCCTGGTATACGGTGCCTTCGCCACTGTACCCATTTTGCTGATTTGGATTTATACCGTGTGGGTGCTGGTGCTGTTGGGCGCAACGTTAACGGCCTACTTGCCCAGCCTGATTGGCGGCATACCGCGGCGTCGCAGTGGCTATGGTTGGCATTTTTCACTGGCACTCGACGTGCTGCGGGCCCTGCATTTGGCGGCCCAGACGCCACAGCGCGGGCTGACACTGGTTGGTATGTGTGCGCAACTGCAAGCCGACGCCCAGCGGGTGGAGCCGGTAATTGAGGCTTTACAGGCACTTGACTGGGCTGCCAAACTGGATGAAAACCAGGCACCCGACACGGGTGCACGTTTTGTACTGCTGATCGATCCCACCCAAACCCGGTTGGACCCACTGATACACGCGCTGCTGCTGCCGCGCACGGTGGCGACTGAAAAACTCTGGAAAAATGGCCGCTGGGCAGCAGATACCCTGGCCGATGTGCTGTAAAGCCTGGGCCAAGCAGCGATTGCAGGCGCAGGTGCCGGCGTGTGCGCACGGTTTTGTCGGCTATATTTCGAACAGTTCTGCAAACTGTGTGTGACAAGGAAAAACTATGAAAGTCAGCGATATCTTGCGTGTGAAGGGCGGCACACTCTTTACGGCAACCCCCGACGAGCCCTTGGCCGAGGCACTCGACCTGATGGCCCAGAAAGACATCGGCTCCCTGGTGGTGATGGAGCACGGCGATTTGGTGGGCATGCTGACTTTCCGTGAGGTGATTCAAACCCTGGTGGCAAACGGTGGGCGGATTGGTGAAACCCTGGTGCGCAAAGCCATGGACGACGCTCCCCTGACCTGCACCATGGAGACCGACATGGACGAGGTGCGGCGCATGATGCTGGACCGCCATGCCCGCTACATGCCGGTTATGGACAACCGCATGCTAATGGGCGTTATCAGCTTCTATGATGTCGCCAAGGCCGTGGTGGACAGCCAGAATTTTGAGAACAAGATGCTCAAGGCCTATATTCGCGACTGGCCCGAGGGCGAGTCGCCGGCAGCGTCCTGAGGCCCGACTGGGCCGCGCTGCGGTTGTGCTAGCGCATTCTGCCTGCGTCTTGCATCACGCCGATTACCCGCTCTTCTGCAGTTCGGAGTGCTGCCTGGACGCTCACTTTCCCCACAATTGCGCCTTGTAGGGAGGGCCACATGGCGTCCGAAATGGCAGACCATTCGGGCACCAAGGGCGGTGTAAAGGCATCCGCTGTCATAGCGCTTGCAAAGATGTCCAACACGGTCCCCATAAATTGGTTTCCCTGTTTTTTGAATTCCCCCCGAACCAGTGTCAATGCGTCCTTGCGCGGAACCAGGGCACCATTGCGCGCTTCGAGCGCTTGCGCCTGCAGGCTCGTCAAGGCCATCAGAAAGCTGGCGGCGGCTTCGGGGTTGTCGCAAGCGCGGGTGATTGAGAAACTATGGGTTCCCGCCCAACCGGTGCGGCGGCCGCCAGGGCCCGCCGGCGCCCGTGCCACGCCCACCCGCCCCGCGATTTTCGAGGTGAGCGGCTGGTTGAAGTGGCCGGCCCACGAGCCCCAATCCAGACTCATTGCGACTTTGCCCGCTGCGAATGCATCGCCCAGTGCCTGCCAGCCTTGCGTGGGCGTGTCCGGCGAGACGCTGCCGTCTTGGTACAGATCCACAAAAAACTGCAAGGCACGAACACCGGAGGGAGAATTAAAAGCCGGCCGCCAGTTCTTGTCGAACAATTGCCCCCCTTGCGCTACTAACATCTCGTAGAAACGGCCCGTCAGCGGCTCGCCGGTGCCGGCAAACTGTGTTCCATAGAGTGCCGGTGGATGGGACAGGAAATGGGCCTGTTGCGCGAATTCGGTCCAACTGCCGGGGGCTTGCAAAGGGCGGTGAAAGCGGGCCTGATAGGCCGCCTGTGTCACAGCCGATTCGTAGACATCTTTATTGTAAAAAATTTGACTGATATCGGTGTAGCGTGGCAGTTGGAGGAGGGCATTCCCAGTGCGTGCCAAGGCAAGCACATGGGGATCAAAATTTTTCAGATAGTCGGCCGGTATCAGCGCCGCAAGGTCGCGGAACAAGCCCAGGTACTGGGGGTTGAAGCTGGTGTGGTTGGATGCCACGCAGTAATTGAGCGTCCGCTCTGCCATATCTTGTTTCAGGGCGCGGTCCAGGTCGGCGTGGCGCATGATTGCCAATACTTCTACTCGGCCCCCCGTTGCGCGCTCCCACGCTGGAATCACGGAGCGATACAAAGCCTCTGATTGCAAGCCATCGCCGAGCAACTTGACCCGCAGCGTATAGCCGTCGAATCGCTGGGCATAGGCATTGTTGTCAGCCACCCATGCGGCGATAAGTAGCACCATGCGCAGCACCATGAAAACGCCGTTCCAGAGCGACTGGGAACGCGCGTGGAACGCAAAGTGTGTGGACATGGCCTCTCCTGAATGCCACGAATGTGCCGTACCCGGCGTCGCGTTGTGCATGGTTTTGCGCACATGCGTACAAACCGGACGCCAGCGGCGCGTGTGCTGACCCACCATGCGGCAAACACAAAGGGGGCGTCGGTGCTGACTCTAATTCGTTCTATCAGCTTGTCAGCGCGCATGTTGATCGGCTTTGCGGCATTGGTTTTGATTTTGGGTATTTTGGGGGGGTGGTCCTATCGCTCGGTGGCGGAAATTGACATCAATGGCCCGATGCACCAGCGTCTGGTGCTGGGGCAGACCCTAAAGGCCGACCTGGTGCCCCCTGTCATGTTTATTTTGGAAGCCAATTTGCTGTGCTTTGATCTCAGCGCAACGGCAGACCCACTGGCGCAGGACCAATTGGTGGAAAGCCTGTCGCGTTTGCGTGCCGACTACTATCGGGCGCACAGCTATTGGTTGGAGAAAAATCTCGATGTGCGCATGGCCCAGTTGCTGTTGGTGGATGCATACAAGCCGGCGGTGGTTTTTTTTGATACCGCTTATCGTGAGTTAATTCCTGCGGTTCGTGAACACAATGCCGCCCGTATCACGGCTGCTATGCGCAACTTGCGCCCATTGTTTGACGCCCATCGGCGCAGCGTTGAGGCCGCATTCCTGATCAGCGCGACGATTGAGCGATCCGATACCGAGTGGAGCAACCGGGTTCGCCATGACGTCGCATGGGGTTTGGCTCGCGCAATTGCTGTTGCCCTGAGTTCCATACTGCTGTTGGGCGCGTTGCTGTACCGGTCTATTGTTAATCCCTTGCAACGTTCGCTGGAGATCGCACGGCGGATCGCTGCTGGCCAATTTGATTTGCCGCCACAGGAACGCTTTGCCGACGAACCGGGCCGTCTGCTCACGGCATTGGAGGCCATGTGTGGCAGTTTGCGCAGCATGATTGCGCAGCTTGAACAGGCCAACGCGATCAAGGAACAAGCGAATTTATTGTCCCAGGCAGCACTCGAAACGGCGCGTGCCGGGGCCTGGCGCATTGATCTGCTGGGCGAAACTGTGGTGCGCGCGTTGTCCCCGGATGCCCAGGCTATTTATGGCATGTCGCCAGGTGAGTCGGTGCTTGCCCGGGACCTGTGGTTGGCGCACGTGTGCGGTCTGGACAGCCTTAGCAATTTACCCCCAGCGCATTTGTTGGGCAACGCGCTGACCCAGCGCGCGGCCTCCTATGAAATGATTTATCCGTATCGCAGACCAATCGATCAGCGCCAGGTCTGGTTGCACGATCGTGGTCTCGTGCATTACGGTCCCACAGACGAGGCCGAGCAGGTAATTGGCGTGGTCATGGATGTCACGCAAAACCAGCATATTCAGGAGGCCTTGCGGCACGCCAATGGGGTGCTGGAGCAGGCGCTCGAATTGGCCAAGGCAGCGACGTGGCGCAATGACTGTGCCGAAGGCCACGAACAGGTTCGCTTGTCCAATCGGGCCATCGATTTGCTGGGTTTCCGGCCCAGAGAAGGGGGCGTCGTGATGCTCGATGAATGGCGCCACCAAATTGAGCTGGCGGCCGGTTCCACCCAGGCCGACCGTGTGGTGGCGCAACTCCGTTCTGCCATGTCAGGGGCCGAAGAGTGCTTTGACGTGCGTTATCCCTTGTGTCGACAAGTAGACGGCGAGCGCATCTGGGTTCAGCACATTGCCGATGCCGTGTTTGACTTCAGTGGCACGGAGGTGCTGGCAATGCAGGGGGTGTTGCGCGATATCACCTTGGACCGGCAAGCCGAAGAATCAATTATTGCGTCCATGGAAGCCGCCGAAGCCACATCGCGTTCGAAGAGCGATTTTCTGGCCAATATGAGCCACGAAATTCGCACTCCCATGAACGCCATTATTGGCCTGTCAGGATTGGCACTGAAAGTAGACATGCCGCCGCGTGTGCATGACTATTTAAGCAAAATTCGCCACAGTGGTGAACACTTGTTGGGCATCATTAACGACATTCTAGATTTTTCAAAAATTGAATCGGGCAAGCTGGAGGTGGAAACCATTGACTTCGCTCTCGACGATGTGCTGGCCAATGCGAAGAATTTGCTCAGCGACAAAATAGAAGAAAAAAGTCTGATTCTGGTGTGTACTGTAGCGCCTGATGTTCCGCCTTTGTTATCGGGCGATCCGCTGCGGATTGGCCAGATCCTGATTAATTTTCTGTCCAATGCCGTCAAGTTCACGCCAGCAGGCAGCGTGCGGCTGGCTGTGACCCTGCGGTCGATTGCGGGTGTTGCTGAAGCCCAGCGGGTGCATTTGCGTTTTGCCATTTCTGATACCGGAATCGGTTTGTCACCAGCGCAAATGGCGCGTTTGTTTCAAAGCTTTGGCCAGGCCGATACCTCAATCACACGGCGTTACGGCGGTACCGGACTGGGATTGGCAATTTGTAAAAGCCTGGCCGAACGCATGGGTGGGCAAGTGGGTGTAGAGAGCGCGTTGGGGCAGGGTGCAACATTTTGGTTTGAAGCGGAGCTCGGCATTGGTCAGAAGGACATCCACCGCAGTTTGCGCGATATGGCAAGTGCCGCGGATGTGCCGGACCAGGCCAATCTGAGCGCGGCGCCGCGCATGGGTGCCGATGCGGCGTTACAGCGCGTGCGTGGCGCGCGCATTTTGTTGGTGGAAGACAATGAGATCAACCAGCAGGTGGCGTGCGAGTTACTGCAAAGCGAGGGATTTTCGGTGGACGTCGCCGACAATGGCCACATTGCAGTGCACAGCGTGGCAGCGCGTGCAGCCGAACACATACCATACGACCTGGTGCTAATGGACATGCAAATGCCGGTTATGGACGGTGTCACCGCTACCCGTTTGCTGCGTGAAATTCACAGTGCCGACAGGCTGCCGGTGGTGGCCATGACGGCCAATGCCATGCGGGTTGATCGCGATCGATGCCTGGAGGCGGGCATGAATGCATTCGTCACCAAACCGATCGATCCGGACGCACTGTGGCGTGTGCTCGGGAAATGGATTGGTGATCGCCCCGGCTTGGGGCAGGGCCGGGTTGTGCCGCCCTCTTTGTTGCAGCCCACGGTCGATGAAAGGCATGCGCAGCTGCTGCAGGCTCTGCAAAGAGTGCCTGGACTGGATGTTGCACGCGGTGTTTACCACGCGGTAGGGAACAGCCGGCTGTACCTGGTTTTGCTGGAAAAATTCCTTCAGGCCCAATCGGGTGCGGTAACGGAAATGACACAGGCCCTGGCGGCCGGTGCTTTGGGGGATGCCGAGCGCATCGCCCATACGCTCAAAGGCGTGGCTGCCAATTTGGGCGCACAGCGTCTGGCCGAAGCCGCCGCCGTGGTAGAGCGTACTCCCAACATCGCGACTTTGCAGGCACTGGCGCCGCAACTGGATGCGCTGTGTGCAGCGTTGCGCGCCGTGCCTGGGTTGCAAGCCCCCGCACCGGTTGTGACCAATGTCACGCCTCTGGGCGTTGCAGAGCGGCCGTTGGCGCATGCGGCGCTGCAGCAGTTGCGCGACCTGTTGGCGAACGACGATGGTGCAGTCCTGGCGTTGTGGGAAAACCAGGCGGTCTTGTTCAGCCGCTGCCTGCCCCCGGCCGACGGCGCAGCCTTGCATACCCTGATCGGAGATTTCGCATTCCCGGCCGCGCTGCGCCAGCTCAATGCGTCCGCAGTCTGGGATAATCTCGCGCTATGAGCGGCAATACTTTTGGAAATTTATTCGCAGTCACCAATTTTGGTGAATCCCACGGCCCGGCCATTGGCTGCGTGATTGATGGTTGCCCACCGGGCCTGGCCCTGAGTGAGGCCGATATTCAGCACGACCTTGACCGCCGACGGCCGGGCACCAGCCGCCACGTAACCCAGCGCAATGAGCCCGATGCGGTGCAAATTTTGAGCGGTGTCTACCAGGGCTTTACCACGGGAACACCGATTGCCCTATTAATTCAAAACACCGACCAACGCAGTGCCGACTACGGCAATATCGTCGATCGTTTCCGTCCAGGTCATGCCGACTACACTTATTTCCAGAAATACGGTGTGCGCGATCCGCGCGGCGGAGGACGTTCCAGCGCGCGCCTGACGGCGCCGATGGTGGCTGCCGGTGCGGTTGCCAAAAAATGGTTGAAGCAGCACTATGGCACGGAATTTCGTGGCTGTATGACGCAGATCGGTGACCAGTCGATTGCTTTCGAGTCCTGGGATCACGTCGCGCACAATCCGTTTTTTGCCCCGGTAGCCGATGTGTCCGCTTTGGAAGCTTACATGGATGCCTTGCGCAAATCGGGTGACTCATGTGGCGCGCGCATCCGCATCTGTGCCACGGGCATGCCGGTCGGATTAGGACAGCCGCTGTTTGACAAATTGGATGCCGACATCGCCTACGCCATGATGGGCATCAATGCGGTCAAGGGCGTGGAAATTGGCGCTGGATTTGCCAGTGTGGCCCAGCGTGGCACGGTGCACGGCGATTCTCTGACGCCGGACGGATTCGCCAGCAACAACGCCGGTGGAGTGTTAGGGGGAATTAGCACGGGCCAGGATTTGGAAGTGGCAATCGCTATCAAACCCACCAGCTCCATCATTACACCGCGTGATTCGATTGATTCAACAGGCCAGCCCGTATCGGTCGTCACCAAGGGTCGTCATGACCCATGTGTGGGCATTCGGGCCACTCCGATTGCCGAAGCCATGTTGGCCCTGGTGGTGATGGAGCACGCGCTCCAGCACCGCGCCCAATGTGGCGATGTGCGGGTGGCGTTGGCACCGATCGCGGCGAAAGCCGGGAATGCGGCGTTGCCGCTTTAGTGCAAACGGTGAATGGGGGAATCATTGACGATGCCCCAATCGCTTTTTTCTGACTTTGCGGGATCGCGCGCCAGCGGGTCATCCTGATGCTTGGCGAAATACCACAGCAACAGGCCGGTGCCGCCAACAATCACGACGGCTATCAGCAGCAATTTCAGTGCTGCCAGCCACGCTGAATCCTCCCGCTCGTATTCGCGGTCAGGGTCTTTTGCTTGCTCTTGCTTCTCGTTGCGCGGTGCCATGATTGCGGTCATCCCTCGGTTGGGACTATCTTCCCGAATATTCAGATTTTTACGGCGCCGAATGTACTACGAAATACGCTGATCGGCATCGATCCATGGTCGTGTGCCCCAGGTTGGCGTTTGAAACGCGGCAATCAGAAAGTCCACCATGGCACGCACCTTGCCCGGCAAATGACGCCGGCTCGGGTATACCGCACACACGGCGATATCAGGCCCATGCAGTTCGGGCAGCAATTGCACCAAATGCCCGAGACGGATGTCGTTGGCGACCAAAAATCCCGGTTGAAAAATAACACCCTGATCTGCCAGGGCCGCTGCCCGGCACGTGTCGCCACTGTTGGCGTGCAGACGCGGGCGGGTGATAACGCTTTGCGGTTTTCCCTGGGTATCGTGCAGGGTCCAGGTGTCGCCACCCGACCACCAGGAGTAGGCCATTACGCTGTGGTTTTCCAAATCGCTGAGCTTGTGAACCGGTGCCGCCGCCGCCAGGTAGCGCGGCGACGCACACAGCAGCATGCGGTCATTGGCCAGTGGTCGGGTAATCAGACTGGAGTCGGGCTGGGCGTGAATGCGCACTGCCATGTCGAAGCCTTCGTCCACCAGATTCACAATGCGGTCGGTCAGGCTGATGTCGAGTTCCACTTTGGGATGCAGTTTCAGGAATTCGCCCCAGAGCGGCGCCAACTGCAAATTGCCGAAGGTCAACGGCGCATTGATTTTCAGGCGTCCACTTGTCTCCGTGCTGCCCGCACTGGCGGCGGCGTTGGCATCGTTCACATCGGCAAGGATCTGGCGGCAGCGTTCGGCGTAATCCATGCCTGTGTCGGTGAGCGACAAGCGACGCGTCGTGCGGTGCAGAAGACGGGCGCCCAGGCTGCTTTCCAGGTCTTGTACATGGCGCGAAACCAGGGCTTTGGATGTGCCCAAACGCTCAGCCGCCCCGACAAAGCTGCCGGCGTGCACTACGGCCAGAAAGGCTTGCATTTGTTTCAGTTGGGTCATGCCGTTTATTGTCAAATAAATTAAAACAATAAATCAAATTTAATGCCATTTATCAAAATATTTGCTCACTATAAATTAGCGGCATCGCTTAATAAGGAATTTCTCATGACCTCGTCCATTCTCCCCAGTCTATTTGTTTCCCATGGTGCACCGTTGTTTGCGGTAGAGCCGGGGATTTCGGGGCCGGCTTTGACGGCGTTTGGCGCTACGCTGCCAGCCGACTTGCGGGGCGTGGTGGTATTGTCGCCACACTGGATGGCCCGTGCGCCGGCCGTCATGACCAACCCGATGCCGCCAACCTGGCATGATTTTGGTGGATTCCCTCCCGCCTTGTATGCATTGAACTACCCAGCCCCGGGCAGCCCGGCGTTGGGCATGGAGGTCATTGAATTGCTGCACGAAGCGGGCATTGCAGCACAGGCCGATGCCAATCGGCCACTGGACCACGGCACTTGGGTGCCACTCATGCATTTGCTGCCCGATGCCCACGTGCCGGTCGTGCAGGTGGCGTTGCCGATGGGGTGGAACGCTCGCCAGGTATATGCTTTGGGAGCCGCCTTACAGCGTTTGCGTAGCCAGGGCGTATTGCTCATGGCATCCGGCAGCATGACCCACAATCTGGCCGAATTTTTTGGCGGCGAACGCGCACCGGCACCCTATGTTGTGGAGTTTAGCCGCTGGATTGAGGCACGCCTGCAAGCAGGTGACTGGGAGGCGCTACTCGATTACCGCAGTCAAGCACCGCATGCACACCGTGCGCACCCTACAGAAGACCATTTTTTGCCATTGTTTTTCGCGTTGGGCGCTGCCGGCGTCGGTGCACGGCCAGACTATCTGACGCGCGAAGTGATGTACAGCATGTTGGCAATGGACAGTTTTACGCTGCAATAGAACGCAGCTTCGCTGCATGCAGCGTTTTAGGCGCTGGCAGAAAATGCGTCGTACGCAGCGTCGTCCATCAGGGTCTCGAACTCGGCCGGGTTTTGCATGTCAATCGTGAAGAACCAGCCGGCCTCCAGTGGGGCGGTGTTGGCCAAGGCCGGGTCATCGCGCAGTGCCGGGTTGATCCCGGTTACCGTGCCAGACACCGGAATATAGACGTCGGCAGCCGCTTTGACGGACTCGACTACGGCTGCCACATCGCCCTTGGCAAACGCTTTTCCAATCTCCGGTAACTCCACAAACACAACGTCTCCCAGTGCCTCTTGGGCATGCACCGTGATGCCCACGACAGCGTGCGAAGCGCCGTCCTCGTGTTGAATCCAGACGTGGTCGGAAGTAAATTTGCGCATGGTGTTGCAGATAGTAAGTAGGTATGGATGTAAAGGTACAGCGCGGCAGGACAGATCTACATGCCGACATAGTTGGGGCCGCCGCCGCCTTCCGGGGTAACCCAAACAATGTTCTGGGTTGGATCCTTGATGTCGCAGGTTTTGCAATGCACACAATTCTGGGCATTGATTTGCAGGCGGTCACCGCCGGCATCGTCTTTGACAAACTCGTAAACGCCGGCCGGGCAATAGCGTGTTTCGGGGCCTGCATAGCGGGCCAGGTTGGTATTTACGGGCACGCTGCTGTCGCGCAAAGTCAGGTGCGCAGGTTGCTGCTCTTCGTGGTTGGTATTGCTCAGGAAAACGCTGGAGAGGCGATCGAACGTCAATTTGCCATCGGGTTTGGGATAGGCAATTGGCTTGCATTCGGCAGCGGGCTTCAGATAAGCGTGATCGGGTTTGTTGCGGCGCAAAGTCCAAGGCACATTGCCACGAAGCACAAACTGCTCCAGGCCGTTCATTACGGTGGCGACACGCAAGCCCTTGCCAAACCAGGCTTTGAAATTACGCGCCTTGTTTAACTCTTGAAACAGCCAGCTTTTTTCGAACGCTGCAGGGTAGGCTGTGAGTTCGTCCTGCTGGCGGCCAGCCGCCACTGCTTCAAAAGCCGCTTCGGCCGCCAGCATACCGGTTTTGATGGCTGCGTGTGAGCCCTTGATGCGGCTTACATTCAAATAGCCGGCATCGCAGCCGACCAGCGCGCCGCCAGGGAATACTGTTTTGGGTAGCGCCATCAGTCCGCCTGCCGTAATCGCCCTCGCGCCGTAGGACAAGCGCTTGGCAGTGACTTCGCCTTGTGCGTTTTCGAAGTAGTAGCGGATGTTCGGATGGGTTTTCCATCGCTGGAATTCTTCAAACGGGCTCAAATACGGATTGCTGTAGTTCAGTCCCGTAACAAAACCCAAGGCCACTTTATTGCCTTCGAGGTGGTACAGAAACCCGCCTCCGTAGGTTTCGTTCTGCATAGGCCAACCGGCGGTGTGCATGGCGAAACCCGGCTGGTGACGGGATGGGTCGATCTCCCAGACCTCTTTGATACCCAGGCCGTAGCTTTGGGCGTCGCGTCCGGCATCGAGCTGATACTTTTGAATCAATTGTTTGCCCAGATGCCCCCGTGCACCTTCGGCGAAAATTGTGTATTTGCCGAGCAGTTCCATGCCGATCTGGAAACTGTCCAACGGCGTCCCATCTTTGCCAATGCCCATATTGCCAGTGGCCACGCCCCGCACGGCACCTTGCGCGTCATACAAAATTTCAGCAGCTGCAAAACCAGGAAAAATTTCAACACCCAAGCTTTCAGCTTGCTCCGCCAGCCACTGCGTGAAGGCGCTCAAACTGATGATGTAGTTGCCGTGATTTTGAATGCAGGTTGGCACCAGGAAATTGGGCAGGCGCCAGCCGGATGTTTCACTCAGAAACAGCATGGCGTCGTCGCTGACGGCTTGATTCAGTGGCGCGCCGCGTTCTTTCCAATCGGGAAGCAGTTCACTCAGCGCAACCGGGTCCATGATGGCGCCTGAAACGATATGGGCCCCGGGGGCGGATGCCTTTTCGAGTACCACTACCGAAATCTCCTGGCCTTTTTCGCTGGCCAATTGTTTGAGTCGAATTGCCGTTGCCAGTCCACCCGGGCCGCCGCCCACCACTACAACGTCGTATTCCATCGACTCGCGTGGGCCGAACTGATCAAGGATTTCCTGAGACGTCATAGAGGTGACTCGCTGAATAGGGGGGTGGGGCTGATGACCAGCCGATTGAATTAAGAGATTTTATTCTGCTCAGGCCCTGACTTTTTGACAGTGGCATTGCGCCTGGATGGGTGAGCTTCTGCGCAGAACGCATAAGGGCGAACTTTCCTTGCCATTTTTTTGGCAAGCCAAAAACGCCTAAAAACTGATGCTATAATTTCAGCTTCGACTCAGGCGCATAGCTCAGCTGGTTAGAGCACCACCTTGACATGGTGGGGGTCGTTGGTTCGAGTCCAATTGCGCCTACCAATACAAGCCCTCGTTTCACCTCTGAAACGAGGGCTTTCTTGTTTTCGGCTGCCTGCTTGCGCATTGAATTCGACGCTGCCGAAAATAATCAACCTTGTAACGGCAGTGAATCGCCATCGACGGTGTTGCAATGGGCCTGTCGGCCTCTGTATAGTTTGGCCCATGCCCCGCTTTGCTGCCAACCTGACCATGCTGTACAACGAGCATGCGTTCCTTGATCGGTTTTCCGCCGCTGCCGCCGATGGCTTTGTAGCGGTTGAATGCCTATTTCCTTACGCGTTTTCGGCGACCGAGTTGGCGCTGCGCCTGCGCGACCATGGCTTGCAACAAGTGCTCTTTAATGCACCGCCAGGGGACTGGCAAACGGGCGAGCGCGGCCTTGCCTGCCTGCCGGGACGTGAGGCCGATTTTCGCGATGGTTTTGAGCGCGCATTGGCGTACGCAGACGTGCTTGGCTGTCCGCGTATTCATGTCATGGCAGGCGTTCTGCCGATGCAGGCTGACCCGCAAACTGCGTACGCCACGTATATGCGCAATCTGTCCTGGGCCGCGTCATTGGCTGCAACATGCGACCGCGATGTGCTGATCGAGCCGATTAACCCACGCGATATGCCAGGCTATTATTTGAACCGCCAGGACGCAGCCCATTCGATTGTGGACTCCCTGGGCGTACCCAATCTGAAGGTGCAGATGGACCTCTACCACTGCCAGATTGTCGAGGGTGACCTCGCTAGCAAGTTGCGCCAGTACCTGCCCACCGGTCGTGTTGGGCACATTCAAATTGCCGGCGTGCCGCAACGCCACGAACCGACGCTGGGCGAGGTCAATTACGACTACCTGTTCGCGTTGCTCGACACACTTGCTTACGCGGGCTGGATTGGTTGCGAATACCGACCCGCTGTTCAGGACGCGGGTGGTACATCGGCCGGCCTGGGCTGGTTTCGGTCTTGTCGCGCGCGCAGCAAGAGCGCCACCGATTGAATCGCCCCTGGTCAGAATACGTCGGCCATGTGTTTGCGCAAGCGGACGATGTCGTCGTCGATGGCGGGAGCCTTCATTACATCGTGGTTGGAAAACGAAGGCAGTATCTCCATGCCGCAGAACTTGTAGTTGGCGGTGTTGAGGACAAACACGTCATCGACACTGCGTCCCTCGAACAGTATCTGGCTTGCATCGCCAAAAGCCGCCGCCGGTGCGTTCCACGTCAGTGACAGCATGTATTTGCGACCCTGCAGTAAACCGCCGGAGCCATACTGCCGCGACGCGTCTTCCCGTGTGCGACCATCTCCGGTGATGAAAACGCCTTTCATCATGCCGGCGGTGAAAACTTCATCGATGTACTTCTTGTAAATCCACGGCATGCCAAACCAATAGACGGGTGACTGCAAAATGATGACATCAGCCCAAAGGTGGTTTTGAACTTCGGTGTCAACGTCGTAACCTTGCTCAATATGGGTGTGCCGCACTTCATATTCACGCGATACCAACTCTTCTTGAATGACGCCTGCCATGTGCTGATTGAGCCCACCGGTCGAAATGCCCGCATAGAACTGATGGGCGTGAATGATCAATGCTTTTCTCATGTTATTCCTTGTTTAAAACCGCATGCTGCGATGTTGACTGGCTTGTGTGCGGTGGACTGTAGGCCGAACAACTCGAAAGAAAAATACATGAATGCTGATTGCCTTGTGAAGCTAAACTTCAAAATATGAAGCTCAATCAACTCGATGGACTGGTGGCCTTTTGGAAAGTTGCCAAGCACCGTGGTTTCTCGGCTGCTTCCGCTGAACTCGAGGTTTCGCCCTCTGCCCTCAGTCAGGCGATTCGGCAACTGGAAGCCAGATTGGGTGTTCGGTTGTTGAACCGAACCACACGCAGTGTCAGTTTGACCGAGGCCGGGCAAACCTATCTCTCGAAAATCAGCCCGGCATTGGGTGAAGTGCTGAACGCAGCCGAAGAGCTTAATGCGCTCCAGGGGCGCCCGTCGGGCGTGTTGCGCATCAATGCAGCGCGCATTTCGATAGCAATGGTGTTGCAACCCCTGTTGGCAGGTTTTTTGAAAGCCTACCCGGACGTGCAAATCGAGTTGTCCAACGATGAGGGGTATGTTGACATCGTGGAGCGTGGATTCGACGCTGGCATTCGTTTGGGCGAAAGTGTGCAGAAGGACATGGTTGCCGTTCCGTTGGGCGGGCCTGTTCGCGTTGCAGTAGTCGGATCACCCGCTTATTTCAAGCACCGTGGGGTGCCTCTGCATCCAAGCGATTTGGTCAATCACAACGGCGTTCGGTTCCGATTCTCGGGCAGCGGTGCCATCTATAAGTGGGAGTTCACAGTGGATGGGCATATCGTCGAATACGAAATTGGGGGCAATCTGACCATCAGCGATTCTTTGTATTCTGTCGAAGCCGCGCTGGACGGTGTCGGATTGGCCTATACGTTTGAGCAACTCGCATTGCCGCATATCCGTTCCAAAAAGCTAACGCGCGTACTGGACGCATACGCGCCGACTTTCCCAGGTTTTTATTTGTACTATCCGAGCAGAAGGCAACAGCCGGCAAAGTTGAAAGCATTCGTCGACTACGCTTTGGCGCATTGATATTTGCCTCGCGTGGTCCAATTTTTGCAGTCGAACTTTCGCTGTGTTTTGCTGTATTGCGCTTGGCAGTTACACCGATTGATCGCTATTGCCCGCTTGGGTTAAATGGTGTTTGGCGTGCCCAACACGCTGGGCTTTGTAAATGCCAGTGTGACCCGAAAACAGGTAGCTGATGACACAGGCTAGCAGGGCGTAGACGCCAATTTCGGCACCAAACAATTCCATTGCAAGCAGTGTGCACGCCAGCGGCGTATTGGCGGCCCCGGCAAATACCGCCACGAACCCCAGGCCTGCCATGAGCGCAAAAGGCATGCCCAGCAGTGGCGCCAGCGCATTGCCAAGGGTGGCACCGATGCTGAACAACGGCGTCACTTCACCCCCCTTGAATCCGCTGCCCAAAGCCGCCACGGTAAAAACCATTTTTCCGAGGAAGTCCCACGGCATGAGCGGCTGGTTAAACGCTTGCGCAATCGCCGGTATTCCAAGGCCCGCGTAGCGCCACGCGCCGAAACTCCACAAAGCCGCAGCTACCACGGTGCCACCCACCAAGGGGCGATTGGGGGCGTAGGGAAGGTGCCGCTTCATTTGGGATGACAGCCAATGCGTGCTTTTAGCAAAGGCCATGCCGGCAATGCCGAAAATGCCGCCTGCAATCAGCACCGCCATCAGGGGCCACAGGCCGACAGCGGGAATTGTACCTGCTGCGTAGGCACTGTGATGCACCCCCCAAAGCAAGGTAGTTTGGTCTCCTACGACGGCCGCAACGGCACACGCCAACAGGGCGTCATAGCGCAGGCGACCGATGGCCAAAACTTCTAACGCAAACACGGCGCCGGCCAGTGGAGTTCCAAACACCGATGCAAATCCCGCTGCGATACCGGCCATCAAGAGGACGCGCCGGGCATTCCGGTCGAGTCCGAACAAGCGTGTGAGTTGATCCGCCAGGGCGCCACCCATCTGAACCGCGGTGCCTTCGCGTCCAACCGATGCACCGAACAGATGGGAAATCACGGTGCTGACCAGAATCAGGGGGGCCATGCGCAGCGGCACAACTTTTTGTGGATCGTGGATTTCATCAATCAGCAGATTGTTACCTGCTTCTACATGCTGACCAATGTGCAAATAAACCCAGGCAACCGCAAATCCAGCCAGTGGCAGCAACCAGACGATCCAGTGATGCGCCTCCCGGTATCCGGTGGCGCGGTCCAGGCTCAGCAGGAAAAAAGCCGATGCTGAACCCGCTAGAAGCCCAACCAATGTGGCCAGCAGCAGCCAGCGCAGGGCATAGCCAAGCTGCGCCAGGGGTACCGGGGATTTTGCAAACATTGTCAATCCATCGGCATACGACTGCGGCTAACCAAGGCGCACGATGCGATCGGTTGGCGTAGACGGGTGCCATCTCCTTACAGAAAAATTTTAGCAGAGGGCATCTGCGCAGCGGCAGTGGCGATCGGCGGCGCTCAAAACAGGTCTCCCTGAACGTCATCGTTCGCAGCAGCATCGCGGCGTTTGGCGCGTGCCCCCGATGCCGTGGGGCTGCGTTTCCCCGCACTCTGTGCGAGCCCGCTTTTGCGGGAGCCGTGTCGGGTTTGAATGGCTGCAGCCTCCTCACGCGCGATCGGATTGGCACGCAGCCCGTACAGCCGCAGCTTGGCGCTGTGCAAGGCCTCACGTTCGTTCACGATGGGAGCCGGGTAATCGCTGCCAATATGGCATGCCGCCAGGCGTTGCACACTGACATCCATTTCCCATGGTGCGGCCAGATAGGGCAAGGGCACCCGCTGCAACTCGGGTACCCACCGTCGGATGAAGGTGCCCTCCGGATCGTGGTCGCGCGCTTGTTTTACCGGTGAATACATGCGCAGCGTATTGATGCCCGTGGTACCGCTTTGCATTTGCATCTGGCTCCAGTGAATGCCGGCCTCAAAGTCCAAAAAATGCCGCGCCAGGAACAGGCCCGTGGGACGCCAGTGCAGCCACAGGTGGTAGCTGGCAAAGCTCACCAGCATGGCGCGCATCCGAAAGTTCAACCAGCCGGTGGCCTTCAGGGAGCGCATGCAAGCGTCCACCATCGGGTAGCCAGTCTGGCCGGCACACCAGGCTTCAAAGTGGCTTTCATTGAATGAATCTTCCCGCAGGCCGTCGCAGACACGTGCGAAATTGTCAATTTCGATGGCCGGCTCATCCTCCAGTTTCTGCATGAAGTGGCAATGCCAGCGCAGGCGCCCGGCGAAGCCGCGCAGGGCGTACGCAAAGTCACGGTCCGGTGCGTGGGCAATTGCATGTTCTGTGGCCTGGTGTACGGTGCGCAAAGAAATGCAGCCAAAGGCCAGATAGGGGCTGAGGCGGCTGCAGCCCGATTCCGCACGCAGCGGACTGGACAATGCCCGACGGTAATCCTGGCCGCGTTCATGGAGAAAGCTGCGCAAGGTCTGGCGGGCCGCCCGCTCTCCGGCGGTTTGCAGGGTTTTGTGATGCGGGCCGAAGCCGAGTGAATGCAAATTGGGCAGTTCGGGCTGGTCCAAGGTGGTGGCCGGCTTGAGGCGCTGCGCCAACTGCTCTAGCGGCGCGTCCATGCGGGCCTGCCATGCAGCGGCCCAACCACGGCGGCTGCGCAGTGGGCGGACAACGCCGTTTTGGGGAAACGCATGCCACCGCACCTGCTGCGATCGGCACCACTGGGCGACTGCGCGGTCGCGCGCATAGGACCAACCAGGACCGGTTTCTTCGTGGCTGAGCAAATGGCTGAATCCGAATTCGGCGTGCAATTGGCTGAGAACGGCAACCGCCGAGCCGACCCGCACCAGCAAGGGCAGACCGCGTTGGGCCAGATCGGACCGCAAACTGTGCAAGCAGTCCAGCGTGAAGGCAATGTGGCTGGCATCGCATTCCGGGCTGCCCAGCCATTCCGGTTCGAATATGAATACGCCCAAGGCGTCGCTGCTGACCTGGGCGGCAACCAGCGGAGCGTGGTCGTGCACCCGCAAGTCGCGCTTAAACCAGATGAGGACTCGATTGCTCGCCATGTTCCCCACTGTAGCGGATTAGTCGCGGCTGCCCCAGAGTGCGCCGCCGACGACCAGCAGGGCCGCCAGGCCGACATTCCAGTGCAGGCCCTGGCCGGTACTGAGTAGCAGCAACACGGTCGACAAAATGGGCGTGGCAAATGCCAACAAACCGATGCGCCGGGGTTCACCCCGCTTGAGCGCTGCGTCCCATAAATAAAAAGCCCCGCCCAATGGCCCCAAACCGAGCACGGCCAGCAATACGCTGTCGCGTACGCTCAGGGTCACCGCCGGCTCCAGCAGCACATGGCAGAGCAGGGCCAACAGCCCGGATGCCGCCGCAAAGCCACCCACAGCGGCAGTTGGGAACCGGGGCAGGCGCCGCGTCATAAGCGAATAACATGACCATACCAAGGCGCCAGCCGCGGCCAGCAGATAGCCACTGTGAAAGCCTGCGCCGGACCCAGCGCCCGACCATGCAAGTCCCGTATCACCGCGACCCACAATCGCAATTGCAGCGCCCGTGAAACCGGCCAGTGCGGCCAATATATGATGCCAGCGCAGCCGGTTGCCTGGAAAAAACACCGGCCCGAGCACGACAATGCCCAATGGCCAGAGATAATTTACGAGGTTGGCCTCTACTGCCGGGGCCGAGCGCAGCGCCATGAACAACAAAAAGTGATAGCCAAAGAGGCCGGCAACGCCAATGCAAAAGGTTGGCAGCGGCACTTTCCACTGGGCCACTTTCCAGCGTGCCAGTGGCAGCGAAATCAGGCTGCCGGTCAACAGCGCAATCCCGGTCAGCAAAAAAGGCGGTACGTGGCCCAATTTCACCCCCAGGGTTGCGAGGGTACTCCAGAGGGCGATAGCGGCCAGCGCGAGCAGATCAGATTGCATAGCCCTTGAGCATAGCGACAAAGCGGAACTGTTTTTCTCAATCGCCGTGATTGAAACAAACAATGGCCGGAGGGTGTTATTTGTCACAGGCCTTGGTTATGATTCGCGTCAATGAGTTTTGCTCATTCGATAGTTTTTATTAACCAAAGCGCAAAGGAAACACCATGTCTTTGATCAACACCGCAGTTCAGCCTTTTAAGGCCCAGGCTTTTCACAATGGCAAGTTCATTGAAGTGACCGAAGGCAACCTGAAGGGCAAGTGGAGCGTTCTGATTTTCATGCCGGCCGCTTTCACTTTCAACTGCCCGACCGAAGTGGAAGACGCAGCGGACAACTACGCTGAGTTCCAAAAGGCGGGTGCTGAGGTTTACATCGTTACCACCGACACCCATTTCTCGCACAAAGTCTGGCACGAAACCTCCCCCGCCGTGGGCAAGGCGCAGTTCCCGTTGGTGGGTGATCCCACGCACCAACTGACCAAGGCCTTTGACGTGCATATCGATTCCGAAGGCCTGGCCTATCGTGGCACGTTTGTTATCAACCCAGACGGCGTGATCAAAACCCTGGAAGTGCACGACAACGCGATTGCCCGTGACGTCAAGGAAACCCTGCGCAAGCTCAAGGCTGCGCAATTCGTGGCTTCCCATCCTGGTCAAGTGTGCCCCGCCAAGTGGAATGAAGGTGCCAAGACCCTGACGCCGTCGCTGGACCTGGTTGGCAAGATCTAAGCCGGCGTTCGCTGGACCGCTGGTCTGCTCGAAGGGGTGTGCGCCGTGTGCGCACGAGGGCACGCCCCTTCCGTCAGAAACGTGGCTTCACGCTGTTAGCAAACTGCATTGGACACGCGTTGCGTGTGTTTCGGCAACCGAAAATTCAAAGGAATCCCCATGTTAGAAAGCCAAATGAAAGCGCAGCTGCAAGCGTATTTGCAAAACCTGCGTGCGCCGATCCGCCTGATCGCCACATTGGACGGCAGCGCCAAAGCCACCGAATTGCGCGAATTGCTGGAAGAAATTGCAGCACTGTCGAACAAAGTCAGTTTCGATGCCAGTGGTACCGACGCCCGCGCACCCTCTTTTGTGATTGCCCGTGAAGGGGAAACCCGGGGCGTGCGTTTCGCTGCCATCCCTCTGGGCCACGAGTTCACGTCATTGGTATTGGCGCTGCTTTGGACTGGCGGTCATCCGCCGAAGGTGGACCCCGACGTCATCACGCAAATCAAGGCGCTGGATACCGAGATGAATTTTGAGGTTTACATGTCCTTGTCCTGCCACAACTGCCCCGACGTGGTCCAGGCTGCGACTTTGATGGCCATCTACAACCCCAAGATCCACACCGTAGTGGTAGACGGTTCGCTCTACCAAGCCGAAGTGGATGCACGCCAGGTGATGGCGGTGCCCATGGTTTTCATGAACGATGCGCTGTTTGGTTCGGGTCGCATGACATTAGAGGAAATTGTCGCCAAGCTCGATGCCGGTTCCGGTGCCCGCGAAGCCGAAAAACTCAATGGCAAAGCCGCCTACGATATGTTGGTGGTGGGTGGCGGTCCGGCGGGTGCGGCGGCGGCTGTCTACGCCGCCCGCAAGGGCATTCGTGTCGGCGTTGCCGCAGAACGTTTTGGCGGTCAGGTGAACGACACCTTGGGAATTGAAAATTACATATCGGTGCTCGAAACCGAAGGGCCACAATTTGCCGCGGCGTTGGAGGCGCAGGTGCGCCACTATGGCGTTGAGATCATGAACCTGCAGCGTGCTGAGCGCATTGTTCCGGCTGCACAGGCTGGTGGTCTGGCCGAAGTGCATCTGGCCAACGGCGGCGTTTTGAAGGCACGTAGCGTGGTGTTGTCAACCGGTGCGCGTTGGCGCAATGTGAACGTGCCGGGTGAACAGGAATACAAAAATCGGGGTGTAGCCTATTGTCCGCATTGCGATGGCCCTTTGTTCAAAGGCAAGCGGGTGGCTGTAATTGGTGGGGGCAATTCCGGTGTCGAGGCGGCAATTGATCTGGCCGGCGTGGTGGCGCATGTAACGCTGGTGGAGTTTGCCGATGCCCTGAAGGCCGATGCTGTTCTGGTAAGCAAATTGCGCAGCCTGCCCAACGTGACCGTGCATACCAATGCCCAAACCACCGAGATTACCGGTGACGGTCAAAAAGTGAATGCATTGCGTTTTAAGGATCGCGTTTCCGGCGATGTGCACACCGTTGAACTGGCCGGCGTGTTTGTGCAAATTGGTCTGGTACCGAACACCGAGTTTCTCAAAGACACTTTGGAATTGAGTAAATTTGGCGAAATCGTGGTGGATTCCAAGTGCCACACCAGCGCCCATGGCGTGTTTGCCGCGGGTGATGCCACCACGGTGCCGTACAAGCAAATTGTGATTGCGGCCGGCGAAGGTGCCAAAGCTGCTTTGAGCGCGTTTGACTACCTGATTCGCCAACCGGTGTCGGCCAGTACAACAGCGGCCAATGCCGAGGCAAATGACGTCGCGGCCCAGGCACTTGCGGCCTGACTTTAGGCTTTGTGGGTAAGGGCGCTGCCGGCAGCAGCGCCCATGCTCAGCCCAATTGCCAGCCATTGCAATGTGCTGAGCTGTTCGTGCAACAAAAACAGGGCCAGCACGGCGGCGACGGCGGGTTCCATACTGGTCATGATGCCGAAAGTGGCCTTGGACAGCCGTTGTAGCGCCAGCATCTCCAGCGAAATCGGAATGGCGCTGGAAATCGCAGCAATAAAGACACCAAAAACCAGCAGGCCTGGGTGAAACAGGGCGGTACCAGCTTGCCACAGGCCCAAAGGCGCTACTGTGCATGCGGCAACCAGCAAGCCCAACGCCACGGATTGTTGTGCCGGCAAGTGTCCGACGCGTTTGCCAAAGACGATGTAAGCGCCCCAGAAAAACGCTGCGCCCAGCGCACACAGTACGCCAACAGGGTCCAGTGCCTCCGGGCTGGCAGACCAGGGGAGTAAAAGTGCCAGGGCGACAGCGGCCAATGCCAACCACAGACCATCGAGCGGACGCCGCGAACCGTGCAACGCCACCGCCATCGGGCCGCTGAATTCAATTGCCACTGCGAGCCCGAATGGAATCGTGCGCAGTGACAGATAAAACAACAGATTCATGCACCCCAGCGAAACGCCGTAGCACACGATGCGGTAGGCGTCTACGCGGTGCAGCGGGAAACGCCACGGACGCCACAGAATGCAGACCAGCAATGCAGAAAATCCGACCCGCAGCGCCGTGGTTCCGAGCGAACCAATCAGGGGGAATAGTTGTTTCGCAAATGATGTGCCAATGCCCAGTGCCGTAACCGACCCCAGCACCGCCAGCATCGGCCATAGCCGATTGCTGCTGTTTACCAACGGAAAGCCTGCCACCGATGGGGTGTCTCAGTAGGCGTACACACCGTGGCCGGTTTTGCGGCCCAGGCGACCGGCGGCAACCATTTCCTTGAGCAGCGGGCATGCACGGTATTTGCTATCGCCAAATTCTTGCAGATAGACTTCCATGACTGCCAGGCACACGTCGAGGCCGACCATATCGGCCAGCGCCAGCGGGCCGATTGGCTGATTGCAGCCCAGCTTCATGCCAGCGTCAATGTCTTCTGGCGTGGCCAGGCCTTCTGCGAGTACAAAGAAGGCCTCGTTAATCATGGAAATCAGGATGCGGTTTACTACAAAACCAGGGGCATTTTTAACGGTGATCGGGCTTTTACCCAGGGCGGTCGCCAGTGCGTGTACGCTGGCGTGCGTGGCGTCGCTGGTTTGCAGGCCGCGAATAATTTCTACCAGCGCCATCATAGGGACTGGGTTGAAAAAATGCATACCAATAAAGCGCTCCGGACGACCACTGATGGCCGCAAGTTTGGTAATCGAAATGGACGAGGTGTTGGACGCAATAATCACCTCGGGCCCGACCATGGCGTCGATCTGTCGAATGATCTTCACCTTGAGGTCATAGTTTTCCGTGGCGGCTTCAATCACGATCTGGGCCGATTGCAGGTCTTCGTAGCGCGTGCTGCCGCGCACCCGAGCCAATGCGGCGTCGCGGTCACCCACGCTGATTTTTTCTTTCTTAATCAGGCGTTCCAGGCTGTTGCCAATGGTGGCAATGCCTTTGTTAACCGCTTCCTCCGAGATGTCTACCATCACCACCTGAATGCCGCTGACGGCACAGGCCTGGGCAATGCCGTTGCCCATAGTGCCTGCACCGATGATGCCGACTGTTGTAATTTGCATGCTGAATTCTCCGATTTGAATTGAATGCTGGAAGCGGCCGCTGGCGCGCGCCGTTGCCCTTTAGTTTAATTGGAATAAATCCTGCTTTGTGCGCTGCAGCAACTTTGCTGTACTGAACCAGGAGCGTGTGATGTCTGACTTTGCCCCGACGCAGTTTTCTCATGTGAAACCCAGCGATACCGAATTTAAAGCCGGTGGCTTACGCGATTTTTTCATGTACCGTGACTTGGGTGTCGCTGCGGCCACCCAAGGCAAGGTGATTGCGCACTTGGTTAAGGCCAATATGGCACCAGAAGTGGGCACCGGCTGGCACCGCCATGAAGCGGATTTCCAGATTGTTATCATGACCAGGGGCTGGGCACGCTTTATGTATGAAGACCAGGAAACGCTGGTTCAGGCCGGCGACGTGGTACACCAGCGTCCGGGAATTCGGCACTACCTGTTTGATTATTCGCCGGACATGGAATACCTCGAAATCGTCTCACCTGCAGACTTCAAAACGGTGGATGTCGAACCGGTCTGCGCAATACCCGCGCCGACACCCTGGTGAAATCAGAATTCGGCGTCCAGCTCGTCAATTTCGGCGGGTTCCTGTAGCGCCGCCTGCACCCACTCTTGCATGGCAGGCAAGGCCATGATCTGGGTGGTGTATGCGGCGCATGCCGGCGGCAGGGTAATGTCGTAGGTCCGAAAACGGGTGACTACCGGCGCGTACATGGCGTCCGCGATGGTGGGTGTTTTGCCAAACAAAAACGGACCTCCGTAGCGACCGAGACAGTCGTTCCAGATTTCTACGACGCGTTCGATATCGGCCTGCGCCCGAGACCACACCTTAAAAGCCGGGAAATGGGCCTTGATATTCATGGGTAAAGCGCCACGCAAGGCCGAGAAGCCCGAGTGCATTTCGCCACAAATCGCGCGGCAGTGGGCGCGTGCCGCACGGTTGGCGGGCAGAAGACCTGCATCCGGCACAATTTCGTGCAGATATTCGCCAATTGCCAGGGTGTCCCAAACCTTGACACCGCCGTGTTCCAGTGACGGAACCAACATGCTGGACGACAACAACAACATTTCGGCTTTCATCGCAGGGTCGTCTGGCGGGATGATTTTTTCAACAAACTGCAGACCTGCGAAGCGGGCCATAAGCCAGCCGCGCAAGGCCCATGCGCCGTAGTTTTTGCTGCTAATGGTAAGTACGGCACTGGGCATGGGGTCTCTCCTGCGGTGGTTGGCTTGTGGGTCTACCGCAAGGCTTGTGCCAACCAAACCGGGTTGGCCCGCAAATTGCCTGTTGTGCCGTATACGCCGACCGCCATGGGGAGCGAAACGACCGGGACCACTATGCTGTATCAGGCCTACCAGATTCAATCCGACGCCGGTGCGCCTTTGCGCATGCTGGCGCAATTGGGCAGCAGCTGCCTCGGTGTGGTTCCTCCGGCGCTGCGGCAGTGGCCTGCCGCCCTGGAGGTTTTTTCCCGAATGCGCTTGACCCACAGCCGCCCGTTGTACGGCATAGGCCACGTCGTGCTGCGTGGTGAGGCGGTTGCGGTAACCGAGCAGGTGGTGGAGACACGCCTCTTTGGGCAACTGCTGCACTTTAAAAAGGCCGTTGTGCCCGGTGCGGATGCGCAACCCCGGGTGCTGTTGGTTGCCCCCTTATCGGGCCACTTTGCGACGCTGCTGCGCGAGACGGTGCGCACCCTGCTGCAAGACCATGATGTGTATATCACCGACTGGTTCAACGCCCGCGACGTGCCATTGGCGCGCGGCAGTTTTGGTCTGGATGACTATATCGACCACATGATCGGCTTCACCCAAACCGTGGGCATTGACACCCACGTGATTGCCGTTTGCCAACCGTGTGTGGCGGCTTTGGCAGCGGCGGCCATCATGGCCGAGGATGACAATATTTACCAGCCGCGCAGTCTCACCTTAATGGCGGGGCCGGTGGATTGTCGCGTCAATCCGACCGCGGTGAATGCGCTGGCGACCAGCAAGCCGATGGAATGGTTTGAGAAAAATCTGATCAGCCATGTGCCCCTGCCGCACGCGGGTTTTATGCGCCGTGTCTACCCCGGCTTTGTTCAACTGAGCGCTTTCATGGCAATGAATATGGAGCGGCACAAACAGGCTTTTGCCGACCTGTACCGCCACCTGGTGGATGGCGATTTGGAAAAAGCCGAGGCTACCCGCAATTTTTACGATGAATACCTGGCTGTGAACGATTTGCCGGCCGAGTTTTATCTGGAAACCATCCGCAAGGTGTTTCAGACTTACGATTTGGCCACCGGTCAATTGCAATACCGTGGGCGCACGGTGAATCCGCGTGCCATTCGCCGCACTGCTTTGCTTACGGTAGAAGGTGAGCGCGACGATATTTGTGCAGTGGGGCAGACGGTTGCTGCGCAGGACCTGTGTCCTGGTATACGTCCCTATTTAAAGAACCATTATGTGCAAACCGGCGTTGGCCATTACGGCGTTTTCAGTGGCCGCAAGTGGAACCAACAAATCTACCCGCGCGTACGGGATTCGATCTACGCCAGTCAGCCCTGATTTCCATCCTGCAGCCTGAATACTTCCACGGTTCCCACCAGATGACGGGCCTGGGCGCTGAGTTCATTTGCGGATGATGCGATTTCCTCGACCAGGGCGGAATTTTTCTGAGTCGCACCGGCGATTTGCCCTACGCTGACCTCCACCGATTGCACGGCTGCGTTTTGTTGATCACCGGATTCGGAAATTTCGCGCACGATGTGACTGACACGCCCAATCGCCTCCACCACTTCCGACATGGTTGAACCTGCCCGGTTGACCAAGGCCGAGCCGGCCTCTACGCGCAACAGGCTGTCATTGATCAGCACCTTGATTTCCTTGGCGGCATCGGCCGAGCGGCCGGCCAGCGCCCGCACCTCGGTTGCAACCACGGCAAAGCCCCGACCTTGCTCGCCGGCCCGTGCCGCTTCGACGGCCGCGTTCAATGCCAGGATATTGGTCTGGAATGCGATGCCATCGATCACGCCGATGATGTCGCCAATCTTTTTGGATGCCAAGTCGATATCTTGCATGGTGCGCACCACCTGCGCCACGACGCTACCGCCCACGCCGGCGACATCGGCGGCAGCGGCGGCCAGTGTGTTGGCTTGGCGTGCATTGGCCGTGTTGTGCTGCACGGTTTCTGCCAGCGCCCGGGTGGCACTGTTGGTTTGTTCGAGCAAACTTGCCTGTTGCTCCGTGCGGTCTGACAAATTCATATTGCCTTGGGCAATTTCAACGCTCGCATTTGCCAGGTGATTGGCACTGCCGCGCACCGCATGAACTACGTGGCCCAGACTGCTTTGCATGTCTTGCAACGCGCTCAGCATCTCGGCCATTTCGTTGTTGCCTTCGACCGCGATGGACTGGCTCATGTCGCCCGTTGCGACACGTTTGGCAATGGCCACGGCGCTGCGCATAGGGCTGGTAATTTGTTGAATCACAATCCATGCCGAGATTACAGTTGCGACCAATACCAGTGCAACGAGCACTGTGAATCCGGTCAGACTGGCTTTGAATTGGCCATTGCTGACGCCATATTCGGCATTCGCGTGGTCAAGTTGAATTTGCTCCAGTGCATTTATTTCCTTTCCCATGGTATTGACGAGATCGTTCAGGTCGATCACCACCAGACTGGTGCGCATGCGGTCTTTTTTTGCCAATGCGTCGAGTAACTCCGCAATCGGTGCTTTGAGTTTCTCCACCAGTGCCAGGGCTTTTTTGACTTCTGCTTGGTCTTTTTCATTTGAGGCAGCCGCATGCAACGCATCCCAATTCTTTTGAATGGCATCCAATGACTGGTTGACATCATGCAGGGTTTGCCCAGGTTCACCCCGTCCGAGCGCTATTTGGTTGGCTTTGAAAACCACCTCGCCATACAAATCCGAAAGTGTTTTTAAATGCTCTAGCGGTACCAGGCGTTGCTGATACAGCGTCTCAACGGCGTTGTTTGACTGTTTGGATATAGCGGCAGACGCAATCGCTACTGCGGCGATGATCCCGACAAATGCTGCGCACCCGGCGATCAGCAGTGTTGAAATTCGAACGTTGCGTAAATTGAGGGCCATCAAGCAATCCTTTTTTAAGGCGTTTTCTATTCCAACGGTTGCCCAGTTTACTAACTAAATCAAATTGCTTTAACTGGTATCAACCCCTATTGAGTGCAGATTTCTGGCTTATCGCGTTGCGTCAGCGCAATAAACTGACAATAAGGGTCAAAAACGGGATTTTTTCCTCGTCGTTTACCCTGAGAGTCAGGTTTTGTAAGTAATTGCGCGCCGTAGAATGTTCCGCACTGCGGAGAAAGTTCGCACTCGAAACTAAGGAGATATCCCATGCGTTTGGCGCGTTTGAAAATTGGGCAAAAATTGCTGGCCGGATTTGCCGTTGTGATTGCCTTGAGCGCTGTTCAGGGCATTTTTGGACGCATTCAGCTCTTGTCGATCGACCATGAGGTGACCGCGATTGAAACCAAGGGACTTCCCAGTGTTTTGGTCGCCGATCAGCTGAATTCCCAAATGCAAACTGGCCGCGCATTGGTTTCTAAGTTCTCAATGACCAATGACACCGAACAGCAGGGCAAGTTGAGCAAGCTGATTGAGGGAACGGATCAGGAGATTGCAGATACCCGGGAAAAATACGAACAATTGATTTCCAGCGATGACGAGTTACGCATTTACGCTGACTTTGGAGATGCATGGCGCCATTTTGTTGCGGCACGTGTGCAGGTTGTCGAGGGCGCGCGCAATTTGGATGCGAGCGCCACCCGCGATGCCTTGGTAAAAAGCGAAGAAGCCTTTCAGCAGGCCAACTCTCAGCTGCAAGAACTGATCAAGCTGAACCAAGCCGATGCGACCGGGCAAGTGGCCGCGATTCGAAAAGCGATTGAGCGCAGCAGTCTGGCCATTTACGGCGGCCTGATTGTGATGCTGTTGTTGGGCGTTTCCATCGCCGTGAGCCTGAGTCGGGCGATTTCCAAGCGGGTTGGCAGTGCCAGTCTGGTTGCCAAGCGGGTCGCTGAAGGTCATCTTGAAAACGCTATTCAAACCGGTGCGGCCGATGAAGTTGGCGAATTGCTTGCGGCACTGTCGCAGATGCAGGCACAGCTTTCCAAAACCGTATCGGCTGTACGCCGGGGCTCTGACAGTGTGGCGTCGGCCAGTGCTGAAATTGCCCAAGGCAACCAGGATTTGTCGGAGCGCACCGAACAGCAGGCCAGCGCGCTGGAGCAGACCGCCGCAACAATGGAAGAAATCAGTGCCCAAGTACGACAAAACGCCGATAACGTGCGCCAAGCCAACCAATTGGCATTGGCTGCTTCGTCGGTCGCAGAGCAGGGCGGTTCCGTGGTAGGCGAAGTGGTTAATACCATGAAAGAAATCAACCAGTCATCGCGAAAGATTGCGGACATTATTGGTGTGATTGATGGCATTGCCTTCCAGACCAATATTCTGGCCTTGAACGCCGCAGTGGAAGCCGCGCGTGCGGGCGAGCAAGGCCGCGGGTTTGCTGTGGTCGCCAGCGAAGTCCGGTCTTTGGCGGGCCGCTCCGCTGATGCGGCCAAAGAAATCAAGTCTTTAATCAATGCCAGCGTTACCCGGGTTGAGGCGGGCTCTGTGCTGGTTGACCGCGCAGGGTCCACCATGACCGAAGTGGTCTCATCGATTCGCCGCATGACCGATTTGGTTGCAGAAATTAGCGCTGCAACCGGGGAGCAAGCACAGGGCATTGCCCAGATTGGTGAAGCCGTAGGACACATGGACCAGACCACCCAACAAAATGCGGCGCTGGTTGAGCAAATGGCTGCGGCAGCGGGCAGTTTGCGCACACAGGCGACCCAATTGGTGGAAACGGTCTCGGTATTTCAGTTGGGGCACAGCGGTTCGGCGACTGGCGGCGAAGCTTATGAAGCGCCCCGACCCGCGCAGGCGGTTGCTGTACGAAAACAACACGCTACGCCAGCGGTATCTGCTGCGCCGCGCGCAATTGCCTCACACGCTGCGCTTAACCCTGCGACGCATCCTGCACCGGCGCCCGCGCGGGTAGCTGCGCCGGTTGCGGTTGCACATGACAACGACGAATGGGAAACCTTCTGAGCGGCGTCGCCCGTTAGCTAGTGCAGCACCGTGATGCTGGCCTAGAATCAAATCTCGTTGCCCGCCGGGCAACGCCGTTTGTTGGAGTCCAGACTTAATGACCAAAACCAGTGCCCAGGATGCCCAATCTAAAGAGCGGGTGATAAAGAAATACCCGAATCGGCGTCTGTACGATACCGATACATCGAGCTACATCACCCTGGCCGAGATCAAGCAGTTGGTCATGGAGAATGAAGCCTTTAGCGTTCGCGATGCAAAGACCGGTGACGATCTGACGCGCAGCATCTTGTTGCAAATTATTTTGGAAGAGGAAGCCAACGGCAGCCCCATGTTCACGGCACCGGTTCTCTCCCACATTATTCGTTTTTATGGCCACGCGATGCAAGGTTTCATGGGGGGCTATTTGGAGAAAAATATGCAAGCCCTGATGGACATGCAAGCACCGATGGTTAAAGGGGTCATGGGAACCAATATGTTTGGCCAGATGCAAGAACAAATTCAGAAGCAGACAGAACAATTTTTGGGTACTTTTGGCATCAAGCGCTGAGGCCCTTTTCCGGTTCCTGGCAAATGCTGGGACAATACGCGCATGAGTGAAGTAATTGCGCCTGCCGGAAACGCGACCGGCACCCCGACCAACCCCAAAGTTGGTTTTGTCAGTTTGGGCTGCCCCAAAGCCCTGACCGATTCCGAATTAATACTGACCCAGCTCAGTGCCCAGGGTTACCAGACCGTCAAAACCTTTCAAGGGGCTGACCTGGTCATCGTAAACACCTGTGGTTTTATCGACGATGCGGTAAAAGAAAGTCTGGACACGATTGGCGAGGCCCTGAACGAAAATGGCCGTGTCATTGTGACCGGTTGCCTCGGTGCCCGGACCACGGCAGACGGCAGCAATATGGTGCGCCAAATGCACCCCAAAGTTTTGGCGGTGACCGGGCCCCATGCCACCCAGGAAGTGATGGATGCGGTTCACGCCCATTTGCCCAAACCGCACGACCCGTTTGTTGACCTGATTCCCAACGCATTTGGGGTTGCAGGTGTCAAATTAACGCCGCGCCACTATGCTTATCTGAAAATCAGCGAAGGATGCAATCACCGCTGCACGTTCTGCATCATTCCATCACTGCGTGGTGACCTGGTGTCGCGACCGGTTGGTGACATACTGACCGAGGCCCGGGCTTTGTTGGAAGGCGGCGTGAAAGAATTGCTGGTGGTGAGCCAAGATACATCGGCTTATGGCGTTGATATCAAATACCGCACCGGCTTCTGGGATGGGAAACCGATCAAGTCGCGCATGCAAGAACTGGTCCAGGCTTTAGGAGAGTTGGCCCAGCCTTATGGCGCCTGGGTGCGACTGCACTATGTTTATCCCTATCCCAGCGTGGACGAGGTGTTGCCATTGATGGCCAGTGGCCTGGTTTTGCCCTATCTGGACGTGCCGTTGCAACACAGTCACCCCGACGTCTTGCGCCGCATGAAGCGCCCCGCCAGTGGCGAGCGCAATCTGGAGCGCATTCAGGCGTGGCGTGCGCAGTGCCCCGAGTTGGTCGTTCGCAGCACTTTTATCGCCGGTTTTCCGGGTGAAACCGAGGCCGAGTTTCAACACTTGCTGGACTTTGTGGAGGCCGCACAAATTGATCGAGCCGGATGCTTTGCATACAGTCCGGTGGATGGCGCGCTTGCCAACGCGTTACCGGGTATGTTGCCACAGGCCGAGCGTGAAGCACGCCGGGCCCGTTTTATGGCGGTGTCGGAACGGGTGTCGGCACAACGATTGCAACGCCGTATCGGGGCCACCATGCAAGTACTGGTCGATTCGGCGCCAGGCTTGGGCAAGAAAGGTGCACAAGGACGCAGCTATGCCGATGCACCTGAAATTGACGGTATGGTCCGTTTATTGCCTCCAGAAAAGATCAGCAAGACATTGCGTGCAGGTGAATTTACCAAGGCACGGATCGTCGGAACCGAAGGCCACGACCTGGTTGCCGTGCCGATTTAAGTGCGGTGGTTGATTGCATTACCCTTGTTTTTGTTTTTTTCTTTGTTTTTATTTGCCTCCGTGATCACCACGAATTACCAATCTTTGAAAGGACTACAAATTGTCTGCAGCATGCTCTAGCGGAGTTGATATCGGGTTTGCCTCATTCAGCTACCTGCAAATTGGATTTTTGGGTGTGGTGCAAGGGATTACGGAACTGCTGCCCATTTCATCTACTGCGCACATGCGGGTGGTGCCTGCCTTGTTGGGTTGGCGTGACCCGGGCTCCGCATTTTCTGCGGTGATGCAATTGGCCGCATTGGCCGCAGTGTTGTCCTATTTTTGGCGTGATGTGCGCGAAGTCTGCACCGGTAGTGTGGCCGCGGTTCGCCAGCGCAACTACCAGTCGCCCGCGTTCCGTCTGGCCATTGGTATTTTGCTGGCAACCATTCCCATTGGCGTTGCCGGTTTGGCCTTGTCGCACTACCTGAATGCGTGCAACACACCGTTGCGCAGCCTCGAAGTGATTGCCTATGCATCGTTCGGCATGGCCGTATTGCTGGCGATTTCAGAATTCACATGCGCACATGTGCGCCGGGTCGAGGATATGCGCTTGCGTGACGCACTGTTGGTCGGCTTGGCACAGGTGGGCGCGCTGATACCGGGCGTGTCTCGTTCTGGCTCTACCCTTACGGGTGCGCTGTTTTTGAATTTCCGCCGTGAAGATGCTGCACGCTTTTCCTTCTTGCTCGGGTTGCCAGCGATTGCGCTCGCAGGCCTGAAGGAAATATGGGTTTTGTACCATCTGCACCTGCCCGCCGAAACGTGGCAATTGCTGGCCTTTGGCTTGGTGGTTGGCAGCGCATCGGCATTTGCTGCAATTTGGGGTTTGATGCGGTTTCTCGAGAAGTTTTCCACTTGGGTGTTCGTGGCCTACCGTGCGAGTTTGGGCGTGTTTTTGTTGTTGGCGCTTAATTTTGGCTGGTTGGCGACAAGCTGAGCCTCCTGATAAGCCCCATGGAATTTGATTTTTCAGGAATTTCACTTCAGGTCATACTGGGTATTCTGCTGGTCGACATACTGTTGAGCGGTGACAACGCGATTGTGATTGCGCTGGTGTGTCGGTCCCTGCCGCCAGCGGCGCAGTCGAAGGTAATGTGGATAGGCATTTTGGGCGCATTTTTGGCCCGTTTGCTCCTCACCAGCGTCGCGAGCATGGTTTTGGAAATCCCGCTTATCAAATTGCTTGGAGGCTTGCTGCTGCTCAAGATTTCGGTCGACCTGATTCTTGACAACGTACGGCACGGTGCAAATGCCCACCAAACCCCTTCGCACGCTGTTCCGCAGGGTTCTGTCTGGGCTGCCGCCAAAACCATTGTGTTGGCGGACATCGTGATGAGTCTGGACAATGTGCTGGCTTTGTCCGCTGTCACTGGTGAGCATCTGGGAATGCTCATATTGGGCTTGGTTCTGAGTATTCCGATACTGATGTTTGGCAGTATTTACATCTCTCGTGCATTGGATCGTTTTCCCATTTTGCTGTGGGCTGGCGCGGGTATTTTGGGCGGAGTTGCCGGATCCATGTTGGTGAAAGACACGATCTTCGATGGCTTCATTCCAGACGAAAACATGTGGGTCCGTGTGCTGGCCCCCGGCATAGCGGGGATTGCGGTCGTGTCGTTCAGTATGTGGCGCTTGCGGCGTACCCAGCCGAAATAATTGGATTGCCCAACTGACGCCCGTTCTCCGTTCCTGCCTTGTGGCACAAAAAGAAAAAGGTCTGTAACTTGCGTTACAGACCTTATCTATTAGATGGTGCCCAGGAGAAGACTCGAACTTCCACGGTGTTGCCACCGCCAGCACCTGAAGCTGGTGCGTCTACCAATTTCGCCACCTGGGCACAAGCTAGTATTCTAGTACAGATTTCAGCTGCTTTGCAAGCAATAAGAAATTTTTTTGTATTTCGGACACTTTTTTTTAAAGTGGCAAAACAGGCGCTAAATTCTGTCCTGCCACGCAACCTATTTTGCCATAACGGCGTTTATAAAAAAGTGAGGGTTCTATTAAAAATATGAGCCAAACCAGCGGCTTGCTGGACGAAGTTGAAGGTGTTGTTCAAGGGCACCGCGATGGCCACGGATTCGTGGCGCGCGACGATGGTGCGCCTGATATTTATCTTCCCCCGAATGAAATGCGGGCTGTGCTGCACAAAGACCGTGTCAAGGTACGGGTAGTGCGCAGTGACCGCAAGGGGCGTCCGGAAGGACGTGTTGTGGAAATTTTGGAGCGTTCCAGGCAACCCATCATTGGCCGCTTGCTACAGGAGAGCGGTGTTTGGTTGGTTGCGCCAGAAGACAAACGCTATGGGCAAGATGTCCTGATTCCAAAGGGTGCAACCAGCGTGGCCAAGCCGGGTCAGGTTGTGGTGGTGGAGTTGGTTGAGCCACCTGCCTTGTTTGGTCAACCGGTAGGCCGCATCAAGGAAGTCTTGGGTGAGGTTGACGATCCCGGTATGGAAATTGAGATCGCGGTTCGAAAATACAGCGTTCCGCACGAGTTTTCTCAAGCTTGTCTGGCCATGTCGCGTACTTTGCCGGACAGTGTGCGTCCGGTGGACCACCTGAATCGGATTGACTTGCGTGATGTGCCCTTGGTCACCATTGATGGCGAAGATGCGCGTGATTTCGATGATGCGGTGTATTGTGAACCCTTGCGCCGCGCCCGCGGAGGGCAGACTGGCTGGCGCTTATTGGTTGCGATTGCGGACGTCAGCCATTATGTAGAGACCGGCTCGGCGATCGACATTGATGCCTATGACCGTGCGACCAGCGTGTACTTTCCGCGCCGTGTTATCCCGATGTTGCCGGAAAAACTGTCGAACGGTTTGTGCTCATTGAATCCAGAAGTTGAGCGTTTGTGCATGGTCTGTGACATGACCGTAACGCTGGATGGCGAGGTCGATGCTTATCAGTTTTACCCGGCGGTTATGTGGAGCCACGCGCGCTTTACCTATACCGAAGTCGCTGCAATTTTGGGCAATACACGGGGACCGGAAGCCACCAAACGCAAAGCCCGAGTGACAGATTTGTTGAATTTGCACGGGGTGTATCAAGCGCTGTCGAAGTCACGGCAAAAACGCGGTGCGGTGGATTTTGAAACCACAGAAACCCAGATTTTGTGTGACGAAAATGGGCGTATTGAGAAAATTATTCCGCGCACCCGCAATGTGGCCCACCGCGTGATTGAAGAGGCCATGCTGGCGGCCAATGTGTGCAGCGCGGACTTCATTGCCCAAGGCAAGCATCCGGGGTTGTTTCGTGTACATGAGGGGCCCACCCCGGAGAAAAAAGAAATCCTGCGCAACTATCTGAAAGCCAGTGGCGTCGGCATGACGATCAGCGATGACCCGTCTCCCGGCGAGTTTCAAGCGATTGCATTGGCCACCAAAGAGCGGCCGGATTCGCAGCAGATCCACTCCATGTTGCTGCGTTCCATGCAACAGGCCATTTATACCCCCATCAATAGCGGCCATTTCGGTTTGGCGTACGACGCGTATACCCACTTCACCAGTCCGATTCGGCGCTATCCGGACCTGCTGGTGCACCGGGTTATCAAAGCGATTCTGGCCAAAACGAAATATCAGTTACCTGCGTTGCCGACGCCGGGCGAGGCCCATGCCAAATTGGCCCGGCGCCTGGAGAAGGGACTGGCGGCAAAAGTCGCTGAACCGAATCAGAAACTGCGCAAACCGAATGTGGAAAATCAGGCATGGCAGGCGGCCGGTTTGCATTGCAGTGCCAACGAACGACGTGCTGACGAAGCCAGTCGCGATGTCGAGGCTTGGCTTAAGTGCAAGTACATGCGCGAACATCTGGGCGAGGAATACGCTGGTGTGGTGACGTCAGCCACAACGTTTGGCCTGTTTGTCACGCTCGACGCAATGTATGTCGAAGGGCTGGTGCATATCACGGAGCTGGGCGGGGAATATTTCCGTTTCGATGAAGCGCGGCAGGAACTGCGGGGCGAGCGAACTGGGACGCGCTATGCGATAGGCACGCGGGTGCGTATTCAGGTCAGTCGGGTTGATTTGGATGGTCGCAAGATTGATTTTCGTTTGATAAACGAACACGATGCCTTGCCACGTTCTGGTCCGGACAAAAGTTCGGTCAGGGAAGGTAAAGCGCGCGGTCCAATGGCGCCGTTTGAAAGCGATAGCAGTGCGCGTGGCAATGATTTGTACGGTGGCGATCCGCGCAAGCGGGCGAGTGTCAAAGCGAGCCGTGCGGGGAAAACCACACGTGCAGCGAAACCTGCATCGCGCGCGACGGGGGCCAAAAAGACGGCCGGTAAGCGGCGCTAAGCCGATACCGCCCGCGCCAACTGCCCGGCGGTTAATCCGCCGCCTTGGGCTGGCCAGGTATCGGCAACACGTCCGTGACGGTAAACGGCTTCGGAGGCCGCTTCAAAACCCGGCATCCCGCAGGCCATCAATGCCCCCGTGAGTCCAGCCAAAACATCGCCAGTCCCTGCGCATGCTAGGCGCGCATTGCCGGTTGGGTTAATGCGTGTTGTGTGGTTGGGGGCGCTGATGATGCTGCCCGAGCCTTTGAGCACCACGCATGCGTTGAATCGACCACTCAATACCTGGGCGGCTTGCAAGCGGTCTGACTGAACCGACTGGACGTTTGTTCCCAGCAAGCGGGCAGCTTCCAGCGGGTGCGGCGTGAGTACGGTGCGGTGTGCCGGGCGCTGGCTTAACAGCGATTGCAGGTCTGGCCGCTGGGCCAGTGTATTGAGTGCATCGGCGTCCAGCACCAGTTGCTGTGATTGCGTGATGATTGCTGGCAAGTCCGCTGCCAGTTGTTCGCCGGCGCCACACCCTGCGACCACGGTCAGTTGGTCGAGTGGCAATGATTGCAAGGTGCGCACCATCAGCTCCGGGGGCACTGCTTGGGGCGCTGCAAGCTTGCTGCGCAGCGACAGGAACACCCGTCCCGCACCACCGCACAATGCGGCGCTGGCTGCCAGAATGGCCGCGCCTTCCATGCCATGGGCACCACCCACAATGGCCACATCGCCGTAGCTGCCTTTGTGGCTATTGTGTGGTCGGATCCGGGGCACTGGCGCGCCGCTGAGTAGCGCATCGGCCGGAGATTGTGTCGTGTCGATACCGAGACTATTCCACCAAATTTGACCGCATGCGTCACGTCCATTGCCCGTGAACAGCCCCGGTTTGAGGGTTAGCAGGCTGAGCGTGTGGTCTGCCATAACCCATGGGCCCTCGGCAGCCATACCGGAGTCGGCATGCAGCCCGCTGGGAACGTCAACCGCCAATACGGGCACCTGAAGCTGGTTGAGTTGCGCGATCCAATCGGCGTAGACCCCTGTGATGCCGCGTACCGCGCCAATCCCAAAGAGTGCATCGATTGCCAATTCGCACTTTATTGGCGCCTCGGCAGCCCAGCTTAGACCGTCCAACGCGGCCGCCTTGGCAACACTGACGGGCCCCGTGAGGCTGACCTTTTTGCCCCAGCGTTGCAGGTATTGTGCGGCAATGAGTCCATCTCCCCCGTTATTTCCGGGGCCACAGGCCACCCAAATGGTGTTGCTGTGGGGTGCCAACGCGAGCGCCAATTCGGCAATCGCCAAGCCGGCCCTTTGCATCAGGGGCGGAGTCGTTTGCGCGTCGGGATATTGTTGTTCTAACGTGCGGGTGGCCTTGCAACCATGCAAGGCGATTTCAGGGGCCCCCAATACCCCTTCCGGTCCCAGTATGCGTTCAGAACGAGTAGACATCGCCTTCGCGTGCCAGGCGAATGTCTAACGCACTCTGCGGTGGGGCGTGCTGCTGAAGCGCCTCAGCGAATACTATTTCCAGCGCATCATCGCTGCGTGTGGGCTCGTGGTGTGTGCAGAATAAAACCTTGGCCCCGGCTTCGCGTGCCAATGCAATGCTCGAGCTGTAAGTGCCGTGGCCCCAGCCTACTTTTTGTACGTATTCTGCATCGGTGTAAGAGCAGTCGGCAATCAGCACATCGACACCGCGCACGGCATCCAAAATGGATCGCGACTTTTCTTCAACATAGGCTTGGTATTCATCGTGACCGTCATCGCCCAGTTGGTAAATGTTGAAAGGTGGCTCGTGATCGCCCGTGAAGAACACCGATTTTCCGTTGCATTCAATCCGGTATCCGAAATCAATCACAGGATGGCTGAGCAGACAGGGGGTAATTCGAGCAGATCCAATTTCGATGGTCTCGTTGGGGCGCAAGGTAAGGTATTCGATACGGGCTTTCATTTCGGCCTCGCGTACCGGGAAAAAGCTGTACTGCAATTGCACCGACATGACTTGCTCGACGCCTTTGCCTGACACCGGGTCAAAGCCACCATGCAGGCGCAAAGTATTTCCTGCAATGAAATTGGGAATAAAAAGTGGCAGCCCCTGGATGTGGTCCCAGTGGGTATGGGTTATCAGCACATTGGCTGTAATGGGAAGTTCTGGAAGCAGGGCTTGTGACAACTGGAAAATGCCAGTTCCTGCATCCAGAATAATCAGCTCATTGTTATCCGTGCGAATTTCAATGCACGTCGTATTGCCACCGTAACGCACGGTTTTGGGGCCTGGGCAAGCGATTGAACCGCGAACGCCCCAGAATTTCACCTTCATGTCTGTGCCCTCATAGGTTCGCGAATACTTTGGCGTCTTCGTAAATGGACTGGGTGTCGCCTAGTGACCCAATTACTGTGTCCAGCGTTCCGCCCAGTCGGCGTGCGACAGTGGGTGGGAGTTCATCGAAAACTGGATTCCCGGCGTCGCCGAAATGCAGCTTTTTGCTGATCTGGTTGGCGGCAAAGACGCAGGCCATCATGTCGGTGTCATGCAGTTCGGGTGTTTGCAGATTGCGAATGGTTTGAACCAATGCAGTCTCAAAACGCCATTTTTCCAGCAACATGGCGCCTGCGATCGTGTGGTCGGTGCCGAGTTGCGCTTGCAGTGCGGCATGCAAGGAATGTCCTTTGGATTGGCATTCGGTCAGCGCAATTCTGAAATCATTGGCGAGAAACTGGGCAAAAACCACTTTGCCAAAATCGTGCAGCAAACCTGCGATGAAACAATCCATGGCATCTGCATCGGTGCGTTTGCTTGCCAGTTGTTTGGCCAGTCCGGCCGTTGACAGCGAGTGCAGCAAATAGGCATTCACATCAAAGCCTGCTGCATTGTTTTTGGGTAACATGCCAATTGCCGCGATGCTAATCGCCAAATTCTTGATGGTGTTGAAGCCAAGGAACACCACAGCGTGACCGATCGATGTAATTTGTCTCGGCAGGCCGTAATAGGCCGAATTAACTACTTTAAGAATTTTTACCGTAACCACCGGGTCTTTGTCGATAACGTCGACCAGGTCTTTGGGTGTGCAGTTGACATCCCGTGTAAGCACCAGAATTTTTTGCACGCTACCGGGAAACGCCGGCATGCCCTCTACGGCGCTGGTGATTCGTTGGGCAGTTTCCGGTGTCATATTGCGCTAATTAAAGCCCAAATCGGGAGGGTTGCAATGGAGTCGCGTCGATGTCTGTGCTTTTTTTTGCGATCAGATCGGTCACCAATCGTGCCGATCCGCAGGCCATCGCCCAGCCATTGTGACCGTGTCCGATATTCAAGAAGATGCCGGGCGTCGATGTTGCACCCACCAGCGGCAGTGCATCCGGTGTGAATGCACTGCTGCCATGCCAGATCTGAACCCCGCTTTGGTAGCTTGCACCGCCTGGGAAACTGGTCTGCAATAGATGGAACAATGGGCGCGTACCTTTGCTTTGTGTCTGGCGTGTTCGAAGTCCGAGTTCACCGCCGCCACTCACACGAATTCTGGCGCCCAGTCGCACCACGGAAATTCCGGTGCGGCAGTCCAGCACTGCCGAGGTTGGCGCATGCAGAGACTCACGTACCGGCAGGCTGATGGAGTGACCGTGAACCAGGGTGAGTGGCAGGCGGGCGGCGCCGATTCCGTCAATCGCGTCGGCACCGCCGCTGCAGACCACAATGGCATCGAAAGCGTGTGCAGACGTGCTTCCCGCCACCAACAAGCTGGGGCGTGCGCCCGCCTGCAACTGCGCTACAGATGCATTGAAGTGGAACACCACGCCCAGGCGGATTGCTTCGTCTTTGATGGAGTGGCAAAACTGGCGTGCGTTGGCGACCTCATCGCCCGGGAACTGAATGGCGGCATGCAGCGGGAAATGGGCGTCGAGTCCGGGTTCCAGCGCACGTGCCTGTTCGGGCGACAAAACGTTAAAACGCACGTCGAGTGCTTTCAGTGCCTCGAGTTTCGGCCCCAGGGCATCAAGCGCAAGTTCCGATTGCACCAGGGCCATTTGGCCCTGCGCGGGGGTGTACGGAATGCCATGTACCGCCGCCAATGCGTGAAGTCGGGCCTGGCTGGCTTGCACCAGCTGGTGCAGCTGCGTAAAGCGCTTCGCGAACAGTGCGCTGGTGGGGTTGCGCTTCCAGCCCCAGAGCCAACGCAGTTCGCGCCAGTTGGCATTTCGGGTAAGGGCGATTTCGCATTTTTGCGCTGTTTGCTGCCGCCATGACGCTTTGGGCCACTGGGTGTGGGACAGCGGGTGCAGTAGGCTGGGGGCGATGATTCCGGTCGTGGCGAAGCTCGACTCTTCAGCGATTGCGGCGTTTTTTTCAAAGATGCTGACTTCGTGGCCGTCCAGTGCCAGCTCGTACGCGCTGGCAATCCCGACGACGCCGGCACCAATTACCGCAATTTTCATGAATACCTTTTAAAAACCAATGGCGAACACAGAATAAATAGCGCGAGGCCGCTTTTCAGACCCGTGAACAACCATGCTAAAATCTTTGGGTTGTGCTGGTGGGGGTATTTCCTTCATCCACAACACAATCGCAAACCGGTTCTCGCAAGGTGTCGCGCTGTCAGGAATTCTATCTTCTTGGCACACGATAAACGGACCGGATTTAAGACCTAACCTTTGGAGAAAATTATGGCAGTTACTATGCGCGAAATGTTGGAAGCGGGTGTTCACTTTGGTCACCAAACGCGTTTCTGGAATCCCAAGATGGCACCGTTCATCTTCGGTCATCGCAACAAAATTCACATCATCAACCTGGAAAAATCGCTGCCGATGTTCCAGGATGCAGCCAAATTCGTGCGCCAGTTGTCAGCCAAGCGCGGCACTATTTTGATGGTCGGCACCAAGCGCCAAGCGCGTGAAATCGTGTCTGCAGAAGCGCAGCGCGCAGGCGTTCCTTTTGTTGATCAGCGTTGGTTGGGCGGTATGCTGACCAACTTCAAGACGGTCAAGACGTCGATCAAGCGCCTGAAAGACATGAAGCTCCAGCAAGAGGCCGGTCTGGACAGCATGAGCAAGAAGGAACAGCTGATGTTTGCACGTGAGCTGGAAAAACTGGAAAAAGACATTGGTGGCATTCAAGATATGAATGCATTGCCAGATGCGATTTTTGTGATCGACGTGGGCTACCACAAGATTGCCATTGCCGAAGCCCGCAAGCTGGGCATCCCCCTGATCGGCGTGGTTGACTCCAACCATTCTCCCGAAGGCATTGACTATGTTATCCCTGGTAATGACGACTCTTCCAAGGCCGTTACCCTGTACGCCCGTGGCATTGCCGACGCCATCCTGGAAGGCCGTGCAAACGCTGTGGACGATGTGATTAAGGCGGTTGCCGCTGAAGGTGACGACGAATTCGTAGAAGTGGACGAAGCAGCTGCTTAATCGCAGCCCTTTCGCCGAAAAGGGGGCTTTGGTGCCCCCTTTTTTTAGTTAAATTTTGTTTTGAATTGAAAAACGGAGAAAAGAATGGCTGCAATTACCGCAAGCATGGTTGCTGAACTGCGTGGCAAGACCGACGCGCCCATGATGGAGTGCAAAAAGGCTTTGACTGAAGCCGAGGGCGACATGGCCAAAGCGGAAGAGCTGTTGCGCGTCAAGTTGGGTAGCAAGGCCGGCAAGGCTGCTGCCCGCGTGACAGCCGAAGGCGTTGTGTCTACTTTTGTCGAAGGCACCACCGGCGCACTGTTGGAAGTGAACTGCGAAACCGACTTTGTCACCAAAAATGACAGCTTCCTGGCCCTGGCCAACAACGCTGCGCAATTGATCGTCAAGCACCAGCCTGCAGACGTTGAAGCGTTGGGTGCGTTGGCCTACAGCCAAGACGGTTTTGGCCCCACACTGGAAGATGTACGCCGTGGCCTGATCGGTAAAATCGGTGAAAACATGACGTTCCGCCGTTTCAAGCGTTTCGATTCGGGCGCCAGCCTGGCAACGTATTTGCACGGTACCCGCATTGGTGTGGTGGTCGAGTTTGAGGGCGATGCCACTGCTGCCAAAGACGTTGCCATGCACGTTGCCGCGATGAAGCCGGTCTCGTTGTCCAGCGACCAAGTCCCTGCAGAACTCGTTGAGCGTGAGCGCTCCGTAGCCGCTGCCAAGGCTGCAGAAGATGCTGCGGTGGCAGTGGCTGCCGGTAAACCCGTGCAATCGGCGGAAATTGTTGCCAAGCGCATCGAAGGTGGCGTTCAGAAGTTCTTGAAGGAAGTTTCCTTGTTTAATCAGCCGTTCGTCAAAAATGACAAGCAAACGGTTGAGCAAATGCTGAAGGCTTGCAACACTGTGGTGAAGTCCTTCACCCTGTATGTGGTTGGTGAAGGCATTGAAAAGAAGGTTGACGACTTCGCTGCAGAAGTTGCTGCCCAAGTTGCTGCGGCCAAGCAATCTGCTTAATTGGCATCTGTCAGAATCTACTCTCAACGCAACTACAAGGACTTAACTATGCAAGATCAGAAACCAGCGTACAAGAGAATTTTGCTGAAATTGTCCGGTGAAGCACTGATGGGTGATGACCAATTCGGCATCAACCGCGACACCATCGTGCGCATGGTCGAAGAAGTCGCAGAAGTGACGCGTTTGGGAGTAGAGGTTGCTGTTGTGATTGGCGGCGGCAACATTTTCCGTGGTGTGGCAGGTGGCTCGGTCGGAATGGACCGTGCTACTGCCGACTACATGGGCATGCTGGCGACGGTGATGAATTCGCTGGCGCTGGGCGATGCCATGAACAAAGCCGGCCTTACCGCCCGCGTGATGTCAGCGATTGGTATCGAGCAGGTCGTGGAGCCGTATGTGCGGCCCAAAGCCTTGCAATACCTGGAAGAGGGTAAGGTCGTGATTTTTGCTGCTGGCACTGGCAATCCGTTTTTCACGACCGATACCGCAGCGGCACTGCGTGGTGCCGAAATCGGTGCCCAAGTGGTTTTGAAAGCGACCAAAGTGGACGGTGTTTACAGCGCTGACCCCAAAAAAGACCCCGACGCAACGCGCTATGCCAGCATCACTTTTGATGAGGCCATGTCGCGCAATTTGGGCATTATGGATGCCACGGCGTTTGCACTGTGCCGTGACCAAAAATTGCCGATTAAGGTGTTTTCCATTTTCAAGCTGGGTGCGCTCAAGCGCGTCGTTATGGGCGAAGATGAAGGCACTTTGGTTCATGTTTGACGTGGCCTTGGCGCCGCATACAACGCACTACATGAAAAGGGATTACCCATGACATTGGACGAAATTAAAAAGAATTTGGAAAGCAAGATGGAGCATTCCATCGCTTCGTTCAAAACCAATCTGACCAAGATCCGCACTGGCCGTGCCAACCCCGCGCTGCTCGATACCGTCCAGGTTGAGTATTACGGCTCCATGATGCCTTTGAGTCAGGTCGCCAATCTCTCGCTGATTGATTCCCGTACCGTGGGCATTCAGCCATGGGAAAAAGGGATGGGAGCAAAAATTGAAAAAGCCATTCGTGAAAGCGATTTGGGTCTGAACCCCTCGAGCATGGGCGACCTCATTCGTGTTCCCATGCCCATGATGACAGAGGAGCGTCGCCGCGAGCTCACCAAATTGGTTCGCAGCGAAGGTGAAAACGCAAAAATTGCGATCCGTAATGTGCGCCGTGATGCAAACGACGCAGTGAAAAAACTGGTCAAAGACAAGCTCGCTTCGGAAGACGATCAAAAGCGCTCTGAAGCAGATGTACAAAAGATCACGGACCGCCATATTGCGGAAGTTGATCAGCTGGTTACTGCCAAAGAGCAGGACATCATGGCTGTTTGACACCCTGTACGGCATAGCAGTTCATGGCGGCCAATAATGCGGCACTGCCTCGGCACATTGCCATCGTGATGGACGGCAATGGTCGCTGGGCGTCCAAACGTTTTTTACCACGTATAGCGGGGCACAAATTCGGCCTCGAAGCACTCAAGCGTGTGGTCCGTGCGTGCGCAGAACGCGGTGTTCCCGAACTCACTGTGTTTGCTTTTTCGTCGGAGAACTGGAAACGTCCACCCGACGAAGTTTCCGGACTCATGGATATCTTGGTGACTGCCTTGGCCAAGGAAATCGGTCAATTGCGCGCCGACGGTGTGCGCGTGGCATTTGTCGGAGATCGCGCAGCCCTGTCGCCCAAAGTGCAAGAGGGCTTGCTGGCCGCCGAACAGACCACTGCTGAAAATAGCCGCTTGCAATTGAACGTTTGTTTCAATTACGGCGGGCGCTGGGACATCGTTCATGCGGTCAATAATTTGATCTCGACAGGGCATCCTGTCACGCAAGACACGTTGAATAGTGCGCTTTTGCAACCGTTTCTTGCCGAGCCGGACTTGATTATCCGAACCGGCGGAGAGATGCGCTTAAGTAACTTTCTGCTGTGGCAGGCCGCCTACAGCGAGCTGTATTTCACCGAAGTCTTATGGCCTGATTTTGATGCCGCGGCGCTGGAGCAGGCGATTGCATCGTATGCAGCGCGCGACCGCCGATTCGGCGCAGTGCCGCTGGCGCAGACAACAGCGGTCTAGCCGCTTTATCACATGCTAAAACAAAGAATTGTGACGGCACTGGTTTTGGTTGCCGTGCTGTGTTTCGCGTTGTTCAGCGCATCTCCCGTTCCTTTCGTTGTGCTAACCATTGTCTTGATGTCGGCAGCGGCATGGGAGTGGGCCCGTCTGAATCAAGCCAAGGCGCTGGCTGCTGTGGGTTTCGGGGGGCTGTGCGCTGGTGCCTGCATCGCACTTTGGACGAGTGACATTGCGCAATTTGCGCTGCCCCGTTTTTGGCTCGCGATGGGTGCGCTGTGGGTTGTTGCGGGAAGCCGGCTATTGCGTGTGGGAGGTGCGGGTTGGCTTACGCTGCCGCATGTGGTCCGCAGCGTGGGCGGCTTGATTGTGTTGTTGGCTGCGTGGTTGGCCATCGTGCAGGCAAGGCGGATTGGCCTCAATTTTCTTTTCTCAGCCATGTCTTTGGTTTGGGTAGCCGATATTTCGGCTTATTTCGCTGGTCGGAGTCTGGGTGGGCGTTGGTTTGCCACAAAGCTTGCACCCAGCATTAGCCCTGGTAAAACATGGGAAGGTGTTTTGGGCGGTGTTTGTGGTGTACTGGTAACCGGAATGGTTTGGCTGGTGTGTGAGTCCCAAGGAGGGGCAGATTCACCCAGCATTTACCGGGTTTTATTGAATTTTGGTGTGCCGGTGGCTTTATTGGGATCTTTGTTCTTAACCGCAATGAGTGTTGTAGGCGATTTGATTGAATCATTGGTAAAACGTGCGGCGGGCTTCAAAGACAGTAGCCAGCTCCTGCCGGGACACGGTGGCGTACTGGACCGGATCGACGCGTTGCTGCCCACCTTGCCGTTGGCCATGATGTTCGCCACTTTGGGAGCCCCGTAATGCAGCGTTTGGCTATTTTGGGCTCAACCGGGTCGATCGGCGTGAGTACCTTGGATGTGGTTGGAATGCATCCCGAGCAATTTTCGGTGGTAGCGCTAACTGCTTCGCGCAACGTGGAATTGCTGTACACCCAATGCCTTCGCTTCAAACCGCGGTACGCCGTCATGGCAGATGCTGCCGCTGCACACGATTTGAAGAACCGTTGCAAAGCAGCAGGCTTGGCGGTTGAAGTGTTGGCAGGGCCTGAAGCGATAGTTCAGGTGGCCGCTTTGCCCGACGTCGATTCGGTTATGGCTGCTATTGTTGGTGCCGCTGGTTTGGCCTCCTGCTTGGCAGCGGCTTTGCATGGAAAACGGTTGCTGCTGGCCAATAAAGAAGCCCTGGTGGTCGGTGGGCAACTCTTTATGGACGCGGTGCGAACCGGCGGAGCCACACTGCTGCCGATCGACAGTGAACACTCGGCTATTTTCCAGTCTTTGCCAGCCGATGCATCGCGTTGGCACACACTGGTAGATAAGCTCATCCTGACGGCCTCAGGCGGACCGTTTCGGAGCCGCGATCCCGCGACGTTTACTGAAATTACACCCGATCAGGCTTGTGCCCACCCGAATTGGGTAATGGGGCGGAAAATCTCGGTTGATTCTGCAACCATGATGAACAAAGCCCTCGAAGTGATTGAGGCCCGTTTTTTGTTTGATGTGGCGCCTGAAAAAATTGAAGTGGTTATTCACCCGCAAAGCGTCATTCATTCGATGGTGCAATTTGTTGATCACTCGGTTGTGGCCCAACTCGGTACACCGGACATGCGCGGTCCGATCGCGTACGGGCTTGCATGGCCGGAGCGAATCAAATCGGGCGCGGAGCCCATTGACTTCACCCGATTGGCCGGTCTGACCTTCGAAGCCGCAGACAGTCCGGCCCACCGCGCACGGTATCCAGGGCTGCGATTGGCCTGGCAGGCAATGCAGGGGCCGTCGGGTGCGACTGCAGTTCTGAACGCAGCCAACGAAGTGGCAGTAGAACAGTTTTTGGCCGGTTCATTGCGTTTCGATCACATTCACCGCGTGAATCAGCAAACACTGGACGCGTTTCGTTTTGACGCACCGGGGTCGCTTGCCGATTTGCTGGACATCGACCAACGGGCGCGCGAATTTGCGCGCGCCTCCATTGGCCGCTTGGCCCGATAGGGGGGTCCCGGATGCTGACTCTGGGCGCTTTTATTGTCGCAATTGCATTTTTAGTGGCCTTTCATGAATGGGGCCACTTCGCAATGGCACGTGCCTGTGGTGTCAAAGTCTTGTGTTTTTCTATTGGGTTCGGCCCCAAGCTGCTGTCCTGGACGTCTTCCGCGACGGGCACTGAATACCGCCTGGCTGCATTGCCTTTGGGCGGCTTTGTGCGCATGCTTGATGAGCGCGAAGCGCCGGTACCGGAAAATTTGTTGGCGCAAGCCTTCAATACCCAGGCATTGTTTAAACGTGCGCTGATCGTTGCGGCAGGCCCCCTGGCCAATTTGCTATTGGCCGTCGCCTTGTATTCACTTGTCAATTGGATGGGCTTTGATGCCCCCGCACCACGCATTGCCAAGCCTGCGGCAGAAACCATTGCGGCCCAAGCCGGTTTGCTTGGCGGTGAAACCGTTTTACGTGTTACTGCCGACGGCGAAGCGCCTGAGGATATCGTTACTTTTGAAGATTTGCGCTGGACATTGAGTCGGGTCGCGTTGCGGGCAGGGCAGGTGCGTTTGGCATTCAAGAAGCCAGCGGATGACGCCGTTCGTGAAACTTTGCTCAATTTTACGGATCTGCCGAAGGGGCTTCCGGCTGGCCAGATCTTGCCATTAATTGGCATTGAATTACCTTACTCAGAAGCTGTGATTGCGGAGGTGAAAGCGTCCAGTCCGGCAGCGCAAGGTGGTTTGCAAACGGGGGATAGCGTGCGGGCAATAGACGGTCTGCCGGTGGCCGATGCGGGTGATTTGCGGGCGCGCATAAGGGCTTCCGGAACAGCACACGAACCGAAGCCACAAAATTGGCAAATTGTCCGTCAAGGGCAGGCCATGGCGCTGCAGCTAAGTCCGCGCCGTGAAACAGAAAATGGACAATTCGTGGGCCGTATCGGCGCCATGATTGGCATGCCGCCGTTGATGCTAAAAGTGCAATACGGCCTGCTGGAGGGCGTACACCAGGGCTTGGTTAAAACAGGTGAAACAGCCCATTTGACCTTGCGGATGTTGGGGCAGATTGTCACCGGTTCGGCCTCTCTGAAGAATCTGAGTGGCCCGCTGACGATTGCCGAGTATGCGGGGCGTTCGGCATCCATTGGCCTTACTCCATTCCTGGTGTTTTTGGCGCTGGTTAGCATCAGCTTGGGCGTGATCAATTTGTTGCCAGTGCCGGTTCTGGATGGCGGACACCTGATGTATTATCTTTGGGAGGCCGTTACTGGCCGGTCTGTTTCTGATGCTTGGATGGCCAAGTTGCAACGGGTGGGCGTCGCGCTGCTGTTGTGCATGATGTCGGTTGCGACGTTCAATGATGTGTCCCGGCTTTTGTTCTGACGGGCCTTTTTGTCCCCAGGCTTGCTTTTTCCTATGCGTTTGAATGTGATTTATTTGTACCGCTTGCTATTGGCCAACGTGTTGTTGCTTGTTACCCTCTTGGCAGGGCAGTCTGCGTGGGCAGTCGCGCCTTTCAAAGTGGGAGACATCCGTGTCGAAGGGTTGCAACGGGTGGAGGCAGGAACTATCTTTGCTTCAATTCCTGTGCGCGTCGGCGATACCTACACGGATGACAAGGCGGCTGCATCGATTCGATCGCTATTTGCACTCGGCCTGTTCAAGGACGTTCGCATTGACGTCAAGGGCACCGCATTGGTGGTGATTGTGGAAGAGCGGCCAACGATCGCCGATGTTGATTTTTCCGGTGCGCGGGAGTTCGATAAAGACGTTTTAAAGAAGGCGTTGAAAGATATCGGACTGGCGGATGGCCGACCATATGACAAAGCCCTGGTTGACCGCGCCGAGCAAGAGCTTAAGCGCCAGTACATCAGTCGCAGCATGTATGCCACTGAAGTGGTTACCACGGTGACCCCGATTGAACGCAACCGGGTCAATTTGAGCTTTTCGGTGAGTGAAGGCGATGTCGCCAAAATCACCTCGATTCGCATCGTTGGTTCACGTGCTTTTAAATCTTCCGAGTTGTTGGACCAGTTCGATCAAGACACGGGTGGTTGGTTGAGCTGGTACACCAAGTCGAATCGATATTCGCGCACCAAACTCAATGCCGATTTGGAAACGCTGCGCTCCTTCTACCTCACACGGGGCTACCTGGAGTTCAAAATCGAGTCGACGCAAATCGCAATGTCATCAGACAAGCGCGAAATGGGTATCACTATCAACGTGTCGGAAGGCCAACGTTTTGCTGTTTCCAAGGTCAACTTGGTGGGAAATTACCTTGGCAAAGAAGATGAATTCCAGTCGCTTGTTGCGGTTCACGCCGGCGAACCATACAACGCGGACGAGGTAACCCGCACGACCAAAGCGTTCAGTGAGAATTTTGGAAATTTTGGGTTTGCGTTTGCGCGGGTTGATGTCCGAACCGACATTGATCACGTGAACAATCGCGTTGAGCTGACATTTCAAGCAGACCCCTCCCGGCGCGTTTACGTTCGGCGCATTAACGTGGCGGGCAATGACCATACGCGAGATGAAGTGATACGCCGGGAATTCAGGCAGCTGGAAGCGGCCTGGTACGACGGCGAAAAAATCCGCCAATCGCGAAACCGTGTAGACCGGCTCGGCTACTTCAAAGAAGTAACGCTTGATACACAAGAAGTGCCAGGAACCGCAGATCAGGTGGACTTGACGGTGAACGTGGTTGAAAAACCAACGGGCAGCGTGAGTGTGGGAGCTGGGTATTCCAGTTCGGATGGATTGGGCTTGACCTTTGGATTTCAGCAGGAAAATGCTTTCGGATCGGGTAATTCGCTGGGGCTCCAGCTCAATACCAGCAGCTACAACCGAACCCTGGTTATCAGCAGTGTCAACCCGTATTTCACCGAAGACGGGGTGTCCCGCAGTGTCGATATTTATCAGCGAACCACCCGCCCGTACACCGACACCGGCAGCTATGCATTGCAGTCCACCGGCGGCAGTATTCGCTTCGGTGTTCCATTCACGGACACGGACACGGTTTATATGGGTGCAGGCCTGGACCGTACGGAAATTATTCTGGGCACCAACTTGCCCGACGTGTACCAGACCTTTGCCGATAAATTTGGCCTGATTTCCTACTCTACACCATTGACTGTGGGGTGGTCTCGTGACACGCGCGATAGCGGATTGCTTCCAAGCACCGGTCGAACGGTGCGCTTGACGGGTGAATGGAGTCCCGCCGGCGATCTGTTGTACGCCCGGGGTTCGGGTCAAGTTCAGCAGTTTTTCCCGGTATCTAAAAAAACCACGTTGGCCCTGAATGGCGAGTTATCTTACGGCGCCGGCCTTGGTGGACAAGATTTTCCTGTGTTGAAGAATTACTATTCTGGCGGACTGGGTTCGGTACGCGGTTACGAGCAGGGGTCTCTTACGACTGGCCAGCAGCGTCTGGATGGCGTAGTCTCTACCGGCGGCGCGAAAAAGTTTACTTTCAATGCGGAGTTATTGTCACCATTGCCGGGTGGCGGAAACGACAGAACCCTGCGCTGGTACACTTTCTTCGACGCGGGCGGTATTTACGGCGCGAACGAGTCGATTGCGTTAGGTGATATGCGAACGTCCATGGGCGTTGGCATCAGCTGGGTGTCCCCCGTGGGCCCATTGCGTTTGTCGTACGCTCTGCCATTGCGCCACTTTGATAGCGATAAAATTCAGTCCTTGCAATTTCAGATCGGAACTTCTTTCTAATGAAGACAACTAAATTTAACTGGGCTTTGGGTGCATTGATTGCACTGGCCGCATTTTCAGCATCTGCGCAAGACTCTCGGATTGCTTATGTAAACTCGCAGCGATTGACGGTGGACTCTGCTCCGGCCAAGGCGGCGAATGCCAAGTTGGAGGGCATCTTCTCCAAGCGGCAGAAAGAGTTGGCTGATTTGCAAGCCAGCCTGAAGTCTTTGGGTGAGAAGTTTGACCGTGATGCGCCCACGATGAGCGACAGCCAACGCGCTGCCAAGCAAAAAGAGTTCGCAGATCAGAACCGCGACTTCCAGCGGAAAAAACGCGAATTCGATGAAGATTTCAATAGTGCCCGAAATGAAGAGTTGCAACAAATTTTCGATAAAGCCACCAAAGCGATTCGCCAACTGGCCGAGACTGAAAAGTATGATTTGGTAGTGCAAGACGCGGTGTACTTCAATCCCAAGATCGATATCACCGATAAAGTTATCAAAGCGTTGAACGCGGGTGCCAAGTAAAGATCGCACGGCCGAGCCCTCCGCAATATGCGTTCCCTTGGGGGTGCTGGTTGCTGAATTGGGCGGCACATTATTGGGTGACGCGTCCCTCGAAATTGAGGGACTGGCTCCCTTGGAGACCGCTGGCCCCCGGTTTATCAGTTTCCTGAGCAACCCAAAGTACCAGTCGCAACTGCTGGCGTCCCGTGCCGCTTGCGTAATTGTTGCACCGGCGTTGGCGGATGTTGCGCAGCAGCGTGGCGCCTGTATTGTTACGGACAATCCCTACCTGTACTTTGCCCGTTTGACGCAAACATGGCGGAAGAAGACGCGCCCACAGCGACCGGTTGGTGTGCATCCAACAGCCTTCGTTGATCCTTCTGCGGTGGTTCATCCCACTGCGTGGATCGGCCCGCTTTGCTGCGTTGAACGGGGCGCGCGGATCGGTGCCGATACCGTTTTGCACTCGCGTGTTACGGTGGGTGAGGGGTGCGTCGTTGGCGAGCGTTGTATTTTGCATTCCGGTGCCGTACTCGGCGCCGATGGTTTTGGTTTTGCGCCCAGTCAGGCAGGTTGGGTGAAAATAGAGCAGTTAGGTGTTGTCCGTGTGGGTGACGATGTGGAAATTGGCGCCAATACGTGTATCGATAGGGGGGCGCTTGCTGACACCGTGCTTGACGACGGCGTGAAACTCGACAACTTGATCCAGATTGGTCACAACGTGCACATTGGACGCAATACGGCCATGGCGGGCTGTGCGGGCGTCGCGGGAAGCGCGACTATCGGTGAGAATTGCACCGTGGGCGGTGGCGCAATTATTCTGGGGCATATCCAGATTGGCGACAACGTGCACATATCGGCAGCTACCGTGGTGAGTAAGTCAATACGCAAACCGGGACACTATACGGGTATTTTTCCGGTTGATGAAAACGCGTCATGGGAGCGCAACGCAGCGAGCTTGAAACAGTTGCACTCCTTGCGTGATCGCATAAAAACGATAGAGAAAGAAATAAAGTCATGATGGATATTCACAAAATTTTGAAGCAGTTGCCCCACCGTTATCCCTTTCTGCTGGTTGACCGGGTGGTCGCACTCGAAAAGGGAAAAAGTATTCAGGCGCTCAAAAATGTGACCATGAATGAGCCGTTTTTTCAAGGCCATTTTCCGCATCGCCCGGTGATGCCAGGTGTTTTGATGCTTGAAGCCTTGGCGCAAGCCGCTGCGTTGTTGGCGTTCGATGCCTTGGATACATCGCCATCGGATGATATGGTGTATTACTTTGCGGGCATCGATGGTGCGCGCTTCAAGCGCCCAGTAGAACCGGGTGATCAACTGATTCTGGATGTTGAAATGCTGCGCATGAAAGCCGGTATCTTCAAGTTCAAAGCACGCGCTTCGGTTGCAGGTGAGTTGGCGGTTGAAGCCGAATTGACTTGCGCCATGCGCACGATTGCGTAAAGGAGCCGCGTGTGAGCCTTATCCACGCCACGGCAGTGGTAGACCCCAAAGCCGAGCTGGACAGCTCGGTTACCGTGGGACCGTATTCAGTTATTGGCCCCCACGTTCGCATCGGCGCCGGTACTACGGTGGCGGCCCACTGTGTGATCGAAGGCCATACTACGATAGGTCAGGACAATCGTATTTTTCAATTCAGCTCGCTCGGCGCAATTCCGCAGGACAAAAAATATGCGGGTGAGCCGTGCGAGTTGCATATTGGTGATCGGAATACGATTCGCGAATTTTGCACCTTCAATATTGGATCACCCGGTGGGCTCGGTTATACCCGGGTGGGCAACGACAACTGGTTAATGGCGTATGTGCATTTGGCCCACGATTGCGTGGTGGGCAACAACACGATTTTTGCCAACAACTCACAGCTCGCCGGGCATGTAGAGGTGGGCGATTGGGTGATTTTGGGGGGCTTCACGGTGGTGCACCAATTTGTCCGCTTGGGAGCCCACAGCATGACGGCGATGTGCTCGTTGTTGTTTGCTGATTTGCCGCCATTTGTAATGTGCCAAGGCCAGCCCGCAGCAGCACGTTCCATGAATTTTGAAGGTCTGCGTCGCCGCGGTTTTTCTACTGAGCGTATTTCGGCCGTGAAATCGATGCACAAGGCGCTCTACCGTGAAGACCTTACGCTCGAAGCGGCGCGTGCACGCATTGGTACCTTGGCGGTCGATATTCCCGAAGCGCAAGTCGATGTGGACTTGATGCAGGGCTTCTTGGCGGCTTGCTCTGCACAACGCGGCATCGTTCGTTAATCCGTGGCGCGCCAAGCTTATCGCGTTGCAATGGTTGCCGGGGAAGCGTCCGGCGATTTGCTGGCCGGTCTTTTACTGACAGGCCTGCGCGAACGTTGGCCCGGTATGCAGGCCATGGGCATTGGCGGGCCACGCATGGCCCAGCTGGGTTTTGAGGCATGGTGGCCCCACCATAAATTGGCGGTGCATGGTTTTAATTGGGACACGCTGCGGCG
>Ga0228698_1000174_pt1 | contig 59306 bp, 64 predicted proteins | sample McNCre117_Aug_MG_FD_178015 | JGI IMG/M metagenome (GOLD analysis project Ga0228698, IMG submission 178015) | Freshwater microbial communities from McNutts Creek, Athens, Georgia, United States - 1-17_Aug_MG | ecosystem: Environmental > Aquatic > Freshwater > Creek | place: USA: Georgia...
TTCACCTTAGCGTCTATTGCCTCCTTCTCGTTGAGCAGATTATTCAACACAGCATCCCCGCATAAGGTATAGTCGTACTTCACTCCCGTCTCCATTGGCACTACCTCTGACCCGAAGAGGAACGCTGAACGACCATGCTTAGAGAGTTCATCTAAGATGTACTTACGCATACGTGGCTCGGCATCCTCCCACACCTTCACGATGTACTTCATCTTCACAGCAAGTTCTAAGGGATTGATAGTGCCTTGATCCGCTGCGTTGAATAGGTTGTCACTCGCCTGTTTGATCCACTCTCTGCTTGGTTGCAGGTGCTTGATGTCAATAGTGAGGGACATATCTTCGGAGGTGGTGTCGCTGCCCCTCTCACGGCTCTCGTACTGCCGTTGCTCCTCAAAGAGTTCTTTTGATCCTGTCATGATGGTGGATTTTAAAATGGGAGTCCTTGACTATCATCATCATCCTCAGCCACTTCCCCCGCACTCGCAGCGACAGGATTCTCCACGGAGGCACTTGCAGGAGCAGGTTCCTCCGAACGATTGTGTGGAGTTGCCACCTCAGCACCACTCTTAGCGAAGTAAGCGGTGAGGTATTCCTGTAAGATGATGTCGAGTTCAGTTGCCTTAGCATCCGTCTCAGGAGACACGTCCTTAAGGGTGAATACGGGTATCTTAAACTTGGTCTTTCCCTTCTGTCCGTCTTCGGTGGTAGCTACGGTGATGGCTTTCTTGAGGATGTCAGCACGGTTCTTATTGGCGAAGTCGATCCATGAGAGTCCACTACCACGTAGCTTGAGGTTACCAATGGCGAGGGTATTCTTATCCACGAAGAAGGCGATGTAGATACTCTTAGCGTACTCTGCACCGTCCTTGACACAGTTGAGGTTCTTGTAAAGGTTTTCCTCCACCAATCCGTTCTTATTACGTACACGTAGTACCTGTGTGTTGAGGTCACGTACCTCGTTAGCCCAAAAGCCTGATCCTGCTGCATCATCCCACCCACTGATAGTAGATAGTTGATCCAAGACAAGGAAGTTGAAGGGGAGTGCTACATCCACGTTCTCCTTCGTTTCTTTGTCGTAATACTTAAAGAGTCCCTTGTCACCACTCCATTCAAAGAAACGGATGGCGGGGTTGATAATCTCGGTGTTGTTACTTCTTGACATTGTGTTATGTTTTTTTTTATGGTTTACTTTAAACGTTGTTCTTGTTCACTGTTGTAGTAACGGTAGTAGGTATGATCATCACCGTTCATTGCCTCCACTACGCCCGACTCGGAGGTGATACGTCTGAACCTGATCCCACAGGCGTAGGCTTTCACAGGGGTTACCCGCTCCACGATATACCTGCCACTACGTTGCCCATCATAGAAGCAGTAGATACGGTCTCCTACTTCAAGAAGGTGTTGCATGGGCTTTCTCTTTGTTATCCTGTAACATCTCTTGGGCAAGTTCCTCCAACCCTTCGTCCTGCGCTACGGTGATCAGATCGAGGCGGTGCAGGTAGCCGATCAGGGTATCAGGGCTGTTATCGAAACTCTCTCTGAGTAGCTTGGAGAGTATCTTACGGGAGAGGTGGGAGTGGGTCATTCTTCAGTATTTTTTGTTTCTGAAAACTGTATATTGTTATCTTTAAGATACCTTCTTAATTCATAAATTGACTTTTTTCCTGCTCCATACATTTTTGAAACATCTTCAATACAGATTCCTTTTAGTTTTAAGTTTAATTCTTCTACGGTAAGATTATCTAAGTTAATTCCTAAATTTTCTGCATTCTGTCTTAATAAAGTTCTGAGTTTAACACTATATCCATTTAATCCAAAATGCCATAATTCATTAAATGAATTTTTAGATAATGTGTCTTTAGGTAATTTTTCCCCACCATAATAAAACATTAATAAAGTATCAATAGCTTCAATTTGAGTGTTCAGTTTTTCAATAATAGGAAGATAAGAATCCTTTTCTAAAAGAACAGCCCTCCTAAGAGACCTTAATCCCTCCTTGATTTCTTCGTCATTCATACCTTAAACTTCTTTATCTTCTGTTCCATCTCCTTACGTTTCTCGATCACGATACGTGCAGCATGAACGATGGCACGTGTCTTATCATCAATCATGTCGGGCTTGTGAAACCTGCGATACACCGTGTCCCGTTGTATGCCCGTCTGATCGGCTATGAGTTGTAACTCTCCCCACTCAAGCTCATTGTAGAGCATCTTGAGTGTCGTTGGTGTTATGGTGGATTCTGACATAGTATCTTTGCGAATTATTTACGCAAATGTAACTACAAAAAGTCACTTTCCAACTATTAATTAGTATTATTTAGTAATACTTTGAAAGTCAACGTATTTATTTACCGCCTCCCTAACCTCACCCCGCCAAAGAGGTGTACCTGAGAGGTAAAAGGATCATATCCCACCCCGACAATACTCTTGGGACGGCTTAGAAAAATAGATGGTGCAACACTCACCTTCCCTCGATCACCCTTCATACTCAGTCCCCCATACCACCGAGACTTACGGGTGTCGGGTACACCCTGATAGATGGTCGTACTATCATGGATGGTGATGGTATAGGGTACTTTGAGCTTGTAGTGAATACTCGTAGAGTCGAGCATCATACCAAGTACGCTGTTCTTCACAATGATACTCAGTGAACTGTCCTCATAGCTACTCGTATATTCTCTCACGCTATCACAGGGCACAGTGTCCTTCACTGCTTCCTTAGCGGCATAATTATACTTATGAGATCCCGTATGAACAGGAATAACCTTCGCCTTCACCGTGTCCTTATACACATACACCGTATCAACGGTATGCACCACCGTAGCGTTCGGGCAGGGGTCGTTACAACTCTTACCCAAGAAAAAGACTGCTACAAGCAGACTCACAAGGACGATCAACTGAAGGCTCCATTTCATGATTGATCCCCCGTCTTATTCCCAAATACCTTACTTGCCAATGCCATCACGTTACTCCACAGGGAGGAGGAGCTGAATCCCACCAACGCTGCACCAACAACGAGATAAAAGCTCATGTCGAGTTCAGGATGCTTCACCTCGTACTTCTCATATCCATAGTAGCCAATGATCAATAGGGTGACACTTTGAAGCAGGGACAGTATCACAGAGATATACTTGGAAGGACTTGTGAGGTATTCTCTCCATGCCTCCTTGTTGGTCTTTGCGTCTAACTCCACCTTCATCAGTATGTGGATAAACTGTGAGAGGATCATGATGATCCATAGGTTGACGGGTATGTTGGTGAAGGTGCTCAGCATGGCTCGTAGTATGTTTTACCGTTAGAATCTTTACGTCCCCGTAACACCTGTTTACGGTTCGTTCCGGTGGGACTGATACCCACATGAACCCAGTCAGGATGATCGTCCGACCCAAACTCCCATATCAACTGATCAAAGTCGAAGTTGGAACGGATGAAGTTGAAAAGTTCTTTGTTCACCATCTTACTGCCTGACCCATCCATGTCAAGGTCAACGGCACATCCCTTACAATGAACACTCGTAGCAGATCCTCCAATAGCCTTGTTTAAGGCGACTGAACGATACATACTATTAAAAGGTACTGTGAAACCTAACTTGTCACATAGAGGGTCATATAACTCCTTACAGAGTCTTTCAAGGTTTGGTATGATGGCGGCAGGTACGCTGTTATCAATCCCCTTACGGAGTGCTGTGTCGCTCTTGGAGGCTTGTTCTAATGTCAGGTACTTTCCTATGCTTGTCATCACTTCCTTGTATTGGGTTCCGATAGGTAGGCAAATCCGAAAGGGTCAGTACCACATTTGACGGTATCTGCCTGTTCCCTATCGGAGCATCTTAGTTTCTTTTACTCCCCTTAGTGTCCTTCTCCTCGTACTGCATCAGGTAGCTGATACGGTAGTCGTGTAACTCCACCTTGCCCTGTAACTCCTTGAGTTGTTCGTTGTTGAGGAAGCAACTCCTCTCCACCTGTTCCACACGGGGCTTGATGTTAGTCATGCTGTCATGGTCGTTGTTAGTACGTGAGATGAAGTCTTTCATCCAGAATCCCGTGGCGGTAGACGCTACCGCAGCAACTGTTACAAGGATTGAATTGTACCAACGCAGGGCAGTGTTTGTCTTTTCTTGACGGGCAGGGCTCATAGGCTCTTAGCTAAAGGTTCTTTCGAGATATGTCCAAAAATAAAACCTTTTCAAGTCGCTTTTGAGGAAGGGTGAAAAAAAATTAAAGGTCGTATTCCTCGTTGGATGTAGCACCTTTCTTCTTACCATCATCCCACACAAAAGGAGGTTTATCAGGGTGTTTCTTACTATGACACGGTAAGCATAATATTAACAGATCGCTGTCTGCCTCATGTCCGAAACGGGCATAGGTCACATGGTGAGTATGTAACATATGAGTCTTGGTATGGCACTCTTCGCAACGCCTACCCCGTAACTTAATCAGTCGTTTACGTTTCGCCTTCCACGCCTTACTCTTCATATAGGAACGATAGTTAGCCCAAAAGTCCTTCTTCGGATCAGCCTTCCATATCTTAACATTGGATTCTGTCACGGGGACAAGTACCCTTTTCTTTACATCTTTAACCTTCTTCTTAGCAGGTTCTTTTAATAGAAACTTTCCCCGATTGTACTTCTTTACTTTCTCTTTTGGAACAATAGGCTTAACCTTCTCTGTAAAGTCGAACAGCACATCTATCTGATATGCTGTCACAATACCATCGTGCTTACCACGCATCTGATTCAAGATGTCCACCCAAACAGGTGAACGGTATATCTTAATCATCCACTTGATCGGGTCACCTTGCAGAGTATATCCCATCAGGGAAGCCCAACGGGTGATGATAGAAACTCTCCCTATGTTAGGATTATCATTGAAGAAAGCAGGATCAATCCGTGTGATGTAAAGGTGCAAGTATTTGATGCACGACTCTATGGCAATCGTGTCACCCTTGCGTTTCTTCTTACCCTTTACAAATCGTTTCTTCATGCCTTTTTTTTCACATCAGCCTCACTTGCTCATTAGGATCAGGTATCTGCACCGATAGAAACTCCACCGCCCACTCTTGGATGGCGGCTAAGTAATCCATGAACTCGGAGGTGGTAAGGTCGGATGTCTTACCAAGACCCCTGACGATCTCCCCGTCTTTAGTGATGTGTTCAACTAATAAGAACTTGTACTTTAGTAAGTCGTGTGTTTCTTCGGATGTCATGCGGATGCCTAAGTCAAGCAGTCCTTGTCGGACGATCGGTATCACAGCACCCCAATAGTATCTGTTTTGGTTGTTGCTCCGGGACTTCTTCTCTTTGGCGATACTCACCTCATAGTAGCCGTCCTTGCACTTACGGAAGAAGTCGTAGAGGGTATCCCGCCCAAAGGAGATCATCCCCGACTTCACTTGGACGGTCAGTTTGAGGGAAGTCATGCTACTACACTTATCTCGGTGACAATATCGAAGGGCACACCCGTCTTGCCTGACCCTACGTAGGACAGGGGCTCGATCCACGGAGGAGAGGTACGGCAAGAACTGTTTAAGACTGGTGGCACGTACTTGGGAAGGACGTACTCAAAGACAGTACTCTTACTGCTTGCTTCTATCAGGGTTATGCTGTACCCTGATGTCTTCTTAGTGATCTGACAGACGTACTGCGTAAAGAGTTTCAACTCACCCTCCATACGGGGGTAGTACCGCACACCACCCTGATGCACGTAACACACAGGGATATAACTCCATAACTGTGTCTTCACATCTTTGTGAGGACGAATCCCTAAACGGATGCTGTCGGGGATGCGAAACAGGTCAAGGAGGATGTTCTGATTTGTCAGTCCAAATATCTTATGCGTAGTTACATCGGGACTCAGACCAAGCTTGATACGATCTGTGGTGAGGTAGTTGAGCAGTCTGTCCCAATTAGAGTTGAGCGAGAAGGTAAACTCCAAGTAGTCGCTGTTCTTCTTTACCGAGTGGAAGTCGTTGCTGCACTTACTTCCTTGTGGGATGGTGATGAGCATGGTGGTAATGTTTAGTTCAAAGATACTCAACTCCTAACACCCTCCAAGTAGTATTACTTCATCATACTAATACTCAACGAGAAAAGTTTTACCTTTGTCCTCATGCCCATCCCCAAGAAGCGATCCGTCCGTAAGAAGACTGAGGAGAAATTGCAGATCAGTGTCTGTAACTACCTGCGCCTCCAATACCCTCACGTGATATTTAACTGTGACGTTGCTTCGGGAATACGTCTGAGCATCGGTCAAGCCGTCACCGCTAAGAAAATGCGTTCCTCAAAGGGTATGCCCGACATGATGATACTACACCCTCACAAGGGCTTTCACGGGCTGTTCGTGGAACTCAAGAAGCAGGGGACAAACCTGTACCTCAAAGATGGTGTCACGCCCGTATCAGATGAGCATATCAGAGAACAACTCGCTATGAGGGACAGTCTGAACGCTCTTGGCTACAAGGCTGTCATAGCAGTCGGCTTCGATCAGGCTAAGGAAGCTATTGATGAGTATTTAAACTAATGGCTAAGAAGACCAAGCACCTTTACAACCATGCCGAGAAGGAGATCATCTTTAACGTAGACAAGGACTTAGAGCCTATCCACGTACCCCTGCCTGAACCGCCCGAATATCACCTCATTGAAGGGTACGGACTACCTCCCGAAGAGCAGTACTGGCAACGAAAGCCCCTACCCGACAAGCTCCTCATCCTGCAAAATGAGAAGTCCTACGTAGACCCCGACAACCCCGAAGCGAAGCCCGTCCCCTTCACGCCCCGCATGAAGATGGATTACCTCGAACGGAATCAGGACTTCTATGCAGACGAAATACTCTACATACGTAACGAGTGGGAGCGCAGAGAAGAAGGCTTTTGGTTCTTCAACAACGGCACACCAACCTTCCTCACAGGAGATCAGTACTTCTACCTCCAATGGTGGTCTCTTGACGGTGACCCGCCCGACTTCAGACGGTACGACTGGAAGTGGTTTCACTTTTGGCACATGGTCGAGTATGACGACTTCTGCTACGGGGAGAACATCCCAAAGGCACGAAGGGTAGGCGACACCTCCAAGGTACAGTGCCTCCGCTATGAACGTGCCTCCCGCATCCCTTACTTCAAGTCAGGACTGCAAAGCAAGAACGAGGTAGATGCAGGTAAGGTGCATGAGTTTCACCTACGCATACCCTCCCTCCACGTACCTTTCTTCTTCCAACCTATCGCATGGAACCGTCTCAACACCACCTCCGAGATGCGTTTCACCTCCCCTGAGACACGCTCCCACTCCGACTATGGAGCGAAGGCACTCAACTCCTTCCTCGACTATCGTGACTCAGGAGAGAAAGCCTACGATGGTACGAAGCAATGGCTCCTTCACAATGATGAGGTCGGTAAGTACGAAGACGTAGACCTGCTTCAACGTATCCGCATTCAAATACCCTGTCTCAAGTACATCATCAAGGGATCATCAAGGAAGGGTAAGATCATCAACACCTCTACGGTAGACGAGATGGAGAAGGGGGGAGGACGACAGTTCAAAAAACTCTGTGATGCCTCCATGTACAATGACCGTAACGACAACGGCTACACCAAGAGTGGTCTGTACACACTGTTCCTATCCGCCCTTGAAGGCATCGCAGAGATCGACCCCAAGACCAAAGAACCGTTCATCGACAAGTACGGCTATCCAAAGGTGGAGAAGATACGTACCTACCTCATTAACACACGGGAGGCACTACGTAAGAGTGGAGACATCAACGGTTACATTGAACTGTGCCGTCAGTTCCCCATTGAGTACCGTGACTGTTGGAAGTCCTCTGCCAAAGACTGTCTGTTCAACCTGCAAGTCATTGAAGACAGGCTCGAAGAACTCAAGTACTCAGCACCCCTCACCAAACGGGGTAACTTCGAGTGGCTCGGAGGACAGAAGGACACACGGGTGATCTTCGTACCTGCTGACGATGGACGGTTCTGCCTCTCGTGGGACTTCCCCGACCCCGCAGGATCGAACAAGTTCTTCTTCCGTGATAACTTGCGTTACCCCATGAACAAGAGTCGTTTCGTGGCAGGTGCTGACCCATTCAAGTTTGACAAGATCGGTAACAACACCCGCAAAGGATCTAACGGGGCACTTGCCATCTTCATGAAGCACGATAAAGGAAAGGATGATCCCAACAAGGACGTGACACAGTGGACTACCCACCGTTTCGTATGTACCTATTCCTTCCGTCCACCAACCACCGAGGAATATGCTGAGGACTTGATAAAAGCCTGTTTCTACTTCGGCTGTGAGTTATATCCTGAGAATAACGTCCCTGAACTCTATAAATATTTTATCCGTCGAGGATATGCGGGGTATTTGATGTATAAATTTGACGAAAAGAGACAGCGCATAGAAGATAAGCCGGGCGACTACACCACCGAGAACGAAGTGCAGGACATACTCATGCTCACACAGGAGTACATTCAGAACCATGGCTCACGGGAGTGTCACATCGAACTGTTGGAAGAGTGGAAGGAAGTACAAGGATCACTCCGTGAGTATGACCTCACCGTAGCAGCAGGGAAGGCATTGGTAGCAGCGCAGAGCTTCAACTTCAACATGGAGGAGCAAGGGGAGGACTTCGACCTGAGCGAACTCTTTGAAACGATTAACCTTGACCAAGATGGCAATAGCAGGAATAACTGAACTACCCTTTGTTGATACCTTTAAGCGAGACCCACAGCCTCCCGCCAACGATAACCTTGACCCTGCCACCAAACCCACGGCTAAGGAGATGTTCTTGCAGAAGAGCCGTTGGCTCTATGCCGCCTACGTCCGTAACGACACCATGATACCCTACGCAGCAGCGCAGGAGTTTCAGATGAATCGCCTCTACGCTCAGGGGAAGCAGCCCAACGTGAAGTACATGGAGACACTCTACCCCTTCAAGAATAAGAAAGGGGAGCGTAAGGGCTTTCAGAACATATCATGGGATAACGTAGCGTTCTACCCGAAGCTCCGTGAGATCATGCTTGGCAGACTTCGTAAGTTCGACTACGCTGTAAGCTGTAACATTGTCGATGAACAGGCGGCTGACTCTAAGGCAACCCTCAAGTACATGACATGGGTGGAGATTCAGGAGAAGGATTTTCTCGATCAGGTCAATGAGATACTTGGCATACCGCCCGATCAGCAAAACGGACAGACCCCACAACTACCCTTCAAGCCATCCTCCCTCCAAGACCTTGACATCCTTGCTCAGACAGGTTCTTTTAAGTTAACCGAGGAGTTAGTTTATGAGAAACTGTTAAGCAAGACCCATCAACTATGTGAGTGGGACGAGATCAAGAACAGACTCGATGAGGATGCTGTGGACTGTGGGGTGATCGCCACCAAGACCTTCACCGATCCCGTCACTAACCTACCCTGTGTACGATATAGCGACCCTGCTTTCTTAGTGGTTCGTCATAACAGAGATGCTTCCTTCAACCACATCACCGATGCAGGAGAGATCATCTTCATGAGTACCTCTCAGCTACGGGAGTACGGTCTGTCGGAGGACGATATCACCACCGCAGCGAAGGCATACAGTGGTATGTGGACGAACCCCGCCTATCAGGCTGTCTGGCCGTACAACCGTCAGGGATATGATATGCTTGGTATGTTCAACATCGCTGTCCTTGACATGGACTTCGAGAGCTTTGACACCTATAAGTACGAGTACCGACCTATCAACGGTCAGCAGATGCCTTTCAAGCTACCCTTCGATGCTACGGGACCATCCCGCTCCAAGAACACTTACGAAGTGAATAAGTACGGACGTAGGTATCGTTGTAAGTGGGTGATCGGCACAGACATCATCTTCGACTACGGCTATCAGTATGATCAGGTATTCGACTCCGAGAACCGTCCTAAGAGTCAGTTCAACGTGTACCGTGTCGCTGACCGTCCCATCGGCTCCCGTGTGATCAGCATCATTGACGACCTTCAGTTACTGATACTCAAGCTACGTAACGCATGGGCGAAGGCACGACCAAGTGGTATCATCATCGACTGGACGGCACTAAGTAACATCAGCATTGGGGATGAGAAGCTATCCCCAAAGGATGTGTTGAGTATCTTCCGTAACGAGGGGGATATCATCTACAAGCCCATGCTCATCAACGGTCAGCCCGTCATCGGTGGACAACCGCCCATCAAGGAGACCGTTGGAGGATTAGGACCTATCGCCAATGAGTTCGTGCTATTCTTCAACCTGTACGTATCACAACTCCGTGAGATAGCAGGACTCCCCGCCATCGTAGACAGTCCTTCAGGAGATGCCCTCGTTGGGGTGCAGAAAGGGGCTGAGAGTGCCAACATAGACTCCATGAGAAGCATTCTGATGGGGTACAAGAGAGTCAAGCAACGTTCCTTCACTAACCTGTGCCTGATGTGGCAATTACTCGCTCAAACGAAAGGAGTGGAGCAGCAGTACGCAGGATGGGACGGTGGCATGGAGGTGTTACGCTTAGGGTGGGAGGCAGCAGGTCGTCCTGTGGAGGTAGTCTGTGAGATGCTCATTGATGACACCGTTCGTCAGACTGTCTTACAGGCAGCTAACAACAGCCTCGCAGCAGCGAAGCAAGGTGCTGTGGGTATCACCATGGCTGACTTCTTCTTCATCATGAACGCCCTTGAGAAAGGACAGATACTATGGGCACAGACCTATCTCAGTTACCGTGAGCAGCAGAAGTTCCAAGAGCAACAACAGTTACAGGCTCAGAATATGCAACTCAACCAACAGGGAGCAATACAGCAGGAGCAGGTGAAGTCTCAAGGACAACAGGAGGCTTTAGCGATGGAGATGAAGATGGAACAGGCGAAGGGTATGACCGACATAGAAGCCATCAAGGAGAAAGGTCGTCAGGATCGCTTGACACTGATCTATCAGAGTCACTTGGAGAAAGGACTGCCTGTGCTTCCTGAGAGCGAAGATATCTTACAGCAGTACTTCCTACAACCAGCTTTGGATGCTATGGTGCAGCAGAAGATGAATGAGATGCAGATGCAGCAACAGGCAGCGAAGGGACAGGGTGATAATCCGGCAGAAACTTTGGCGATTCCTCCACAAGGGGATGCTCAGTCGTAGTATTACCTTAATCCAAGATAACCCAATCGTTCGCTAAAGCATCCGATGTTGAAGGACTCCATCCTGTAATAAGGTTGCTTGGATATACTAATGCTAATTGGTTGTCGTAATGGATTGAGTTAACCTGATTAGGAGAGTCATCAAATCTTCTTTGAAATTCATCTTTTACAGATTGTGGTAATGACTGCATCTTTGGAACGATATCCGCACTAATTGAAGCAGGTATTTGCCTAAAGACAAATAGCCCTTTACCGTTCCATCCTTCTCTCTGAACTCTCTTGCCATTGTTTAATGCCTCAATAGCTTGACCAAATGTTTGATTTGTTTCCATGTTATATGTTGTTAAGTGTTAAGATTATCTAACTCATCAACCCCTTCTCCTTCGCCCGTGCCTCAGGGGTGAGGTTGAGCTTATTCACCACCGACTCCCGCATAGTACGGTATAACGCTTCCTTGAGGTAAGGGTTCTTCTCACCGAGGTAATCCTTCGTCATGCTGTTAAGGCTGTCTGCTAAGGCTAATGAATCCTTAAATATCTGTCCTCTGATCTTCTCCAAGTCGAGTTCATTCTTCTTATCATCTATCACGTCCTTATTCATCAGACGCACCTTCTTATACAGTGCCTCATAGCCACTCTCAATGAGGGCATACAGTGGCGAGGGAAACAGGAAGAGAAAGTCGGTGATACAGTCGGTGATATAGGTTTCTTCGCAGTTCATCACCTTATGATAAGACGGTGGAAAGATACCCGTCTCAGGGTTGTAGGGAAAACCGGCATAGGCTCCACAGAAGCTCTTACGTCTGAACTCATCGGAGATATTCTTCTTCACGGGGGAGGCAGGGTCGTAGTTGAGACAGATGTACTTTATCACAAGGTCTGCTTCAATCTCCTCCCGTTGGTAGAGGTTACGAAAGGATTTGAGACGATTCAGGTCAGTGAACTGATCTATCACCTTCTTAGTGGAGACGAGGCTGTTCACGTTGAAACGCATCACAGCGTAGTCGGATGGTGAGAAGGAGTAGTCTTGTAATATGTTCATAGGTTCGTTGCTCCAGGATAATCCGTATTGTTTTTAATCGGTCTGCCTGATCCACCATGACCAACTTTACCTGATTCGATTCGGGCGACCCACATTTTATATCCGTACCGATACGCATATTTTCGCATCCGCTCTTTCATTGTAAGTCGTTGGTAGTGGTTCATGGTACTTTCTTTAGTTCGTTAAACTTAACTCGATGTGTATTCCCTGTATAGGTACTCACTAAACAATCCTCCCCGTCTCTCTTGACAAGGTACACGAATATCCTTCGTCCCCGTTCTTCCATAGTGTACCACTCCATCAGTCTTTCAATATTATATTCCTATGCTGAATCCTATACAACTGACTCTTAGTGTCTAACTCCCCATGCAGGGTGTACTCCAACGGCACTGCGTAGTGAGGACTGAACCCCACATGATCCCCTGCACGTATCTCGTCCAAGTAACTTGGTGAGTAGTCAGGGTCAGAAGCAATAGCGAGTAACGGTTGACCTACCCATAGCACCACCCCGAAGCACTCGTCCACCTGATCCTTCGTACTATCAGGCACGATGAATCCCAAGTCCCCGTACTTATCCTTACGATCAGCCTCCACGATCACCCAACCGTTGATCGGTATCACCTGTCCGTTACGGATAGCGCAGAATACACTATCATACGATATCACGTAAGAGTCGTTGTACTGTATCTGAGAACGCTTGATGGCGAGGTAGTGGAAGATCACCCTGTCACCCTCCTGTAACTCCATTGGAGTGTCATGAGGCAGACTCATCAAAGGATCATTAGGGTTGTAGTAGTTACTCACAGGCACACCCGTCACGATACCCGATGTGATGGCGTGTTTCTGTTCCTCCCATACGTTGGCGATGCTTAACTCCACTCCCGCCACCGTGATCTTCTGATTGGGCTTGTCGGGCAATACCGTGATGAGGTTATATTGTAGCTTCATGACACGACAAAAGTATTACTAAATAATACTATTTCCAAATCTTTTCTTATTTTTGTTTCCCCATGAAGAATAAGAAACAGAAGTACGATGGTAAGCTCCCCTTCACCTTTGCAGAGCCTACTACCTTAGATATGATACTACAAGAGTACAACACCCTCTTTGATCAGTACCTCGAAGCAGACATTGAACGAAGCAGACGTAGAACCTACTCCTTCATGATTGACATGGAGGAGAGGATTCGTTTAGAGGCTAAGAAACAGGCTGCCTACCGAGACATCATGAGAGACCTCTCCGCACAGATGCGTTACCTCGACCTCCTTATCTGGGAGATGATACACCGAAAGCAGAACCCTGATACTCGCTTGGAGGAGGTATATTAAAATTTACTTTGGAGGAGTCAGACTCACGTAATGCCCGAACTTCTGCTTGAGTGCATTGTGTGTCTCAATGTTACTGTACTCTGTCATACGTGACTGCACATACTTATCCTTAAGTGTACTCCAATTCTTTTTGTACTTATAAATCCTTTTCTTCAGTCCTTCATCCCGCACCTTACTCAGTTCCTCCACATCCTTCTCAGAGAGTTGTATTGGTTCTCCTTTGTAATAGACTACCGTTGGGAAGGCTGTCTTTAGCTTCTCCATTGCACCCTTCGCATCAAGTATCTTCACTACGTCATCGCTGAGGTTCAGTCGCTCCCCACCACGTAACCCCACCGTCTCCCGTGCGAAAGGAATACCCATCTTCATCTGATCGACAATACCATCAGGCTGACGGTGCATATCATTAGTGGTGCTAAATCCTTGATTGTTACTGAGGTTATCTTTCAGAGCAGCCGCCTCCTGTATGAGTCCCGGTATTGCAATGCCTTTCGCTGTCTCACCTAAGTAATCACTGAGCCCATGACCACTCTCACCTGCTTGAATCAGTCGAGTAGTAGTGTTAGCAAATGGATGTTCTTCAAACATACTCACAAAACTCATTATCATAGCCTCTACCATTCCCATCTTTTTACCATTACTCATATTCATCCCTTTCATCATACGTCCTACTGAACTCCAATACTTACCTGCCACATGAAACATATCGTGAGTCATATTCTTTGGAAGATACTTATCCTCTCCTGCTTGGAGGTCTCCCGCCTTACGATGCTCTCCACGTTGGTAGAATCCCCCCGACTGTTCAGGATGATTCATGAAGTACCATGCTATCAGACCACCCGTGATACCCTTACGTAACTGACGTTGGATGCTGTCTGCTACTTCGGGAGGCATATTCTCAAAACCCTTCGCCTTCCAAATGAACGCTCGTATGAGACCAATCGGACCACCTAACACATAACTACTTGCCTCAGATAAAAAGTTAGACGGCACTTTGACGATAGGGAACTCTATCTTAGCTACTACTGATCCCACAGCACCTCTGTCCGTCCCTGACCGTTCAAAATCTCCTACTAACTTAGAGTACCACTTCGCCAGTGCGTTATCCTGCATGAAAATAGCCCTGTTACCATCAGCGAGAGAGAGTACCTTGTACTTGAACTGCACCATTGGATCGTTCACATCTTCTTTCCCTTCCTTCGCTGCCTTCGCTAAACGGAGAGCGAAACTCCTGTTCCATGCCTGTTGCTGAATCGGTGTCTTGATGATAGCGTGTGCTGAGGCTGCCATCTGTTCAAGTGAAGCAGCAAACTCCATCGCTTTGGTAGCTGCATCCTTACCTGAGAGACCATCCTTCTTAAACCCCGCTTTCATCTCATCAAACACATCCATGTTGATGCCTGACTTATGCGCCTCTCCATAGAGTACTTCCTGATCGGTAGCACCTTTGAGTACCTTGTTCTTGATCTGCTTGAGGATACCATGATCACTATTAAAATCCCACGTGTCGGTGATAAACTTAATCTCTTGACCGAGATTAGTAGCACCCTCAGCACCACTTGTCTGTTCTAAGAACTTCTTCCCAAGTAACTTGTCCGTCAACCGTCCTACCGTTGTTCGCTCTAAGGGATCACCAATCATACGAGAGACAGCAGCACCAATCAGCTTAGGATAGGTAGCTACGTATGCCAACTTACTGAACCGTCCCCATGAGGCAAGAGCAGCAGCCCACTTATGGAGCTTCCCATACTGAGCAGCCTTCCTCCATGCAGCCTTCTTCGCATTGTACTCACCGATCTTACGTTGATACTCTATACGTGCCTTCATGGTAGGAGTCGATTCCTCCTTCATCTTAGGCTGTGGCTCTGCGAAGTCTTTGTTGTCTATCTTCTCCTGCAAGGACTTGATACGGTTGGCGTACCAATTCTGCTTGAACTCATTTGCCTTACGGTTGTTGTAGTCGGGATCAAGTTCATTACGCATCGCCTCAAACTCAGCCTTGCGTTGCTTACGTTGTTCCTTGAGTGCATCTAAGGCAGGATCACTCAGTGGAGGATTCTTCTTCTTGTCGGTAATGTCCTTCTCGCTTATCCTTCTATCCAACTCCACCAATGCCCTCTCCTGTGCTTTGATAGCATTACTCAGTCGTATTGCTTCGGGGCTGCGTTTCTCTCCTGCTGCCTCCCTACGTGCCTTCAACTCATCCCGTAACGACTGTAACTTATCCCATGCCTCTTGTAGCTTTGGGTTGGTGGTAGTACGCTCCTGACGTACCCGCTTACCAATATCATTGGCATCGAGCTTCGCCTGTAACTCATCAATCGCTTTATTGGCAATCTTTATACGTTGCTCATCAGTAAGTGCCTTGCGTTCCTCTCCAAACATCTGATTGTAGAGATCCTGCATCGCCTCCTTAGTGGCAAGTAACTCACGTGCCCTATCATCAAGTTCTATCGTCTGACGAGTCTTCTGTATCTTCTGTTCACTCTGAATGGCACGGTCTAAGTCCTTGATACGATTCTCTAAGGTAGCCTTGTAACGATCTAAGGCAGATGCCATACGTTCTTCACGAGAACGAGTGTCGAAGGATATGTTTGCCTCCTTCATCGCCTGTTCCATCTCCTGACGGGCAGCACGTATCTCACCACTCTCCTTTGGACGCTGATAGCCTGAACGCTTCGGCAATGAACCACCCTTCACATCTTCCGTCCCTGACTTGTAACGTGCCTCTGACTTGAGTTGTGATAGTTGACGTTTCAGTTCATCTTCTGACGGTTTCTTTACTTTACCATATCCCGAAAAAATATCCTGAATATCTCTCTTGGTGAGTACATCGTGAAAGTCTGCAAGGTCATCATAGACAGCATCCATGATGTCGGCTAACTTAACAGCACCCTTCGCCATCGCTATCTTCACGTTCTCCTCTGCTAAGTCCTTCACGATAGCAGCAAACTCCACCGATGTCTTTAATGCACCACCGAGGTCGTGTGCCTGACCACGTGACTGCTTTAAGAACTCCCGTGCCTTCGCCTTGATAGCCTCCTTACGTGCATCCGAAGCAGCCTTCTCACTCTCCAATCCAAGTGCCCTTTGAGCCTTGTTAACTTCTGTCTTTGCCCTACGTGTCCCACTTCTCTCTCCTTTAATCTTCTCCTGTAATAGCTTTAAGTTCGCCTCTGCCAATTTCTCCTGCCACCCCTTACGCTCTGCATCCATCTCCGCTTCACTCGCCTTACGTAAGTCGTCAAGCTGCTTGTGGAGGGATTTTATCTCTTCCTGTACCTGCGGTGGTATGTCTGCCTCCTTGATACCCGTAGCACGACTGTAATCGTTCATCATACGAGCAAGTGAGTACTCAGGAGTGAATAGACTCTGACGTGCCCTGAATGATCCTCCTTGCTCCGTACCAGCCCTGTATGCTACATCCTGTATCTGCTTCTGACGATCCTCTAAAATGGCTAACTTGATGTTACTTGATCCCTGATCGTTGAGTCCTCCAAGTCCTGTATCTTCCTGTGCAGAACGATTACGCTCCACCTCTGCGTTGATGTCATTCTCCACCATCCTATTCATCAAACCAAGCATGAATGTCTCCTGTGTGTTCAACACCGTGCCCGGTTTACTCCACTCAGACAGTTGAGCATCCATGTCTGTGTCGTTCATCGTGGAGAGACGAGTAATAGCACGTTGCAGGTTCTCATCATCAGTACCCACTCCCTTACTATGCAATTCCTCCAATCCCTTTGCCATGCGTTGACGGTTGATCTCTGCATGAGCAATGCCCATCGCTTCCTGAGCAGACGGGGTACTTACGGGTTCTTCGGCTGTGGGTGGTTCTGTTGGGGGTGCTTCGCCTCCCATGCCTCCTTGATCGCCTTCGCTGTTGAGAGGTGCTTGAGTAGTTCCCGCTTCTGTTGTACTGTCAGTTGTTGTGGGTTCGGTAACATTTCGTGGATCGTTTTTATACCAATCATCATACATCGCATTGATCTGATCATCGGTAAGGTTATTAATATACTCTTGTTGTTGCTGTTCTATCTGTTGCACTTCCTCCTTTGCCATGTCTTCACGCATAGCAATATCTCGTTGGTAATCCTCCAATGAGTTGAATCCCATATATCTCCAATCACCACCTAATTGAAGTGCATCCAAGTCCTTCACCATGTCGGCTTCCTTGAAGTACTCAGGAAGGATACTACCAATCTCCTTAGCGAAGTCAGCACTATCACCATTAAAGGTGAATCCTGTGTTACCCGCCTTCATCTCATCCTGTAACAGTTCATAAAGACGATCCATCGTGATACCATCATCCTTCACTACTCCCTTTGGAAATTCCTTAGCATCAAATCCAGTGAGTCGCTTCACGTTTTCCGCTGATAGACTTAACTTCTTCTTTCCACTGATCTTCTGAAGTAACCATGCACGTAATGACACCGCAGGGGCTGAACGCCTACGTGCAACCTCACGGGTGCTGAGTGCTTTCTGTACCGTCTCATTGGGTGTTTCACCCTTAGACTTTATGATGTTGGCTATTGCATCAAGGTGGTCATTGAACAGTGATGTCTCATGATCGGTGAGAGGCTGTTTTGCCTGTACTTTACTTGCTACTGATGACAGTTCATCATCACTCGGCATCACATCTTCTTGCGAAGGAGTGCGAGTGCCGCCATCTTGTGGATGTGCTTCTCCTTGTCCTTCGGTGGGTGCAGCCTCTGTGGGAGGTTGTGGTACGTCACTGGTACTTCCTTCTGCCACTTGTGAAGGAGTTCGGGGTGGTTCGCTGCTAAGTACGCCCACTGCTGTTTGCTCCGTATTGGCATCTTCTTGAGATTTTAACTGTTGTTCTGTAATTATATCTTCTTGAACAGGATGCTCTGAAATAGGTTCTTCCACCACTCCCTCATCAGGATGTGGCACTCGCTCCACAGTGGTATTCTGTTCAATGTTAAATTTAACGGCATCCTTGTACTCCTGTGGACGACCCTCGTACTCCTTGTACAACTGATCCACCTTACCAAAAATCTCCTGCTGCTTCTCAGGTGTCATCGCATCAAGGCTCTTACGGATATCCTGTATGTCTTTGATCTCACCGATACCCTTCTTTCCGACTAACCCTACACCAATTAACGCTGCGAGGTTAGCGAGGGAGGCTGCATCATCAGCCCACTTGGGTTTCTCCCCACCATTCCACTTAGTAACATAATAACCCAACATATCTCCCACAGCACCCATCAAGTCCTTTGCCGTCTCACTATGCTCTGCTACCTTGTTGAAAGCCTCCATCGTGAGTGCCCCTTCGGGAGTAGCACTTGCAGCACCCATGAGAAGGTCAGACACCCCTTTGAGTGTTCCGATAGCCTTCTCTGTGTTACTTGCATTGGGATCAGTCCATACTTCATGTAATCGTTTCACCCCTGCACCAATCTGATCCCCTACGGTGTTGACCATATTAGACAGTCCACCGCTCAACACATTCTCTAACTGATCCTGTGTCTGATTAACCTGACTCGGTGCTGTTGGATTGTGGTACGTCTGAAGGTCTGCCTGATTGCTTCCTCCACCGACCTGTTGTAAACGTTCTTTTCCTTTGGTATCTGCAAGATCACGATACCCGACCTCATTAGCCGTATCTCCTAACTTGCCATAGATGTCAGCAGCCTTGTATAAATAGTTAGGGTCACCAGTACGGTCAAACCACATCTTGTTGACATCTGCATTGTGGCGTAGCTTCTCTTCGGGACTCATTTGATCCCATGACTTCTTAGCAGCTATACTCTTGTCAAGTCCTTCCGTATCAACCTTGACACCACCAATATCTCCCGAAGACTTGATGACATCTTGCTTTAAAGCATACTGTTTATCGGAAGGGGTGATAGGTGTATTCGGATCATTTACATCACCGACTACTGCCGTAGGGATCGAGCCATTCTCCGAATGCACTGATACGTCCTCCGAGCCACTTGAAGAAGTCGCTGACAGGGGTTGGGTATCGTCTTTTTTTTTTACGAAACCCATGTCCGAAGAAAATGTCTCGAAGTCGGGCAGATCATATTCTTTACTTAAAGAGGCATAAGCTTTTTCCCGTTTAACAGGATCAGCCATGTCTGCTTTAAACGTCTCATAATCTGGCAAGTCATATTCCTTGACAAGATTATCATACATTACCCTTAAATTATCCTTTTTAGGAGGATTAGGTGCTTGTTGTACTGATCCTTCTGCCATCTTAATAAAAACGTTTCTTTTTCTCTACTCCAATAACAGGTTTCACTGTCTCCTTCTCCACAGCAACAGGCTTCGTAGCACCACCCATCAGATGCTGATAAGTAGGACTTTCCCATGACAGGTTAGCGTTCTTCAGTGCCACAGGTAACGCCTCTTCGGGCATTGGAACCTTGCCCTTTAACATACCCCTGTTCACAGCACCCTCCTTACTCTTGTCATCCATGCGTACCCACATCTCCGTGTTAGTACCTACAGGAACAGTCTGCCCCTTATCATTCTGAGTGTAAGCCTTCACCTTCACCAGTCCATAGATACCTTCAGGACGGAAACTGTAACGGGAACCCCACTCAGCATCCATCGAAGTGATGTCCTTACCTTCAATCGAAGGATTAGCCTTTAAAAAGTCGTCCATCAACGTAGGAGTGATAGACCACGGTAACTTACCTACTTTCTTCTTCTCAACGGTATATACATCGAGGTTATCCCCGTTGATTACTCCATTACTTACCTGTGTAGCCTCTGGTGATACATAGACGTTATGTGATGATACCGCCCCACCACTTCCTCCTGTGGGTTCGTTGCGCTTCATGTTACTCGTTTCATGCTTGGTATAGGTCGCCTGATATTTTAATCGAGCATAATCCATCATAGCCTTATTGAGTAACTGCGCCTGATCTGCCACAGGTAACTGATCATAATTCGGTACAAGAGGCTTAATGTTTTTATCAATCAAAGTATGTTGAAAAAGCATCCAATCAGGATTCATGGTCATGTCATTGGCTTTGATATTATCCGCAATCTTCTGTTCTGCTGTTGCAGGATTATAGCCCTTGTCGTAACGTACCTGTTCAGTACCGTCTCCATTAGTAGTTGACCAACGATGTCCTTCATAAGGATCGCCCCTATCAAGTAATTTTTTAAAGAAATCTATGTTATCACGTTTCTGCATGAACGCAGGGTTAGCCTCCCGATCAGGATTCTTCACCCATGCAGCCTCCGCAGCCTGTGTCTCAGGACTACTATCATACAGGTAACCGTGCATATTACGGTCATTGGCATAAGCGTTATACGCCTTCTTCGCAGCAGCACCCTTAGAGAGAAAATTCATAATAGCATACTTCTGTTTGTTTAACTCAGCATACACCTCAGGATGTTTACGAGGACCAAACCCCATCCTTATTACTTTAGCTTTATTCCCCAAATAATCACTCACCATCTTCTGTGCAACAACACTATCCTCGTCAAACAAGTCGCCCGGCTTAATACCCGCCAATGGGTTGTTGTCTGCATTAAACTTCTCCGGTGCGTTCTGTGCATCATACACCTTATAGAACGACAACGCATTGGGGTCAGTAGGAAATACCGCAGCCGCACCCGCCCTGTCCTTGCCCGAAGCATCGTAACTTAGTGGATCACCTACCATATCTCTTACTTAATACCATTAAGGCTTATTATTTGTTTAATTGCTGCAATCTGTTGTGGAGTGAGTCCTCCCAATTCATTACCACCCAAAGAAGTGATCGCATTACCATTGGCATCCATAGCACCCTGACCATCGTTAAACCCTCCACGTATAGCGTAGTTACTCAGATTGTCAGCAGCACCCGCAATAGCACTGTTAGCGTTCATCTTACTCGCATTACGCAACGCACTCGCTGTCATCATTGCCTGTAAGTACGGACTCTTACTGTTCCAATCCCACTGCTTATCCTGATACCCTGACAATAGTTTTCCTGTGTTATACACCTCTCCACGTGCCTCTCTCATGTTATTAGCACGATACGTGTCAGCCTTCACGCCCAAGTCAGCAATACTGTTCTTGGTGTTGGCATCCACCGCAGCAGCCCCCGCAGCGATAGCCGCAGGACTGTACTGACTATTCTGTAACGTGTTCAATGCACCCGCCCCCGAAGCAGCCATCTTATTCTCGATACGTCCCTGACCAGGCAGCCCGTACTGACTCGCCTGACCCAACGCACTCTTAGCGAGGTTGTAATTGTCAGTGATCGGTGTTGGTATGTTATAGGTAGGTCTTGGGTGACGGGCAAACTGATTCGCCTTCGCACCCTGCCATAGAGCCTCACCACCCTTGAATAAGGACGGTGCGAGACTGATGAGCATTGCCTGTGTTAGTGGGTCCATTGTTTAACTGTTCTCGTTGTAAAAATACGTTGTATTTGCACTCTCTAATCGTGTCTGCGTAGAATTATTGTCACAGTACAACTCCACATCCACCGTTGCACCTGTCACACTATCACCATTCACCCATGCTTCTTGCACATCTGTGAAGCGAGGATCAAGCTTATTACGTAACACCGAAGCATAGTAACCGTTGTTCTCCAAACGGAACTGACTTGGTATCATCTCTGTCTCCATGCCCGTAGGATAACTGTCGCTTGGTGGTACTGTCAGCTTCGATCCCCATGCACCCTGACCCCTGTACCACACAGAGAGTGGCACTTTCACTTTGGGGTAGTCTCCATTGAGGACAAACTGCATCTTAGAGCCGTACTGCACCCCGTAGAAGTTATTGTAAGTGTCGTTACTATCATGCAGCCATAACTCACCATCCTTGAAGGACAACACCTGATTGCCAATCCTGCCATACATCTCAGGAAGGAATGAACACTCCTGAATCCACCCCTTACGATTGGGGCTGAACGCAAGGGTGATACCATCAAATGACGGATCAGTAGTGCCGTTGCTTCCTCCTTCCATGAGTGCCTTGTAACTCTTATTGAGGGATGAACCGTAGTCCAATGATACGGCTATCATGTAGTCGTTGTACAACAGTCCACCTGCTGTCACCTCTACCCGTCCACTGTCATTGATGACAGCACTCCACCCATCACCGTAGTTGTTCACTGCATCGGTGACGATCTGACTCAGGTAGATATTGGTAGCAGTAGCACTGTATAAGTACAACCCAAGAACAGGAATACTGATAGTCACTAAGGGATAGCCAAACGTATTATTCAGATCATCCAACACTAAGGTAGCCTTTGGCATCACCGTTGGTCGTGGAGCAAGAGGATTGAGCGTAATATAGTACACCTGCTTGTATAAGTCAAACACCGCAGGAGTATGATTCTTTAGTTGATCCAATACCTTCCTCTCGTTACTGTACCGCTTGAAGGGAGTACGCATGAGTAAGGCACTGATCGGCTCAGGCTCGTTATTACCACTCACCCACACAGACCCTACGTTCTGATCCCACCCGTAAGCGAATCCTCTCTCGTCAATCACTACCGACTCAGGATTAGTAGTCCCGTAGGCACGTTTGATGATATGACTGTTCCCTGCTACCTGCTGAGAGAGGGATATCAATGACGATCCTGCTGATCCTGTCTGACGGAGTAATCCCTGATTAACGTAGATACTTGCCATGTAGGAGTTAGAGAAGATGAACCGTAGCACATCATCGTTCAACACTTTCAGGCTTGTCACATGACCATAGATATCTGCGAAGGCATCGAAGTTCAATGGCTCATTGGCAGACAGTCCGTTGGTCGTTGTGCCGATCACATACTGATTGGAGAAGCGAAAGGCAGTACCCAAAACCTGTTGTCCTAACTTATCCACTACACATGGTCTCCCTGTACCGTCATACTTGGTCGGGGCAAACTCATAGGCATTCGCATCGGTGATCCACCGACTCACGTACTGCGGAACCATCACAAGGTCATACTGCATATCCCGCACACGGGCATACACACCACCCTCGAAGATATCGACCTGTGCAGGAGTGACAGCATTGACAGGACTTGGTCCGTAACTCTGATTAGAGATTGTTCCCTTGTGGTACTTCCTCCACACACCATTGAACTCACCCCATGCTACCTCGTTACATTCCCCAATCTCGTAGTACACACTAAGGTCAGGAGATGCAAGGTCAGTAGGGGTATATGCTTCAAACACAAATCCCGGCTGTGGAGCAAACGGTAAATCCCACTGAACGGTGAATGTCAATGTTCCAACACTCAATATAACCCCTTCATATAACTGTGTAGCGACAGTACCATTAGCATCGGCTAAGTAACGAACCCTATCCTGAGCAACGAAGTTAAAACTCGTCTGTGCCGTTGGATTATTCGTTAAGTAAGTACCAAGATTATTGAGATTAATAACACTCTGATTACCATTGTTCACTACATCATTAGCGATATAAATGAGGTAATCACTTTGTGTTAAGTCTTTCGTACGTACCACTCTCCACTTAGTCGCCCATGAGGGAGGCTCAGAGGTGACAGTCATACTCACATAGGGTATCGTGACAGGGTTGACTGCCCGTAAGTCCTGTTGAAGTTGATCGTATCGAGGAATGTTCACCTCACTATTCTCACACAAGCATACCCCTGACTTACGATCGTAGTCATCATAGTACACTATCCCAAAAAGTCCTTTGTACCCCTTTCGGAAGGTCTTGAGTGAAGGATGAATAGTGAGAGATAAGTAAAGTGGATCAACCACCTGATTATTCACTACAGTGTTAAAACTCACAGTTGGGCTATCATATCCTTCGGTGATACCACCGTCAAAGATACGTTGGTCAATGTAGGCTTGTGAATTACTCACGATAGGCACTACATCATATTCTTTAGTTGCATAGGTGGAGGCTACTGCAATACGGGTATCGGTATCATTGAAGTCATACACCTGTGTACCCTGTGTGATCCACTCCTGCTGTGGGAAGTCCTTGAACTGATTCCATGTCGTACCACCATCGTCACTCACGTACAACAGTACATCGGTGATCTGTGAGGCGTAAGACATATCGGTGAGTAACTTATCGCTGTAATCAAGTCTAATGATGTTATCCTGCCCTAAGTTGAGAGGCAGAGGTATCACACTTGAATCACTCATCACGCTCTGTTCGTAGTCTTTATACTTATAAGCAGACCTGAACATATAAGCATGAGTGTCAACCTTATTACTGACAATCTCTTGCAGAACGGCTGTACCACTGACAGTACCACTAATGTTACGAATACCTATAAAAGCATCTCCACTCAACACCTGAATACCAAAGTCTTCATTAGCAAGAGCCACAAAAGAAGGTACAGTGAAAGTGAAGTTATAATTAGTATTTGCAGTTAATGAATAGGAGACAAAGAGTGACGTGAACACAGGATGTGATCCCGATCCATTATACTTAGACAGTACAAATTCTACATAGTTATCTGAACCACCCGAAAGCAGACCTGTGGTAAAACCAATACTAACAGTTACGTTATATGTCGCCTTGTAGATAGATGTCCAATATGCAGAAGGGAACAGGAACGGTGCTGTCATAGGATAGGAAGGACTGACATAGCCACCACTTGCTCCGGGCGAACTACCACCCAACGTAAATAAGTTGCCTGTATCATAATACCCTGCCGTACTCTTATTATCCATCCCCAACCAAGCAAATGTCGTTGAACTGCCAAGATTACCTAATGGGAAAGACTGATACGGAATACGTACATTGAAACTCTTTAAGTTATCACTACTTCCTACATACGTCCCCTCTGGACCACACGTTGGTGGTTTCTTTGCTCTGTTAAACGCATCCCACGGCAAGGGCTCGTAGTTCTGTGCTAAGTCGGGATCATAATCAGGATAGAAGTTCTCAGGACTGATCGTGTCAGCGTATGCCGTACCATTGCTAATGACAAAGTGATAACTGCCCGGACTACTCATCGTCACCCGTGCGAAGTCACCCATGTTCTCGGTAATGAAATAGCTACTCTGCACGTTGCGGATAAAGTCCTTCACCCGACTTGCCATCGTGGCAGGTGCATTACTCACCCACGTGAAGGTCTCCACAGGAGTACCCGCTATCCTCTGATACAAGGAAAGAGTATACGTCTTACTTGCTGTGCTGTTATCGGTAGGGTTGAAGTAGAAGTTAAACTGCTTCCTCTTCCCTGTGTTATTTGCCCGTACTACATTGATCTCACGGGGCTGATTAAACGCATCGGTGTAATATAATAAGTCCCCCACAAGGTCAACGCCCGTGATGAGCTTATCCTGCTGAAAGTTCAGAGGGTCAGGGTTACGTGAGTCATAGAACTGTGGATAGACCACCGCATACACCGTCTCTAAGGATTGTGTCTCTAAGAAGTACCGATACCACCCGTGATAGCCGTTACTGTTCCACAGGGCATACAAGCATGACTTACCCGCCACATCTTCATACGCACCGATGCACACATTAGTCCCCGCAGGAAGGTTCGGATTCTCTACCTTGCTAAATCCTCTCAGGTTAGTCTGTGAACCACTCTGTCCCTCTACGAAGTTATTCTCAAGGTTGACCGCCCTGCGATAGTTGTTGAGTGCTACCTCCCAAGGCGCACTGTCCTGATCCATCACACCCGTGAAGACCCGCTTCTGTTGTGGAACGCCTTGATAACTCATAAATTAACGTTTTGGTGAGGAGTACATATCTGACCACAAATCATCCAAGTACTGATCCAACGAAGGAACAGTCTTGAAGTGCTTGTAGTCGATCCTTGCCTCCTTATAGAGAATGTCAATACGTTGCTTGTCGGCTTGGTTGATGCTACTGTCGAACATAGCAATCTGACGATGCACACCGTAGCGTATCATCGGAATGGCTGCATCCTCCACGATAGAACCCGCACCCACCTCATTACTCAAGTACTCAATACATATCGGTGTCTGTGGGACACTGTTGATCTGAAAGACCCTGTTCTTATAGTCTGCTGTGAAATAGCCTGTAGTGTTGATACCACCCCGTGAGCCGTACATCTCTCCCACGAACTGACCACCCCGCCAATGACTCACGAATCCCCATGTGGAGGGAGTAGCTAACCACTGCCCTTCCCCCGTAGTGACGACCTCCGAAGGGTCTCTGTTCACCACGATATCTCCACACTTATCCCATGAGATGTTCACAGGTAAGTCTTTGTTGTAGGTTAAACCTTGAACGGTGTTATTGATGTAGAGTCCTACCTTCGTCCATGTCTCCAAGTCACAAGGCATATTGATGATACCCGCATCGTTAGGAGTGAGGTACACCACGTTCACCCCTAACGGATTCTTGAAGAGTAAGTCTTCCTTGTAGGAGTTGATGGCAAATTGCATATAACGAAGACGTGTAGCATCGGAATAATCCTGCCAGTCATTCTGTACCTGTGCTACTATATGTGCTAAATTCTTCACGTTAGTTGGTGTTTAATGATACGTCATTCGTCCCCTTCGCTGGTGCTACCTGCTGACGACCAAACCACTGACTCACCATGTTAATCAGTCGTGCCTCGAAGTTATCAGGAAGCAACAGTTTATCATCCTCCCCGTAGCCATCCACTCCGCAGATATAACGCAATGTCACAAACTGTCCCGCAAAACGCTTCGGCATATTGGTAAAGATCAGTCGGCTGTCATCGGGCTTGACGAGATAACTACCCATCACACCAACGGCATCAAGGTTCTTCCATGCCCACTCGCTATTCTGATTGATCACATCGAACGGTGTGTCATCTCCCTGTGCCCATGTTACACTCACAATGTCACGATCCCCGTTGAGGGATATACGGGATGCGGGGAGTGCTACGAAGCACCGTTGGTCGTAGTTGTTGAACTGTATCACCTGATGCTCGAAGGTAGAGACCCAGTTAGAGTCAATGGGAACACCCATCTTAAAGGCTTTCTCTGCCTCTATGCCTACCATCTCCGATATCATGGAGTCCACCACTGCATACACATCGTTGCGCTGTATCTTCGTCTCCGAAGGTGCGCCTCCCGATGCCTGTATGATCACTATGTCTGCTAATTGCTTCTTGGTTAACATCAGCTTCCCATTTGTCTTGTTTTGTCAGCCCAGTTGATCAGGTTATTCTCTCGGATGCTGATACCTAACTTCTGAAGGATAGCCATCACAAACTCCGATGCACATATCTCAGGAAGCTCAATATTGATACTTGTAGCAGGATTATATGTTGTAACACCATTGTTGGTAGTGTAACCCCATACAGGGTCTTTGGGCTTACGAATATATCCAAACTGCACTACTTTAAGATCCTGTGGAGCAAACTGTATCTTTCCTGCGAAGAGTCGTGCTATGGGGTATTCCTTGCTTGGCTGTCTCACAGCACTCCCTGTCTCCCAATCGAACTGCATATCATTCACGATACGTACAGGAACCATGTTCCATATCGTTTCGTTACTGGTCAGTTCACTCGCTCCAAGTTGTAAAGTATCACCACCCGAACAGTCGTTGTTAGGCGTAGCGTAGTCCTGTCTGCGTTTCCACTTGTTCACCTTACGTTGCACTGCATAGCGATAACGAAGGGATGACTTATGAAGGTAGTCATCAGGAATAGTAGCAATACCATTGTCATCAATAGTCAGGTCTACCACCTTCTTGAAGGGATCGAGGTAGTCAGACACCAACTGAGTCACCTCATAGCTGATGTGTGCCTGTGGTCGTCCCACATGATACTCTTCGGGAACGCCATAGTACTTACGGATGATGTCACGCTGTATGTTAGGGAGTAAGAGGTTGAACTCATTAGGAGCCAATGACCCTCCACTCTGCCACTTCTTAGCGAGAAACTCCGCATATTCCTTTACTTCGTTGACGTTGATCATTATACGTGTACTACTGATTGTACTCTTGTGTAATTTGTTCCGTTAGCCTGAACGGTGAAATAGTCGCATCCATTGGTTCTTCCTACATACGTAGCCGATCCTGTGTCCGACACAATATCGCCATCCGCAGCTACTCCAATAGCAATAGGAGTACAAGTCTCACTCTGACCTGCTACGGGCTTGAAGATGATAGGGAAGTTACCAATGAACCCAAAGAGTGAACTGATCACGTTGGGCGCACCAACAGAACTCAAGGTGAACGTGCCGATAGGACAACTATACGGAGTAGCCATCGCAGGACTCACGTAATAAGCAGGGTTATCCATGTCGATATTCCTTACTAAAGTGCTTCCTAATGCACTAATGACGGTATTATTATCAAACCCTCCATCAAAGGTCATCCCTGATGCACCAAGTCCTCCACAGGCGTTGAACCCATCAAGGATAGTGCTTGACACAGTATTTCCCGTGAAGTAGAAATCCACCAAGTGAATATTCTGCATCCCTACGGTTAAAGTGTTGGAGGCTACATTACCATTACCTGAGCAGTACACATTCTTGAGTACCGCCCCTGACGCAAACACATTTCCTTGTATCTCGGCAAAGCTACCATCGTTATTCACGTTGTTGAACCCTTGACCATCACCAATACTTCCCGAAGTAGTGTTACTGTACACATTACTCTTGAAGGTACATCCTATCATGAAGTCAAAGAAGTTAGACGATGTGCCGTTAGCGTTGACGGTGATCGTATTGAAACTGCCATCGGTAGCATAATACCCTTGCATCACATTGGAATTACAACGTACAATAGCATTGCCGTTATAACTTACCCCTAACAGGAAGTTACCCTTTATCTCAGGGAGGTTGGGGGAGTTGGCACTTGGAGCATACGTATTACCAGACCAGTTGGAATCCCCGATGATCATATTACCAATACAAGCACCACACTGATTGATCACATCGAACATGGAATCTACCACCGTATTGCCTGTGCAACTGTCATTGCCCCACTGAAAGAGTGCCAATGGGCTGTTACCGTTCCACTGTCCTTTAGAGGCTGTGACGGTATTTCCTCTCACGTCACTACGTGAACCGACCCAGTCAGCATCTATATCATAGATACAGGCATCTGCAACGAACACCCCTGATACAGTAGGATCAACCAACACCCAATTAGTAGTGTCAGTATCAGGAGCAGTTCCAACCACTCCCGTAAGGCTCTTGTAGGTCTGTCCACTCCAAGCATAGTTTTTATTCACCGTGACACTCGGACGTAGAGCGTTCCACGTCCCTGCGAAGTCACCTAATGTATTCTGATAGTCGGGCACATAATCTAAGTACGTACCGTTGAAGCTCAATGTACTTGCCGTAGTAGCCGTCAAGAGTAATCCCGCCCCGCCACGATCAGTGATGAGATACTGACTCTGTGGGGTGAGTCCTCCTGCTGTACGTAACGCTCTGAGTGCTGAACGGGTCATCGCCTGACCACCACCACTCACTGAACGTCCTTGCTCCACCCATATCGGACCAAGCGTACTGTCATACTTAAACTGTAAGGTGATGCTCACCTGACCATCTAAGGCAAAGGAAGTAGCATTGGTGAGGTAGATGTTGGGATTTGAAACGGGCGAAGTAGTGTTAGTAGCATCCTCCACCACAGGTACATTGGTGTTCGCTGAACGTAATATCAACGTATCTCCCTCGATGAACCCTGCTGTCTCAATGAACGCCACGATATCCCCTGCACCACCACCCTGCGTAGACAACGCAATAGTAGTAAAAGCACAACTCCTGTTTATCCCGGTGATACGGTCCGAACTGATGGTGATACCCTTCGATACGATACCAACCTCCATGCCTCTCACCGTCATGTACCCCGTGATCTCCACGGCATTGACAAGGGATGTCGGTGTAGCCGTACCACTGTAATCAGCATTGATGAAGAACCGTCCACCAATTACATTGTCGTAGTCTCCCGTTGCGCTGGATCCATTAGCAAAATCCGTTGTAGTAAATACGTTACTACCACTGCTTGAACTCACCGTGATAAAGAGTCCATTGGGAGTGCTTCCTGCACTTGGTGGAGCATAGACATACACTAAGGCATCAATAGCCTGTGCCGTGTAGTCAGGTCCTGAGCCTGGCGTAAAGGCATTGATAGCCGCAGCGATAGCCGTAGCACTTGTAGCTTCCGTATTGCTCAACGCTACGTTACCACCAATCTGATTCACCCCACCAATAGTAACGGCTGTCACGTTGGAGGCTGTCACGGTAGTATCACAACTGATGATGCCATAGGCACTTCTCTGAGCCGCAACAGGGGCATTGATAGCCCCACGCTCCCGCATAGCAAGAGCCCCTGACTTATCGTTCTTCGCAAACTGTAATATAGTGGTCCCGTCAACACCCGTGAAATACAGGAACCCACGTCCATTTGCAATGTCATTTATCCCTTGTGCCATGTTATCCTAATATGTTTACTCCCAATGAGAGATAGGTGAAGTATGATTTAATGTCTGCAAGGGTGTATGGTTGTCCCGTTGCAGGATTTACTAATCGAACAGTAATGATGTTATTGGTCGTGTCTACAAATAACACCTCGGACTCAATAATGGTCTGTCCCAAGGGGCTCACCAATACGTCGTCCGTAGCGTTTATTGATGTCTCAACGACACATGGAATGCTGGGGTCTATAAGAGCGTCCTGAATCGTTATGATAGCAACGTCAGTGCTTAAATTGGGGTTTGTCTGCCCCAATCGGATCGTCTGTGCCCCATACGGGTTCCAGTTTGTGCCAAATATCAATAGGCGTTGCTTTGTGAGAACGAGGTAGTTAGACCCATCAGTTGCTGAAGTGTCAATGCTAAACTTATAACTCATACGTTCAACTAATGCGCTAACGGCACTGCTGTTAAGACTGACCTGATAGTTCTTTGGGTTAGTGCCCGTAGAAACAACATCAATGTAAGTAGAACCACTCACCGTAGTGTTATACAGACTACCAATGATATTCTGTAAGGCAGCACTCAGTTGAACGTGATATGTCACCGTTGATCCTGAGATGTCACTTGTCACGGTGATGCTGTTATCAGGGCTGTCCACCACGAAGTTATTCCCCGCCACTCCCGAAGGATAGACGATCTGAGGGTCACCCGACACACAACCACAGCTATCATCACATCCTGAAATCTGCACGATCTGATCGTACCAGTAAGATGCTTTGTTAGTGTCTCCTGCAATCTGTGACTCGTCATACATCTGCATGGCGGCTAACATAGGCTTAATAGTTTGCTCCCACATCTCAGAGTACTGAGAAGGGTTCTTACACTCGTAACTCATCCACCGCTTCATAAGTTTATCTACGCAGCATAGGATGGAACTGATCCCCACATCACATACTACGGCAAACTCATTACTGCCACTGATCTGACGTTGAACAATCAAGCCATCGGTCAGGGTATAAGTGACATCTGTCACCACTCCTTGCGTCCACGTAGTAGTGGCAATATTGGGAGGGTAGACGTTAAGGGTTGAAGTGACGGTCTGATTAGACAGTCCCGATGCAGGAGGTGGGTACAAGGTATGTGCCCGTGAGATAGTCGTTGCATACACCCCGTAGTCGGTGGTGTCATACGAGCTGATCGTTGAACTCTGACAGTTGATGAACCGTGTCATGCTCACACTCACTTTATCCAAGTCGTAGGTGTAATCAAAAGACTGTGTTACATCTGCTATGTCACCCGGAGTGGTCTGTGTCACCACTACGTTGTAGGTGTAGATGTATGTTCCGGGAAGCGATAACCCATCCGTTCCAAGCGGCAGGTTAATCGTGCTTGTCGAGTTGAGAGATACGTTGGGGTCGATGTCGGGCGTACCTCCACCAAGATTATCGTATATCGTTGTCAGTCCCGAAGGTCCACTAAGCTGTATGCGTAGGTAACTACCGATGGTATATGTGCCATCAGTCGGTATGCCTTGTCCTGCGTAGTCGGTTGTATCAAGCACACTTATCAGGGCAGTAGCCTCGTTCTGTGTGGGGGTGATACCAAGTGTCGTTAGTGCCATGTGGCTATTATTTGCTTCAAAAATAATGGTGTTTAGGGATGTATTGAGGGGAGTGTGAAAATAAAAACCTCCACAATTTACTCACAAAAAAAGGGAGATGCCCATGACAGCACCTCCCCCGAAACAGAACTAACCGATAGTCAAACAAACTATTTTTACAGAATAGGCACTACTACCGCCTTCTTCATGATATACATTCCAGTGTCCTTACTTGGGTCAGTACCCTCCTTAATCAGGTAATCCATCGGATCTACCTTGTCAGGCACTACACACACCACACTCTCCTTCTTACCGTCCCGCAGTTTCCACTCCTTACTCTCCGCAGAGTAGTACAGGTCATTAATATCGGCTCTCATCAACTGATGCACCGCAAAGGTGAAATCCCTCACGATACCATGCTCGATACGTCCAAGCACCGCCACAGCATTCTCCTTCGCCATGTTCCACAGTGCCGTCCTGATGATATCTAACGACTCATTGTTCTTCTCATACTCTCGGTAACGAGCAATGGCAGGGGGTACTCCACGTAAGGTATTGTCATTCACAATCGCTTCACAGGCAGCTAATAACTGCTCCCATGTCCATGTCTTCTCTCCCTTCTCATGTCCTAAGTACTCCCCAAGCTTCATCATCGCCTTGAGTTCGTCTTTGTACTTATTCACCTCCTTAGCAGACTCTACGTTCTCGAAGATCGGTGAGGAGGTACGGTACTCAGCAAGGAGGTTCTTGCTACCAACGTTACTCTTGTTACGTGGGTGGTTGAACAGGAACCAGTTCAACTCAGGGTTACCCTCTAAAGTCACCAACACACCTGTCTTATCAATACTGATGAAGTAAGGCATATACTCCGTCCTCTTTGTATCAGGATCGTACTTCTCATTATCGAAGTAAATCAATCTGCCACGACCTGTTTCACTGTCCATGTGGTTGTACGACACAGGAATAGTGGTAAGTTGTCGGGTGGTAGGACGACCATTTCGGTCGTTCTCCTTGAACTCATACCAAATACTCTCCAATGGAACACGGAAGCGCATGACTTTGTTAAACTTCTTCTTCATGTCCTCATCGTCTTTCTTCGTCTTAGGGTCGTAGAAAGGATTGAAGGGCTTACCGTTCTTGATCAGTGGCATAGTGATTTTCTTTTATGGTTTGACAAAAGTAGAAAAAAAAAGATCACTTCTCCAAAATAAAAAAAGGAGCCCCACCTGTTAAGAGCCCCTTTCGTACCCAAAATCTAAATATAACCTGTCGCAAAGGTAGGTTACATTGGATGCCTTTTAGCGACGGCATGACAAAGTTTTATAAACTCGTCATCAGTGCAATCACGTTTCATCTGGTTTACCGCCATGTCACAGAATACCAAGTTATCAATATCAAACCTGTTATCAAAGAAACGGCAAGTAGGTAGCTTATGGTCTACTGAAGCATTAATGCCAAGGATCAGTGGAACACCGGAGTAATAACATAATCCTTTCTGTTTAAACCACAGTTCCTCCAATTCCTTCCATCTTTTTGACGACCCGAGATTGCCATCAGCAGAATCGCAAAACCAATGCTTTTGACATAGACGGGAGTTTGGTAGTTTTTCGCCTCCGCATCGAAGGCAAACACCTTTTTCTGCTCTTTCTCTCCTCAGCATGAGACTCTGTTCTCTTGTTCTCTGTCTGCACTTACTACACCTAAATTGACCCGTATCATTTTCTCCGCCACACGTATTGCATTTTGTAGGATCAAACTTGAAAGACTTTACTTTTTCTATTCTCTTCTGATATCTTAATTTGTGTTTTTCTCCTTGAGTACCGGTAATCTGCTTCTCGTAACACAAACTGCAAGTGATAGACTCTCCTACTCTGTCATTCGGTTTAAAACAGACAATACAATTGCCGTTCTCAATGTTTTTATTGCGGTAACTTATCCTACGTTGATTTTGATAAAGCCTGCATTCTTCGCAAGTAGTATAACTCTCTGTCGCCTCTCTCTTTAGACACAAGGAGCAAAGATTAGCCTCTTTTGCTTTTTCTCTCCTTCGTTTCCAGTACTCCCTGTTCTTTACAGTCAATTCTGCCCTTGTCAATTCTTTTTTCATGTCTATGTTTTTTGTAAAGATACGAGAAACTTTTATCACATAGATATAATAGAAAAAGGCAGACTAAAACATAGCCTGCCTTTTCTGTAAGTGCTTGATTTTAAGAAGGATCGAACAATATGTTCGTATTTGATCCGACAGCGCTCGCTCCAATATGGCTGCGGAAGCAAAGCTTGTTCAAATCCTGTGACAACACCTTTTGTCCCGGTGCAGCACCACTCAACTGCCATACCTCGGTCTTACGGCTATAACCTCCCAATTGCTTGTAGATCATACCGAAGTAAGGAAGACGGTTAGATGGGTCTTTCGCATCAGGCTTAGTGCCGATCGGTGCAATCAGTCCCAATGCAGGAGTGGTCATACCTGTGATCCCCATTGTCTTTGGGTTGCTGAACTGTGGCATACGTGTGAAGCAGTAGGTACGTAATCCTTTCTGCAAGTAACGGAAGTTAACGATAGCACGTGCCCCCTCCATAGATGATCCCATAGACTGTGCGAAGCCGAACAGAGAAGCCTCTGCCTGTGGTTGCACGTAGTTCACATCAGTGAATTGGAAGTACGACTTCAATACGTTGTCCTTCTCGTTATCCAAGGTGATACCGCTTCCTTGGAACATATACTCAGAAGCCCATTGCTTGTCGAGGATCGCATCAGCAGTGTCAAACAGACCCATTGAGAAAGCTCCCGATGTGTAGTTGATCACGTTACCTTTCCTACGGGCACGGGTGATATGTCCTTCAGTAGACTTCACAGGCTCATTGCTTGTAGCGTCAATGATGGAAGTAGTAGTCACACGACCGAACAGCAACGCTGTGTCCATCGCAAGACCTAACTCATACTCTGCGTTCTTCGATCCTACTACGTAGTAACCAAGGATTGCTCCTGAGTCATCGCTGTACTGTGTAACCCATGCCTGATTGGTTGCCTGTGTACCAGTCCAGATAGCGTTTGACTTAACGATCTGCACACGGTTGTAGTCAATCAATGGCTTGTTCACCTGACCAACAGGCTGATCTGTTCCTTCAGGGAAGGCATTGGTGATGATCGAAATCTCAGTAGACTGAGGGTAGTTACCAGAAGTGAAGGTCTGTGTAAGGTCGATCTGTGTACAGTGGATAGTCACCGTTGGGTATGTCCCAGTGATGGATGTCACAGAGAACAGGATAGGATCTGATCCACTTGGGAAGGCGAGGATGTCATACTGCTTAACAGGGTTGTAGTAGATCGGTGTGCCGGGATATGGCGTAGTCGAGCTACCCGCCAAGAAGTCGTTAGACCCGTTGGTGGTGTCAAGCAGGAAGGTCATCACACCTGTACCTGCGTTATACGATAAGATACCACCAGCACCCACGTGAACGGTCTGATGGATATAGTCCTCTTCAAAGAACTGTTGGATGTCCTGTGCTACCGCCTCAGTCATGCCAAGGGTGTCGAGCAGTGGGAACCAGTTTGCACCTTGCTTACCAAGGGCACGATAAAGTACGTTTTTGATCTCAGGCTTGTCAACCGAGAAGGTGGTGATTATCTCAGAGGTACTTATACTCTGCGCACCGGATACATTTGCCATAATGCTTTAATGTGTGTTTTTTGTGTTGTTGTGAATGTGATGACAAGCCTACGTCACTCTATCCCCGTCCGGGACGTTGCATACCACCCTCACCATAGATTCCTTGAACGATGCCTTTTAACTGCTGGTCCTTGTTCAATGGTGCGTTGGGGGCAGGAGTGCCACCTGCGGGTCGAGGGTTCGACTTGTCTTGGATGTGCTTCAGTTCCATCTCACGTAGCGCAGTAGCCATCTTCGCCTCATACTGCTGCTTGATGTGTTCTACGATCTTAGGATGTTCTGTCGCTGTGATATAATTACGGGCGATCATCTCTACCTGTGCCCTGTCTGCGCTGGGGTCAGCACTGAATCCGGGGGAGCTGATCACACTGTTCATTAACTCTGTCGCTGCCTTTAGCGTGTCGGGGCTGACTGCATAATCAGCTATTCCTTCGGGCATCTTGAACGAACCGTATGTCTGAACCAATGGACCTATCACAGGCTGCCATGTACTGAGGTTCTGTTGTACCTGTTGCTCAACGGGCGATGTGAGTTCTTTCGCTCGGTGTGACTCAATGAAGGTGGTTGCCATCGCAGCGTCCACTTTTAACTCAATCCGTGACCTTTTAACGTCAGGATCGGTTTCATCGTACTCTTCACCAAGACGATACTTACTTTGAACGAGTGTATCTGCCTCCTCCTTGGATAATCCTGCCTCCCACTGATACTTCAGTGAGATAGCCTGTTCAGAGGTGAGGTTCTTCGGATCAACCGAATATACTGCATTGAATACCTCCACAGGGATACCTTTCGCTGCTGCCTCATTGAGGGCTTTCACGTAAGGACTTGCGAAGGGGTCTTTGTTTGCCTTCTCCTCCAATTCCGCTAACCGTACCTTCAACTCATTCGCATCCTTCACGCCTAACTCCGACCAGTTAAACTCCACTACGGGTGCAGGGGTTGGTGTCGGTTCGGGTGTTGGTGCAGGGGTTGGTTCTGCCGGGGCGGGTGTCGGTGTTGGTTCGGGTGTAGCCGCCACAGGTGCAGGAGTAGGCTCCACTACGGGAGGTTCTACTACTGCTGCTGCGGGAGCGGGTGCAGGGGTTGGCTGTGGTGCAGGGGCAGCAAAAGGGTCAGAGGCTTTCATACCTGCTGCCGCAAATGCTTGTTCTAATGCGATGTCTTGCATAGTTAGTTTTTTTTAGTACCCTGCAAAGTTACTGATTCTCCTACTAATCAATGTTGTTAATGTACGAATCCAAAGATGCTGCTGAGTAGTTACCTGTTGAAGATAATATCCACTCGGTATTGGTAGCATCAAACCATAACACATCGCACGTCTCAGCGGCTATGTTATCGTAAAACCAATACATCGCATTGACAGGAATACCACGTGTCTCAGTCACCCCATTGGTAGTCCAATTGGTGTACACTACGTTGGTATCATAGTCACGTTGTAACAATAGGTTGATAGCAGTATTTAACGTTGATGTTGCATCTGAACAGGTGATCACATCTTTCACCGCACCTGTGCCCTGCTTCATGGTCACGTTCGATCCTGTGAGGATAGTGTTCAACACACCACTCACCGTAGCAGTGGTCTGACTTGCGCCCAAGGTCACTACGATATCTGTGAGAGAGGCTAACCCAGCAGCGTTGCTTGGATATACCGTGATCACATGAGTCGCTGTACGAGCAGCATAACTGATGCCACTCGATGCTTGAATCTCAGCGGCTAACAGGTCTAAGGTATGGTTGTCGCTTGTGTTGTACGTCACAGGAGTTAACGAATTACCATTCACCTTCATATTCACCACGTTGGAGGCGATGAGTGCCCCTGCAAAGGTGATCGTGTAATAGTTCTGCTTATACTGAGCAGCAGTAAGATTAAGTATCTTATCTGTCAGCACGTACTTCGTCTGATTCTTAGCTGCCCCATTGAGGTACAACTGTGTGGTTGCGATGGATTTTGACATCTTTTTTTATCTTTAAGGACAAATTTAATTGCCGTTTTTATCGTTTTTCTGCTTACCTGAAAATAAATGTTAGTATGCCCCCCACGTACACAACAGATTCACCTTACCAATGTCTGAAGGCTTAATCAGTATCGGCTCAATACCTTGCGGATTACTGATCAACAAAGGCTCGGTAGTAGTCAGGACTATCCCATCTGTGCTAAGGTTCTGTGGAATAGCATACTGATAAGTGGCATCAGCAGTAGCACTTAATTGAACCGAAGTGCATGGTGATGAGTTGTTATTTACTGGAAGAAAGTCCAATGCTGTAATATCGTATGGAGAATCTTGATTTTGCTTTACCACCATCAATGTGTCATTTAGCACAGACACAATCTCCATCACACATGGAGCGTCATTATTATCAAAACCAATGAGATGCGTAGCACGAAGAGCATCAGGAAGACTATTTAATGACTGACGCTGCTTCAATACAGTAAACCCTGTGCCTGTAAGCGAGCAAAATGTACTATCGGCAAACGCAGAACTCGAAGCAGTTACTGTTATTGTATCTGTATCATAATAGTCCATTGGAGGGACAGAAAAAAAGCCATCTATGCCAAACCCAAATGAACCTGTTAAATATCCTTGTCGTTGAAGTGCCATCTTTTGTAGTGTTGATGGCTCAAAGGTAACGTCCTGTTTAAATGAAAATCAGGACACCCAAAAAAAAAGTTCACTCACAGGGTTCTGTCACCTTGATACATGGTATTCCATGAAACACCCCCACCACACCCGTCACCGAGATCACCCGCTTAGGGTCAGGAACACAACGGTAACCTTTGGGGTATAATATCACCAAGTCACACGTAGGATAGGTGTCCCCGATACATAACACCGTGAAGGAGTCGATGGTCATCTGTGCCACAGGGGTAGCTGACAGACTGATCTCCTTGTTGGCTATACTCTCGTAGAAGACGTGCTTCGGTGCTACCCGCTCGTTGTAGAAGTGGATGACAATGTAACAGCATACCGTAAAGAGTACAAAGAGGATGAAGGGACTGTTACGAGGCTCGGTACTGGTGACGCTCATAAGCCACGTTTATAGTATTCATCGTACATTAAGTTCCAAAATTCACCCCCTAAAATAGACTCATGCCAATCAAAGCACTTTACAATTAAATGAGATGCTTTTGATACTTCCATCCAAGGATAAGCGATTGTCTTGTAATTGTCTATTTCAGCAAATAGTAAGTTTTTCAGTAGATCACAATCAACAATATCGTTAATCTGTTTACGTAACTTTTTAAAGTCCTTATTGTCAGGAACGTATTTACCATCTTCATACATACGATACGGTGTAAATTTATCTATGTAAGAAACAACCTCTTTAAAATATTCTGCATTATCAGATGATACTTTAATAAAAACAGTGTTGTCTGCTTTCTTAAAGACAATTCGTCCGTTGTATTTCATAGCCTTTTAATATATCTGTTTATCGGGATTATCCTTATTCCATTTTTTCTTATACGTCTTCAAAAACCGTAATATCACGTTCTTCTCATTGAATGCCGGGATATACAGGTACTTGGACTCCATCACAAACTTATCATCAATCACGCACCGCTTACACTCGAACGTCAAAGGGTTGAACCGCCACAAGCTATGCCCCTTGCGTATCTTGATACGATGCACGGGAGCAGGTTTCTCCACCTGTTTTGCAAAGGATAAGTCCTCCATCACACCTGAGAGTTGATGATCAGACAACTTGAGGTAATCACCGTAGCCACCACCGACACAGCATTCTCCAACGCCATCCTCACCACCATCACAGGGTCGGTGATACCCATCTCCACCATGTCACCCCACACATCATCCTTCACGTTGTACCCATAACCGACCTTGCTGTTCTTACGTACTATGTTCAAAATGTCCGTTGGGGTAGGATGTCCTGCATTCTCGCAAAGCTGTAAGATAGGACGCTGCACAGCGTTCATCACCGCATCGTACCCCGCCTTCTGTCCATCATTCAACGCTAAAGGCTTAGTGGGAAAGTCCATCGCATTGAGGTACGCCACACCACCACCACTGGTGATACCTTCCATCAGTGCCGCCTTACACGCCCGTACAGCATCGTCAATACGGTCTTTCTTCTCCTGCTGTTCTGTCTCTGTGATACCCCCAACGGAGATCACCGCAAAGGAAGAGGACAGACACGCCAACCGTTGACGGTAGATGCTCTTGTCATTCTCGTTCTCTGCCTTCTCCATAGCACCCCGCACAAGGTCAATACGCTCGTTCAACTTCTCCTTATTACCGTGTCCTCCCATGATGATCGTCTCAGATGCACTGATAATCACCTTGTCACAGGAACCGACATAAGTCATATTACTTGTCTGAATGTTAGAACCCAACACCTCAGCAATCACCTTCCCCCCTGTCAGCATAGCAATATCTTCCAACACATCCCCTTTCATCGTTCCAATGAAGGGCATACGTACAATACAAGATTTAACAAGTCGCTGTTCGTGATTTATGACTATCGCAGCAGCAGCCTCTCCCTCAGCCTCCTGAACAAGCCACAGTATCGGACGTGCCCAACGAGGATTACCTTGAGAATCTCGAATAAAATTACCTTTATCGTCTTTTGATGCCAACTGTTGCACCATTGGAGTTATCTGAATCAGACTCTCAATCTTCTCGTCACTAATCACGATATACGGATTGTCCAACTCACAGGTAGCACTTGAAGGATTGGTGATGAAACGGGGGTTAAGAAACCCCGCAGGGATGCTATACCCATTCACAATCTTAACGGTAGTATCCGTAGTCTGTCCGTTCTCAATGCTGATGTTCCCATCGTTACCGATAGTAGCATACGTATCACACACCAACTTACCAATGTACTTGTCGTTATTGGCACTCACCGTAGCTACACTGAGCAAGTGTGGTGAGTCGGGAGTAATGTCAATCTTCAGTGCTTGTAACCCTCCGTTGATCACATCTACCGCAACCTCCATCCCTTTACGGATGTCGTACACATTCAGCTTCGGATCTATCGTATCAAAGGTGTAACGGATCAACTCCTGAGCCAATATCGTAGCCGTTGTTGTGCCGTCCCCCGCCAAGTCAGCCGTCTTAGTAGCCACCTCTTTAATAAGAGTAGCCCCTACATTCTTAATGGCATCGTTGAAGGTGATACTCCGTGCTACCGTCACACCGTCCTTTGTCACATGGACATTCTTGAGGTGTCGCTGTTGGTTCGGTGGGAAGTGGGTGATGATGGCGTTTCGTCCTTTCGGTCCATGTGTCACACGTACCGCATCAGCAACGGCATCAATACCAATTCTGATCTTCTCTTGGGCTTCTTTGTTGTAAAAAATCTCTCTCGTTGTCATATAATCGCTATGAGGTCTTGGGGTCTTATTATTACGTGGTTCTTTCCTTCGTGGGTGTAATCGGTGGCAATAGCAGGGTTGTATAACACCCGATCATGGACATTAATGCCGAGCGTACAATTCTCACCGATCATCATCACGATGCCTGTCTTGCTTTTCTTCACTGCTGTGTCGGGCAGGATGAATCCACCATGATCCCGTGTCTCAGGGTCAGGCAGTATCATTATATAGGAGTGTAACAAACTTTTCATAAATTACTTCTTCTTTAAGTACCCTTCACGCACAGCCCCTTCCTTCACCCATACCTCCACCTGTGAGGAGAAGGAGCGGAAGTTCTCTTCACTTGCCCTCTCCACAGCGTCACTCACCCCAAAGGAGATGGTGACACATCTGCGGTCTTTGACCTCTTTCTTATTCTCTTTACGTGCCATCTAAAGTATTATTAGTGATGCAAAAATAGTACAAAATCATATAACACCAAAACTTTTCACAAAATCTACTTTCCTTTAATTTTTCCCTATTACTTTTGCTTCATGTCGATCACACAAAACTTCATCCTATCGGGACCACCAACAGGACTCAGTGCCCGTAGTGGAGTGGTCGCATGGGACATACAGTTCAACACCAAGTACATCCAAACGACTATCCCTGCGGGTTCTCATTGGGTAATACTTTCCAAAAACCAATACTACACAGGCAATGGTGGTGATGCTGATACGCTGAACGGTCACCCCGGCTCTTATTACCTTGACCTCACCAACGCAACAAACCTCCTTCCATACACCAAAGTATCAGGACTTGCCACCGTTGCTCATAGCGGTGACTATAACGACCTCTCTAATAAGATTGCTCTTACCACTGTTGGCACATCAGGGGCAGCTACATTAGTCGGCTCAACACTTAATATCCCACAGTACTCAGAAGGTGGAGGCGGTGGAGTGACATCCGTATCAGGAACAGCCCCCGTAGTATCATCAGGCGGTACAACACCCGCCATATCCATTCCGAAAGCTACCTCCTTAGTAGATGGTTATCTCAGTTCTACCGATTGGACTACCTTTAATAACAAAGGATCAGGAACCGTCACCTCTGTATCGGGGACATCACCCCTTTCATCGAGTGGAGGCACAACACCCGCCATCAGCATAGCCGATGCAAAGGCTGACGGTGCTACAAAAGGTGCTGCTGCTTTTGCCACTAATGACTTCAACGACAACGGTGCTGGGGTTGTATCAATAGATTATACCAACGGTCAAGCTGCTTCGGGTTCTACAAAAGGATTCCTTACTTCTGCTGATTGGACAACCTTCAACAACAAAGGTTCTGGTACTGTCACTTCGGTATCTGCAAGTGCCCCGTTAACGTCAAGTGGTGGTGCATCGCCAAACATAGCCATTCCTGCTGCCACTACATTAGTAGATGGCTACCTCTTAGCCGTTGATTGGAACACCTTTAATAACAAACAGAACGCTTTAGGGTTCACCCCACCACCAAACACCCGTACAATCGGTACAACAGCACCCCTCTCAGGAGGTGGCGACCTCACTGCTAACCGTACCTTAGCCATATCAAAAGCTGATACTACTACTGACGGTTATCTAAGCTCTACCGATTGGAATACCTTTAACAACAAAGGATCAGGAACAGTCACCTCCGTATCAGGGACATCTCCACTCGCAAGTTCAGGAGGTACAACACCTGCTATCAGTATAGCCGATGCAAAGGCTGACGGTGCTACAAAAGGTGCTGCTGCTTTCACGGCTTCCGACTTTAATGATAACGGTTCAGGACTTATATCTTTAGACTATACCAATGGTCAGAAGGCAAGTGCCTCAGTACCGGGTTTCCTGTCCTCCGCTGATTGGACTACCTTCAACAACAAAGGTTCTGGCACTGTCACCTCTGTATCAGGAACAGCACCCATAGTGTCAAGTGGTGGTGCTACTCCTGCTATATCTATACCTGCCGCCACAGGATCGGTAGATGGTTACCTCTCTGCAACAGATTGGACTACCTTCAACAACAAACAGGCTGCTCTTGGATTTACCCCTGAAAACGTAACCAATAAGTCCACTACTACTACTCTCGGTACAAGTAATACCCTATACCCAACACAAAATGCTGTTAAGACATACGTTGACACACAGGTAGCAACAGCACTCACAGCTAACAAAGCAATGCAAGCCTTCTTAATGTAAATCTATGTACCTATCCGCAACAACAGACGCTATTCAAGCCGTTCAAGGAGCAGCAGCCACAACGACTAACTGTACTTATAACGTAGCCTATCAGGACTGGACTTCATCAGGGCTCGACTTCACAACGATAACAGGCGACTCTGGTAGCTTAAACGGCACAACAGATGCTACCATTGTACCTGCCCCATCAGGCTCTAACAAACGGCAAGTAACAGAAATTAACATCTACAACGCTGATACCGTACCACAGATCATCACTGTTCTTCGTGACATATCAGCAACAAACAGAATACTTTGTAAGACACAGCTTGCCGCAGGTGCTACCCTGTTCTGGTCTAAAGAAACAGGATGGACTGTCCTTAGTTCATCAAGCACCCCTTCCTATATCGTCACCGAGTTCACAGCAAATGGTACATGGACTAAGCCCAATAACATTAAGTGGGCTGAGGTAGTATGTGTCGGTGCGGGTGGTGGTGGTGGTGGTGGCATGAGAGGTGCAGCAGCTACCAACCGTTTTGGAGGCGGGGGCGGGGGCGGAGGAGCTATCGTGCATCGTCTTCTTAACGCCATTGAACTTGCCTCCACCGTGACAGTCACCATCGGTACAGCAGGTACGGGTGGAGCAGGACAGACTGTTGACTCTACCAACGGTAATAACGGAGTAGCTGGTGGTGACACTTCTTTTGGTTCACAAGTAATTGCTAAGGGTGGTTCGGCTGGTGGGGGCGGAACATCATTAACGGGAGCAGCAGGAGCGGGTGGATTGTCATCTACATCAACACCTGTCAACGGTCCTTACGCATTAGCGGGTGGAGCAGGAGGAACAGGACAGACTACCGTCACGGCTCCCGGAGCAACAGGGCTCAGTGGCATCGCTGCCTGTCCCGCTGGTGGTGGTGGCATGGGTATCAACTCCTCCAACACAAGTGGATCAGGATCATGTCCCGGTGGTGGTGTTTATAACAACGGCTCTTTAGTAGCTGGTCCCGCCTCTGGCGTTTCAGCAACAAGTAACGCAGCAGTAACACTCTTCCAATCACTCTCCATATCTTCTACTAATGGTCTTGGAACAGGTGGTGCAGGAGGTATCCCAACAAGCACCGTAGCAGCAACAAATGGTGGTAGCTACGGGGCTGGCGGTGGGGGCGGCTACGGACAGCTCAACGGTACAATATCGGGTAAGGGTGGTGATGGTGCAGGTGGACTCTGCTTAGTACTTGAGATATACTAATATATGACAGAAAAGTGGCACGGTGCAGTGGTGATCAAGCGCAAGGATCACAGCAAGGAACTCGTAGTTCCCGACCTGTTCATCCGCCTTCACATCGACACCCACGGGGAGGAAGACCTCTTCTCCACCCGCCACGACCCTGATAACATACGCAACGCACTCCGTTACCAAGACATAGCCCCACAGGAACGGGACTACCGCCTGTGGATCATCGTGAAAGTGTACCCCAAGACTCGTATAGACAATAGGTAACTATGTTCGGCTTTGATGACATCTTCAACAGGAAAGAACTTGACATACCCATCATGGAGTACGTGGTACTCATGTCGATCAACGCCCGTGTCTGCATCAGCGTAGAGGAATACCCTCTCATAGCACGTTCCCTCAGCCTCCCTGTACAGACTATCAAGATGTGGGTCAATAACCTCCTTGACAGAGGCTACCTCTACACAGACTCCGACAATACTATATGGGTGTCGTCCTACGCTACGGAACTTATCCTCCCCGATAAAAGGTGAAGAGGGACCCTTTTTAAGAAGTCCCTCTTTAGATAGGATGTCAAGAAATCTTTTTACGGAGCGGCAGGGTTCATAGCAGTCACATAGTAGTTCGGCACTCCTGAACATCCATATGCTGAATGTAATGTTGACATATCCCGTCCCAACCAAGATATCGTAGTGGAATACTCCGATGAACCGTTATTCAACTCTACGTAACAAATTTGTTGGTAAGGCACACTGTGTGACACCCCACCGCCATCGGTGAAACTTAAATTCGTAAATCCTGCACCAATAGCAGCGTTTAAATCTCCTGTCGTAGCAACGATCCACGTATCAAAAGCATCTCCTGTGCCGTAGTAATAGTCAAAGGCTTGATACTGTCTTATATCTTCTGTCTTAGTTAGTGTCACCGTCTCCCCATTATCGGAGTTGACTGTCACATTTATATTCACACCTCCTGCATACGTAGAAAAGCCAAAGTACCTCGCACCGACATTCTCTGCTTCAAAAATACCAATCTGAGTAAGCCTGAATGTACTGTTGATATAAGAGTCACAGTCAGCCATCGTAGTAGCCATGTCTGTGTTGAACGGTATATTTTGTGTCTGCCCGTTGATGGTGATGTCAATAGAATCACCACCAATAAGATCCCCGGAGAACGTATATACATAACTCAGGTAAAAAGAGTTAACGTTTCGTATGTTCTGTATCTTCTCGCAGATGAATCCTGTCTTGTAACTATCTACCGACCCATCCAAGCCGTTGTCCTTCCAAAAAGGAGCGACTAACTGACCGTTCTTATACAAGGGATAGAGTGCTATTGCATTTGCCATGTCTGTTCTTTTTTTTTGTAAAAGTAAGTGAGAAAAGAAACGTTCCCCCACCTTCCTGCAAAAAAACTTCTCACAGATGCTCTATCTCCCGCACCACCGTCCACTCAAAGGTGTACCGTCCCGTCAGTGCCTCATCGGGTGACTTCCCCGCCACCTTCAACGCCCTTCTGAGGAAATGCACCTCGTTCTCCCTTCCTTCCACGTAACTCACCTCCACCGTCTTGACGGGTGTCATGTACTTGTGTCTTGACTTATGGTCGCTGATAGCAACCCTGTATAATAGTACTTTGCTCATGTTTAAAATGGGGGGTTATCTAATATTTCACCAATATCAAAGGCTCCATCCTCTTCACTATTACTTTCAATGAACCGATTAGGATTAATCGTTAAATCTCGTTCATTATAGACAGGCGTAAATGGCACACTGTCACTCTTGAGGATATGTCCTGCGATGGGACTTCTATTAGTAGCCTGTTCAAAAAAACAGGCGTGTCTTCCTGACTTCACAATATTAACAGGTTCATCAAAGGCAGTCGGTCGTCCTCCTGTCTCCTGCATCTTGATCTTTCGCACGTGGATATTGGTGATCCTGAAATCTTCCTTGTGTGCTACGTAACGGTGAACAGTCAAGAAATCATCTGCCCTGTTCGCAAACTTAACACCCCCTTCGGTATCTGCCTTGCTTGGTGGTATGGGTAGTCCTTCGTACCGATGTCCTTTGGGGTGCATCATCCGTGCAGCCCCCGTCACGGCATGACAAGTAACATACAGACTCATGCCTGTTCTCTTACACCATAGCCTCATCATGGAGGTCACCCAATAGTCGTACTCGTGCTTATTGATCTCGCTCTTGGGAGAGAACAGACTGTTATATGGATCTATCAGCATAGCATCATGAGGGTCTCTGTTGTGAACATTTTCCCCCAAGTCCATCACCTGCTGTGCTGTCATCACATCGTCAATAGTCAGGATGGTGAAGTGCTTGAATGTCCAATCTAAGGCTTCTTCATATTCCTGCTGCGACAAATCACGTAATGGCTTCCCTGTCTTGAACTCAATGATGTTCTGTGCTATCCCCCCTTCCTTGTTCTCCATGCAGTACATGATCCATCGCCAGTTATGCTTGACAGCCGACACCGTAGCTAAGAACACCATCACTAATGTCTTACCCACGTTATCGTAACCATTCACGATCACAAAGTTGCCCCGCTTAAAACGAAAGTGTTCATCCAAGCTGCCCATCCCTGTACTCAACCCTTGCTCCATCGTGCCATTCCTGACCGACTCCAAGTAGTTCATGATGCTTCCGTTGGCGATGCTTCCATCCGTCTGTTCCACTTGTGGGCTCAAATCAATGGCTTCCACGTTACTTGAAAGTGGTCTTGTTTTGCCTTCAGCAATGCCTGATCTGATGTCTCTTTTAGCTTGTGCGAGGTCTGCCACATTGTCCTTTTTGCTGATCTCGTATTCCAAGATGCTGATGGCAACCCCTTCCTCCACCATACCCGCAGCGATCAGCCCGCCCGCCAAGTAGGACGCTTTCATCAACATCTGATGCTTAGTGCCGTCCACTGCCTTCTGTATAAGCCGTGCCGCTACGCCAAGTTTCTGATAATCAGTATTTACTGCTACCCTTGCAGTGAACTCTCCCACAGGAGGCTTCTCCTCCTCCTTGTAGTCGGTGAACTCCACCACCTGTTCATCTTCACGAATTATGATATCAGGATCGTAACTTTCGTAGCATATACGGCTTTCATTGATGCTTGTGGTGTCTAACCCTTCAATCCACCGTAATCGTTCAACCAAGGCTCTGTAATGACCCCTGTGGCGTTCTTTGGAGGCTGGTATCTTGACCAATACCTTCAAACCGTCCCCGCTTGGGGATACAAACATCGCTTTCCAAAAGTCGTACGGACGTATCTTCCTCTTAATGTCCTCTACATCAACACTATCTATGTCCACAATGGCGTACCCACTGTGTTCCATCATGCTGCTGTCCTTGCGATAGCTGAACGTCCCACTAAACAGGATGCACGGTAACTTCTCCTTCAACAAGGTTCTTCTGTCCTTATCAAACTCCTGCCGTATCTTCTCGATCAATGCAGCACTCTTACCCTCCTTGATTCGCTTAAAACATTGATTAAGACTGATATAGTACGGATTACTCGTGTCGCTGAAATTCTTGAAATAGGTGATTTGTGTCTTCATTCTTCGTCCGAGTCAAAGGTTAATGTTCTGTCAATGTCCTTCCTGCCATCAGGCAAGGACTGTATCCTGATCCGCTCCAAGCGATCAGCCTCCCTATCCTCCGCATTGAGCCTGTCAATCCATGCCCTGTCAGCCTTCTCCTTCTCCGTCATCTCATGGATGTACCACCGCTTCGGATCGGACTCCAAACATTTTCGCAAGTAGTTCCTGATGTGGATAAAACAGTCCTTTCGGCTTTTGAATTTCACTTCATGTATTTTGACGTTACCCAAATATTCATCCAACGCCAAGTTCATCGAAGCCTCGCTCAAGCTCACCGTCAGCCCCGCCATAAGATTTTTTTGTTTTGCTGTATCTGTCCTTACCTCATTTACTGCTTTCTCGTATTGCTCATAATCCGACAAAATGGTTTCCCCCATACCCCCTTCCTTAATACTATTACTACCACTACCACTGTGGTTAAGTTGAAGGTACCCTTCGGGTTGACCCGAACCCCCCCCTGTGGTTAACCCAGAGCCCCCCTTCGGGTTAACCCGTGGTTTAGTTGTGGTTAACCCAGAGCCCCCCTTCGGGTTAACCCGTGGTTCTTTTACAGCCGTTCCTCCCTTACTTCCTTTCACAGTTCTTACGATAGCTGCCCGTATCTGATCCTCCCGTTCCTTTATCATCCGTCTATTACAATACCCCATAGGATGAGAAACAGAAAACTTTAACATCATTAGGGCGTGGTTAGGACTCCCAACCAAACAGACCGATTCCATGATCTCCTTGCTTACATATCCCATCCTGAACTGTTCCATCAACAGCCTGATGTATATCCCTACCTGCTCATTACTCATGTACTGTGTGCCCCCAGCAAAGTCATCAGTGTATAGCTTAAACGCAAATAACCTATCATTGAAACAGTCTATCTGTTCCTGACTCACATCGTCCTTCGTAAATGATATTCTCTCCATACCTTACATCCTCCCACTGTAATACTTCATGATCTCCATCTCTATGTCCTTGCGAAAGTCCTCAGGATACTCCGTAACCTGTATCTTAATACCATGCTCCTCCTTCCATACCTTACTCACTACCAATCCCTTCTTCTTAGCTAACTTACTGACAGCTAATCCAATGTGTGCCATGTCGCTGCGGGTGAACTCAATGCCTCCCTCAACAAGAATCTCTCTTATTGTCATTCCTATTTTGTGTTATAACATTGTCAGGGAGTGCGCACAATCACCGAGGTTCAAATGATAACCCCAAAAGATTTTACCCCCTGACAACGTTAATTAAATACAGTTTCTTGGATCATTTGATTGTGGTATTGTGCGTCACAAACATAATACAACACCCCACTTTCCACAAATCTTTTTATTAACTTTCTTTCAAATCACTGTTCCTTAGACTATTACAGATTATTTGTTGCAACATACTCCTGTTAATAACCCTCCCCATCCAAGATGTCCTGCCGCTAACCCCCTTATTATAACCACAGCCGCTACTATTATAAGTACACCTATCCTCGCCTTTACCTACATCAATCCCTTAACAGCTTGATCTATACGATATTGTGCCGCTAACCCTCTTATAAAGGTCTTGCCCGTAGGTGACGCAACACACTCCCCCCACCCGCAACCACGCCCGAAAGTCATTTTCCGAACCCGACCCCCTCGAAGTATTCGCCACGTAAATGATTGGCAAAGAACCCCGTGAAGCGGATAACCTCAAGGGAAGGTTGAAGCAATGGAAGCCCTGAGCGGGACTTTGGCGAAGGGTTGCGGGAAGGTGCAACCGGAGGAAACCACTTGCAGCAGGAGCCTATTAACGAACCTTTGGCGGGACCATCATAAGGATAATCCTGTAACCATCCCAAGGGAAGACCCGAAGCAAGGCAACCCATCAGGGAAGCCCAAAACCTGACAATGTGGCACAAACCCGCAAAGAAGTACCCCGTTTTTGATGTCCTTTTAAGGGCAATTTCCAGAAACGTAGGGACGTTGAGAATGAACTACTTAGAGAATAACCCCTAAAAGTGCCTTTTTTAAGGTTCACGCCCAAAGGAAAACTTTTTTACGATACTTTGCCGAGATTAGTACTACTTAGTAATATCTTTACGGTTATGCCAAGAAAGCCAATCGGGGAAAAAGCTATGACCAACGCAGAGCGTCAAAAGAAATACCGGCAGGATAACTCTATTTTAAAGGAATGGCGCGAGGTTGTAAGGCTATTTAAGGCAGGTTTTCTCACTAAAGAGGAACTTAAAGCCTTTATTCTGTCTATTCGTAGACTAAAGGGGATCAGTTCACAGCGGGACATTTTAAGTAAGATAATGCAGGGGAACCAGTACGCAAGACGCAAAGGAGTAACAATTACCTCAAAACCGTTACGTAAAAAAGGTAATATTTAGGTTAGTGCTTTGTAAGAGAGGCACTTAACTAAGAAATTACGTAAAAAAGGTAATTTTATGGTTAGTTACTTGGTAATTAGACAGTTAAGCTAATTATTACGGAAAATAGGTAAAAGGTGTATATACAACTATTCCCAAAATGGGAATTTTGTTTCATTTTGCGACAAAGGATGTTGCAACACGTAATATTATAACGGGTAATCGGATACTTCTTTACACAGGTTACCACGTAACAACCCACCGCCACAAGTTAACAGCACCTTGCAACGATCAACGGAACGGATACACCGGCACACTATACTATATAAGGAGTAACACCGCCCAAACTAAGCACAGAATACCGCTAAGGGGGACAGTAACAGCAGTACAACAGCAGTACGGCACGAACCACCGCCACAAGTCCCCACGTAGAAAATACGCAGAAAATTGAGCCGTTAAAAACAAGTTGCAACATATACTTTTTGTAAATAACTGAATAACAGGGTGAAAAAATTAACTATTGAGGGTATCAAGTGCGTATATTTTACGTAATATTGTAATGTTAAAACGATACCACTATGAACGGAATACTATACTATCCAAAATTCATATAAAAACTAACCCCATGAAGAACAGACACTATTTAGGAATCTTCCTTCTCTGGCTCCTCTTACTAACCATGTACCGAGGTTGTGAGGCATACAGGGCAGGGGAACAACTCAAGCAAGTACAACAACAGTATAACAATAACCGATAAAAACAAAAACAACATGAACACAATCACAATGCCGAACGGCACAGTAATACCGGAGATTGACATTACAATTGGTAGCAGACAATTCATTACCGACTTTGAAAGGTGGGAGCATCTGAAAGAATACGCCTATCAAAACGCCCTTACTATTCACATTTTGCAAAGACGGGACGGGGGAGAGTGGATTGATGGAGGGTTGAAATATACACCCCTTACCTCAGAGGACTATATTAAGGACTTAGGAGACGAATATCATGAGTTATATAGTGATGAGGGTATCGGATGGAAAGAGTACCTGCATGAATTGGTGAACAGATTATCGGATGATCCACAGAATGTAGATTTTGAAAAATTACTAACCACAATTAGCAACATTCAGGAAATCATTGATAAGAGCAATGAAGCCGAACTAAATGAAGTAGTGATAGTGAGGGGAAAGAAATATTTTGAAACCGTCCCTTGTGAAATGCTATCCTATCACGAGGATGTAACAACTTATCAAATGGCAGTGTTATTTAACAGTTAAGACCGAGAACATGAAAATAAGACTAACAGACAGCAACGGGGCGTTATTCGCTCAGGTGAATGATTGGGACAGTGCTAATATAGCCGTTAAAAGTATATTTAAGCGGAATTATTGGAGTGATCTATATTACTGGATTGAGTTTGATGATAAGCAGGAAGCATACGGAAGTATTGATTTAGAACCTCAGAGCTTTCACAAACCACATCAAAACAATATTTTCACCCACCAACTAAAAACCTTCTGGAATAATTGCAGTAAACAGAAGCCGGGGAACTTTGGACTCAATAGCGAAGACATTAAATACTTTAAATTCCTTCTAACAAAATTACCAGCATGACAACCGAAGAGATAGTAAAACTGGTAACGGAAAAGATGATACCAGAAGACTTTAAAATGAGCTATTCAAAGCTAAAGAAGAGCCTAACAGCAGATGAATACGACTGCAAACAGATACGAGGCAAACAAGGGTATTCTATAATGTACACCCCTAACCATAATTTTCAGCAAGGGATAAAGAATGGAGGCGGAAGGGGATGGTACATAAAATTACAATTCACAGGAACAATCAGAACAATCAAAATTGAGAACGTATGAAACCATATATTAACGGCTGTATTGTAATAGCAGCCCTCAGCGCAACCGCCTTATTAATGTACTCCCTCAGAAATACTGGGGGAGTACTGAGCAGGTCCGTATTAATAACCCTCTGCATGGGACTTGTGGTATTTGCTATCCGTAAAGAGATAAAGAGGGGAACAAGATGATAGAGAAATTCAAGGGAACACGAACCGTGAACCTGCTGATACGGAAGTACGGACACCAGCCGAGAGTGATCCGGTTAAACTATCAGGAGCCTGACATAGTGGAACATTGGGTGAGATCCACCGTTTCACCCTTTCAGAGCAGGACAGAGGAGAGGGACCATGTTTGTAGCGTTGAAATCCGAGAACAGATAGGAAAGACAACAAACTATGTCAGGTCGATACCCTTTTACGGGATTAGTCCCGATGAGGTGAAAAACTTACTAAATGAGAAACTTTAAACAAAACCGATAAACAGATGAAAGAGTACAAAATTAAACACCAGACAAGCCCTAACACCGTGTTAGGCGAAAGCAGTAAAGTATTGAAGATTGTTGAAACCGATGACATTAACGAGGCGTTGTATGAGATGGTTGAAATGTATTGTGAAGAGTTCTCAGATGATGTCTATCCTACGATTGATCCTGATGAGATGCACCCGATGGCAAATTGTTTGGATTATGCAATAAAGAACGATCAGGGGACGATCATATACAACCCCGGAGATCATAGTATTGGAGACAAAGATCAGTGGTACATTGTAACCCTTTAAAAGAGAGAACAGATGAAAACAGAAACATTCTATTTCCTAAGAGAAAATAAGTGGTTACCTACTCAGGGAGGTTGGGGTAATGGGTACGTGATGATACCGCCCAATCATCCACTATTCGAGGTGAATTATAACGACATTGAAGGGATTGACGTACATGGAGGGTTAACCTTTGGAGAGCGATACTTAGACTTTTGGGTAATAGGTTTTGATACCTTACACTTTAGAGACACCCAAGAGAGATGGACAAAGGAAAGAGTATTACAGGAGACGCTACGACTAAAAGATCAAATTGAAAACTATCAACCCCTAACAACCCTATGAAAATCGACCTTACCAAAGATGAGCAAGACGCAATACAGATGATTGCACACCGCTTAGAAGACCTTCAAAAGATGGAGGGAGTAACAATGGAAACAACGACCTGCCCACCGACCACAGTGGAGGGATGGTTAAAATTATTGCCTGAACCACAGAGTAAAAAAGCATTGGGTTATTACTATGCAGACAGGAAAAAAAATAACCTTCAAAACCAACCAGAAATAACTTTAGCAACCAACTTAGAATCTGCTTTGAAAAGCGCATTTTTATGGAGAGATACTTCAGAGGGAGTTGTGTACTGGGAAATTATTTCAAAATTAGACGTATTGAATACATGGGATGAAAAAACCTCCAAGAAAGAGAACCCCGAACTAACCTCCCTCGAAAGAGCGCAACAGTTAGCGCAGGAGTTGGTACTTGCATTGGACAAAGCACAACGGCACTATGCTGAGCAGGAGGGGTTAGAGAATAAACTGGTCAATAACCTCCTGTTAGACCAATATCTAAATGCCATTCAACTACGTGATGCCATCACCCCATGAGAAAGACGGCAGCACAATGGTTTAACGACCTCCCCGATGATGTTCGGGGAGTAGTCATCAAAGAATGTACGCAGGAAGCACTCTCAAAGGAATATTTTAGCCTTACGAGTGCTGTTTTACTGTCCTTTGATTGGATGAGCAGTAAGGCAGGTCCCTTCTACTATCGTAGGTTACACACTGAGCTTCGATGGTTAGATAAAGAGAGAGAACAGAGGGGAGTGCTGTCCCTGATGATGAAGTGATAAAATATGGTGCTATACGATGGCACGGTTAATTAAACGATAAACTTAAATTAAAACACTAAATAAATTAAGATAAAATGTCAATTGAAAACGAAAACGGCAATTTAGCCAACCCGATGTTAGGTGCAGTTGCATCTGATATTAAGGATAACAAAATAATGTTGTTAGAAGAGGATTTATGGTGTGTTCACAAATACCTTGATGATTTGGAGTTACCAAGAGCCGATAATGATGGAAAGGAATACTCTATTGTTGGTAGAATTAAACGACTTGAAGAAATGTATTTGAAACAAATGTCAGAACTTGAAACGATATACTTGTCTGGCAATTGCACCTAACTCATTTATAGCCGCTACCTCATTTCGCCTATATAACCAAGTAAACAGTATTGGCGAAGGTTTGTTTCGTGTTATATTTTGAAGTAAGAAAAGTGCCAAAAACTATACACGTTGTAAAAACATATAAAGAAAACAAGTAAAAACTATACAGATGGGACGACCAAAAGGACAAAGCACAATGGAAAGTTGGATGATTGCCAACGGTAAAGTAGGTGAACACTTCTATTCCGATAAAATGGATAGACACTTAACCGCAATATCCGCACATCATAATCGTAAAATTTTAACTGAAAGATTGATTACGATTACAACAGGAGGAAAAGAACCAAAATCAAAATATATAACTAAAATAACATTACTATAAAGATTCTGTTTCATGTCGGTTAGCCCCGTTCAATCGAAAGATCGTTCGGGGCTTTTTTTGTGCCGATCACTTAGTAACGAAGTAGTAGGTAGTGCTACTCTGAACGCTCATATCCTGACAGATACTCTGAACGACTGTCTTGTAGGTATGTTTGCTTTTGAGTTTATTCACAACCACATTGGTAGCATAAGAGGGGAACAGTGCCTGTGAACCACTTGCATCTGCAACGTCCGTGATAATGACATTGTAGTAGGAAGCACCACTAACAACCCTCCACTTCACACGTGCTGAGTAAGAATAGATGTTACTGAACCACACCGTATCCGTTTTAGCGCAGGAACAGGCAGAGACAGTCACGTATAGAGGGGCAGTAGCACCGCTACAACCGTTGATGTTGGTGGCAGTACATTGATACGTACCTGATGCACTCACCGTGATGGACTGACTTGTAGCACCCGTGTTCCATGAGTAGCTGACAGACGGGGAGCAGGTGACCACCTGTGAAGCACCAGAGCATAGAGTGATCGTACCCTGTGGCGTGGTGGTGGGGACGTAGGCAGTAGAGCAGGGGTTAGCCGTAGCAGGAATACCGAAAGGAAGGGACAGAGAGGAGTCGGTGCTGAGAAGTAACTCATCAAGTTCAGTGAGGTGAGAGGTGGGAAGTAGCTTGAGGGTGTTAGTGCCTGAGGTAATGGTGAAAGCAAATCTGTTAGATCCTGTGTACTTGTACCAAAGGAGATTAGTATCTACTACCTGAGACTGTGTGAAGGAGGTACTGCCAACGGTAGCCGTGAAACCGCTGTTGTGACCGTTGTAGGAGCGACACTTGACATAGAGGTAGTACGTACCGCCCTGATTGACATTGAAACTGTACCGTAACGTATCAAGGTTATAGGTAGCACTATCTACAAAGGACACTACGGTATTAAAGTTTAACAGGTTCAAAGAGGTGGATGCACTGAGTTGCTCAGGATAGGTACGGATGCCCTTTCGTCCTGTGATGTAAAGCGAGTCGAGTTCACAGGGGAGGTGGATGTCACTGCTGTACCAATAGGGATGGTTGGGAGAATCCCAATAGTCGGGTTGGATGCAGATAGCGTTAGTGCCACTCAGGTCGAGGAGGTACTGTGAACCTTGTACTCGTGTGCCAAAGGTGAACAGCTTATTATCGACCGTCACCGTGACCGTATCAGCAGAGAGAACGTTATTCCGATAGTTGCTTGTGCCCTGTATGCTTGTATAGAAGCCGTACATGGAACTTCCTACCTTCCTGCGCACCACAACAGGGTTGGACGGTGATCCGCTCCAATAGGTGTACCCTGAGCCGATATTAGACACATAGGAAGCAGGGACATTACCGATCATCAGGGAGTCGAGCATAGAGAGCCATGAACCACTACTCTGAGCATAGACAGGGATCACAGACTGCCAGATATAACTTGCAGGATAGACAGGAGGAGGGTTGGGAGGGTTGTAGGAAGAAGCCTCGTTGAAGTAACCCATGTAAGCGGATTTCATGCCAAGTCCGTTGAGTATCTTACACAGTCCGAGCCACGACTCAGGGGAGAAGTTCGTCTCGTTGTTGGTGGAGTACCCCGCTGAGAGATACGGGGTGAAGTACTTACTACCCACTGCCTCCTCCGAGTTCTTGGATTGGACAAGGGTAGCAATAGCGTAAAATGCTCCTGCCCCATTGAGCCAATTGATCTGCTGACGAGGGTAGAAAGGGAAGGTAGAGCAGTGGTTGTAGTTGGGATCATCGTTTACATTACGATACTGTGAGAAGGTGGGTGCATAGAAGCTACGTCCTCCCTGCCCGTCAGGACCTGATATGAAGTAAGCCGTGAAACGCAATCCGTCCAACCCACTGATGGAACGAAGGCTGTCCTTGATCACCTGCCACATGGTATTCCACGCATACCCCTCGTAGTCACGTGCCGCACCGAAACCCGCTAAGGTGATACCACTCACTATCGCAGGATCTTTACGCATGGTAGCCGTGTCAAGTAACGTGAACACCTCCCCGTTGTCATTGACAAGGTTGAGGGTATCTGTCATAGCGTTCTTGAGAAGGTTCAGTTTGTACTTGAGTGTTCCTGCATCCTGCTTAATGCTATCGGTGAAAGAGGCAGGAGAGTAGATACGTGGAGAGGTGACTATGTTACCACCACTGTTGAGGAAGTTACCCGAAGCATCTCTCATATAGTGATTGACGGGAAGTGTCTGACTCTTGATGTAAGGGACAGTACCTGCATACCCCGCCTGTGAGGGTTTGATCTGTTGCCAAAACTCAATCACAGAAGTCTTGTACTGAGGGTTTCTGTTGGATACTGCTACCCATCGTCCCTCGAAGGAATTGGTGTCGGAGTAGTTGGTGCTATTGGTGTTGGTGTTAAGGAGGTAGTAATAGTTGAACCTGTTAGCAAGTTCCTGATTGATAAGGGTACTACTATCCACCGCCATGCGTGTAGTGTAACCCGTCTGATACCGTCCTCCGAGATAGTCAAGAGCCATCCAATTGAAGTTCTTCGGTGGGGTGTAGCCTGTGGCAAAGCGAGGGTAGGGGAAGGAGTGGAGCTGTGTGTAGGTGGGCACGGTGACGGTGGCTCCGTTGGTGGAACCGATCACGTAGCCCGGTGCAAACTGAAGGCTGTCGTAGCTTCCTGTTGTAGAGGGTGCTGTCGGTGGGGTGAGGGTGTTGTACAGGTAATGCCTCCCTGCGAGGAAGTCAGTGTAGTCAGAGTAGATACGTGCTGAGGAGAGGACAGTGGAGTACACTGCTACCTCATCGAGTCCTGCTTCGGGCTTCACGTAGGAGGTAGTAGAGGAGAAGGACAGCACCCCGCCTGTGGTACTCCCTGTCCCTGATACGTTACCACTGAACACAAGAAAACCATCTACATATACCTGTTGAAGAGATGTGCTACTGTTGAAGGTACAGGCGATAAAATGCACTCCCTTCTGATAGTAGCCCCATGAGTTCGCCCCTGACCCTGTGGGGGTGTAGGAGATGGTGTTGGTGGTTGTGCCTGTGACGGTGCTGAACTTAATGTTAGGATAGCTGAAACGAAAGCTGTTATTCCCCATTGACCACATCACCTGATCCCTGTTATAGCCGAAGGAGTCACGGGCGTAGTACTGAAACTCCACCGTGAACTGATTGGTGATGGGGATGTTCTGCCCATTGACAAGGGAGGATGTATTTTTGTTCAGGATGATGTACTTACCCACCTGCCCTGCGGAGGCTATACGGTAGGAGCCTGATGTGGATAGGTTCGTAGTACCGACTGACGGAGCAAGGGGGTTTGTCAGGTCAAAGGTGTAATAACAGACGGGGGACTGTGCCTTCACCATGATGGTGAGCAGGGTGAGCAGTAGGAGGAGTGTTCGTTTCATAGGTCAAAGATAAAACAGACTCCTTTAAAAAGGTGTTAAGGGTCAATATTCAGTCGGATCTCTTGGTGCTTCCTTCTCAAAGATACTCCCATACTTCCCCTCAAAACGATCCTTCTGTGAGAAGTAATCCTCCTCACGTTGCACGTTGTCGAGGGGTTGGATGGTCATGTACCCGTTGTTCATCTTCAGACGCAGGTATCCCCGCTGATTTGCTTCGTTGGCTACGATAGCCTTTGTTCCTTTGAACACACCCCGTAGGATGATTACTTCCGTTCCTTTTTTCATGGTTTGTTTGTTTCAACCTCCTCGAAATCGAGTAGATTACAGGTGATGGTTAGTTTCATAGCTTTATCCTTAATTGCCCTTTCCGAATCGTCCATACGTGATTAGGCTTACCGTATTGACCTTTACGCATCTCGTTAGTCATTTCGAGCTTATAGCCGTGCTTCGATCCGCTTAGATTAGTCATGGCACGTCTGATCGAAGTGGCGGGATAACGCTGATCGGTACGTAACCATATCTCGTAGGGCGTATAACCTTTGCTCGGATCGGCTTCAAAGATTGATAGGATCAACTCCTCCTGACTTCTGCAATCCGCTTCGGCACGTTCGATGTCCTTCGATGTGAGGTTGATGGTGTTATAGAATAGGTTCGGTTTCATTTTTTCGGCAGTCGGTAGATGAGTTTGATTTCGGTAGTGCCTTCTGGTAATTTAACTTCTTGCCATTGCCAACAACCAATATCTGTACCTGTACGATCAAAATATTGATACTTCACCACCTCG
>Ga0228698_1000175_pt1 | contig 59262 bp, 50 predicted proteins | sample McNCre117_Aug_MG_FD_178015 | JGI IMG/M metagenome (GOLD analysis project Ga0228698, IMG submission 178015) | Freshwater microbial communities from McNutts Creek, Athens, Georgia, United States - 1-17_Aug_MG | ecosystem: Environmental > Aquatic > Freshwater > Creek | place: USA: Georgia...
CCGCCCGCCCCGTGGTGCCCGCCCCCATCACCGCTGACCCCCTGCAGCAGCCCGATCTGAGTGAACAACAAGCCCGCCTGATGGCCGAGCAGCGCGAAGCCGCGCGGCAAGAAGCCGCGCGCCTGGAGGCCACACGCATCGAAGCCGCCCGGCTGGAAGCCCAGCGCGCCGAAGCCCTGCGCCAGGAAACCCTGCGCCTGGAAGCCGCCCGCGTGGAAGCGGCCAGACAGGAAGCCGCCCGGCAAGAGGCAGCGCGGCTGGAAACCACCCGCCTGGAAGCAGCCAAGGCCGAGGCCGCCCGCCAGGAGGCTGCACGCGTTGAGGCCGCGCGCCTGGAAACCGCCCGCGCCGAGGCCGCCCGTGCTGACGCCGCCCGCGCCGAGGCGGCCCGTGTCGAGGCCCAACGCCAGCAGGCCGCCAAACAAGAAGCCGCACGCCTGGAAGCCCTGCGGCAGGAAGCCTTGCGACAGGAAACCGCCCGCCAGGAACAGGCGCGTCAGCAGGCCTTGCGCGCCGAAGCGGCCCGGCAGGAAGCCCAACGCGCCGAGGCAGCACGCCTGGAGGCCGCTCGAGCCGAGGCCACCAGGCAGGAAGCCCAGCGCCTGGCTGCGGCGCGGCAGGAGGCCCAGCGACAAGAGGCCGCCCGCCAGGAGGCCCAGCGCCTGGAAACCGCCAGGCAAGAAGCGGCCCGACAAGAGCTGGCGCGCCAGGAGGCGGCCAGGCTGGAAGCCGCACGCGTGGAGACAGCCCGAGCAGAGGCCGCCCGACTGGAAGCGGCCAGACAGGAAGCAGCCCGATTGGAGGCCGCGCGAATGGAGGCGGCGCGACTGGAAGCGGCCCGCTTGGAAGCCGCACGCCTGGAGGCCGCGCGGCAGGCCGCAGCCCGCGCCGACGCTGCCCGCGCCGAAGCCGCCAGGCAGGAGGCCCAACGTGCCCAGGCCGCGCGCGAATCGGCTCGCCAGGAAGCCGAGAAGCAGGCCGAGGCCCGCGCCGCCGAAGAACGCCGCGAAGCCCGCCTGCGCGAGATCGGCCGCGAGCTGGATGCCGCCGCCGCGCGCCGTCAGGCCGCCGCCGAAGCCGCTGCCAAACAGCCCCCGGGCAGCCTGCCGCTGTCATGGAGCACCGCACGCCGCGCCCGCCTGCTGGGCCGCAGTGATCCCAACGCCGAGATGGTGCTGTACGGCGAAGCCTTTGCGCGCAAGATCGAAGCCAACACCACGGCCGACATGCTGCGCGAGCTGGGCAAACAGCCCCATGCCGATGCCCTGGTGACCGTGGCCGTGCGCAGTGACGGCTCGGTCGAATCGATCAGCTTTGTGCGCTCAAGCGGCGTGGCCGCCGTTGACGACGCCATCCGCCGCATCATCCAGCAGCACGAGCACTATGCGGTGTTTCCACCGGCCCTGGCCCGCGACTACGACGTCATCGAGATCCGCCGCAGCTGGCACATCGACACCAGCGTGCGGCTGTACTAGCGGCCAATCTGGGCGGCCGCAATCGAGCGGCCATTTCAGCGCGGCGCAGCCGCTGCGCTCACGCGCCACACTGCATTGCCCACGTCGTCGGCCACCAGCAGCGCGCCCTGCCGGTCAACGGCCACGCCCACCGGGCGGCCCCAGGCCTGGCCATCAGGGCTTAAAAAGCCTGTCAGCACCGGCACCGGCAGGCCTGTGGGCCGGCCCGCCGCAAAGGGCACAAACACCACCTGGTAGCCGCTGTGCGGCCGGCGGTTCCAAGAGCCATGCTGGCCCACGAACACGCCATCGGCAAACGGCGGCGGCAGGCGATGGCCCACCGACGAAGCCAGGCCCAGCGAGGCCGTGTGCGGCCCCAGTGCGTAATCGGGCACCAGGGTGCGATCAAGCAGGCCGGCGGGCGCGGGCTCGGTCACCCGGGCATCGGTGTGCGTGCCAAAGTAGCGCCAGGGCCAGCCGTAAAAGCCGCCATCGCGCACCGATGTCAGGTAATCGGGCACCAGATCACTGCCCAGCTCATCGCGCTCGTTCACCACCGTCCACAGCAGCGGGCTGCCCGGCACCCAGGCCATGCCCACCGGGTTGCGCAAACCGGTGGCAAACAGCCGGCTTTGGCCGGTGGCCACATCAATCTGCCAGATGGCCGCACGGCCATCTTCCTGGGCCAGGCCGCCTTCGGCGATGTTGCTGTTGGAGCCCACGCTGGCATACAGCGTGCGGCCATCGGGGCTGGCCAGCAGGTTTTTTGTCCAGTGGTGGTTGATGGGCCCACCGGGCAGGCGCGCCACCAGGCGGCCCGGGCCGCTGATGCGCGTGTCGCCCACCTTGAAGCCAAAGGCCAGCACCGCATCGGCATTGGCCACCATCAACTCGTCACCCACCAGTGCCATGCCAAAGGGCGAAGACAAGCCATCCAGCAACACAAAACGTTGATCGGCCACACCCGTGCCCTGCGTGTCGCGCAGCAGGGTGATGCGGTTGGCGCTGGGCGTGCCCGCCCCGGCACGCTGCATGAACAAACCGGCCAGCCAGCGCCGCACATCGAAGCCCCGGGGCGGCCGGGGCGGGCGGTTGGTTTCGGCCACCAGCACATCACCATTGGGCAGCACCAGCAGCCAGCGCGGGTGGTCCAGATCACGCGCAAAGGCCTGCACGCGCGTGCCGGGCGCACCCACCGGCGCGGCGCCTGCCGGCCAGCCCACGCCAGGGGCCACGTTCACCGTGGGGATCAGCGTGGCAACCGGGGCGGGCAGCACCGGCTGCGGGCCCATGCCATCGCTCACACGCAGCAGCGCGGTGTCGCCGCAGGCGCCCAACGCCAGCAGCCAGGCCACGCCCAGCGCGCGTGCAAACCATCGGGTGTTCATCATGGCGCCATGCTAGCCAGGGCGGGCCCCAACGCCGTCACAGGGCCGGCATCAGCCCCACCGGGCGGGCGGTCAAAGGCTGCCGCGCCCCTCCTTGGCATGAAAAGCCTGCGCCGTGGCCCAGGCCGTGGCCTGCAGGTGCGCGGCCACATCGGCCGGCAGGCCGGCGGTGTACTTCAGGCCCATCGGGTTGATCTTGTAGACCGACGCCAGCACCGTGCACGCGCCCAGGTAGGTGCCCGCCAGCGTGGGGTGGCGCTTGTCTTCAACATGCAGCGTCACATCAGGCCGCTTGGCCAGCGATGCCGCAAAGGCCAGGCCCGCCGGCACCACCAACGCGTTGTTCTGCTTGCCGGCCAGCACATAGGCATCGGCCAGCGCTTGGGTCATGTCGGGTTTGTCTTGGTAGGCCCACGACATGAAGAAGATGGGCGCCGCCCCATGCCTGCGCGCCACCACGCTGTACTTGGCCGCGTACTCAAAAAAGATGCCCTTGAGCTGCGGGTGGATGGGGCACTGGCTGCAATCCATCATCAGCACGCCATCAAAGGGCTTGTCAAAGCTGTTGAACTGCACCTCGTTGTTGCCCACAAAGCTGTAGCTGGCCATGCCGCCGGGCTTGAAGTGGGCCTCCAGATCGTGCCAGTTGATGCCCGAGCCGCTGATGGTGGCCGAGCTGGCCCGCATGCCCTTGGCACCGGCCGCGTTCAGCAGCAAGCCCACATGGCCGTGCATCGAGTTGTTGTAGTAAAAGAAGCTGTTGCCCACCCACAGCAGCGATTTGATCTCGGTGGACACCGCCAGCGCCGGCTTGGCGGGGGGCTGCGGCGTGGCTGGCACCTGCGCGCAAGCGGCAACAAGGGCGGCCATCCAGGCCATCGCAAGGCATCGGATCAGGCGCATGGGGTGTCTCCGGGTTGGTTGGAAGGGGCATCGTAGCCTCAAGCTGCCCCAGAATCACTCCAAACCAGCCCTGCCTCACACCCCTTTCCCGCCATGCTCATCCCACCCCGCATCAAGGTGTGCTGCATCAGCAGCATGGAAGAAGCCCGCCTGGCCGTGCAACTGGGCGCCCACGCCCTGGGCCTGGTGTCGCACATGCCCAGCGGCCCCGGCGTGATCGACGACGCCCTCATCGCCAACATCCTGGCCACCGTGCCGCCGCCCATTGCCACCTTCTTGCTCACGCCCCTGGTGCGTGCCGACGACATCGCGGCCCTGCATGCCCGCTGCCCGGCATCCACCCTGCAATTGGTGGACGCGGTGGACGAAGCCGAGTTGCGCCGCCTGCGCCGCCTGCTGCCAGGCATCAAGCTGGTGCAGGTGATCCACGTGCTGGGCCCCCAATCGCTGGACGAAGCCCGCGCCGTGGCCCCGCATGTGGACGCCGTGCTGCTGGATTCAGGCAACCCCAACCTGCCTATCAAAGAGCTGGGCGGCACCGGCCGCGTGCACGATTGGCAAACCAGCCGCCAGATCCGCGAGCAGCTGAACGTGCCCGTGTTTTTGGCCGGCGGCCTGAACGCCGGCAACGCCGCCCAGGCCATGCGCGACGTGCAACCCTTTGGCCTGGATGTGTGCTCGGGCGTGCGGCAAGACGGGCGGCTGAGCGCCGAGCGCCTGGCGCAGTTCATGCGCGCGGCGAGCGGCCCTCACTGAATCAACCCTGTTACCCCATTGAAGGATCGACACATGACCACGAACATGGCTTACCACCCCCTGGGCCGCAGCAACCTGCAAGTGTCGGCCCTGTGCCTGGGCACCATGATGTTTGGTGACCAGACCGACCAGGCCGAGGCCGCCCGCATCGTGGCCCATGCGCACGAGCACGGCGTGAACTTCATCGACACCGCCGATGTGTACACCAACGGTGCATCCGAAACCATGGTGGGCAAGCTGATTGCCCCCCAGCGCAACGACTGGGTGCTGGCCACCAAGCTGGGCAACCGCATGAGCCAGCGGCCCAACGAGGGGCACTACTCACGCGCCTGGATGCTGCGATCGGTTGAGCAGCAACTGCAGCGCCTGGGCACCGATCACATCGACATCCTGTACCTGCACCGCGACATGCCCGGCATGAACCTGGAAGAAGCCCTGCAGGCCCTGGGTGACCTGATCCGCAGCGGCAAGATCCGCTACTGGGGCCTGTCAAACTTTCGGGGTTGGCGCATCAGCGAGATGGTGCACGGCGCGCGCAGCCTGGGCGTGCCCGGCCCGGTGGTGTGCCAGCCCTACTACAACCTGCTGAACCGCATGCCCGAGGTGGAGATCATCCCGGCCTGCGCCCACCACGGCATCGGCGTGGTGCCCTACAGCCCCATTGCGCGCGGTGTGCTCACCGGCAAGTACGCGCCCGGGCAAGCGCCTGACGCGGGCACACGCGCCGGGCGCGGCGACACCCGCATGCACCAAACCGAGTTTCGCGCCGAATCACTGCTGATTGCCCAGCAACTGCAGGCCCATGCCCAAGCCAAGGGCATCACCCTGGCGCAATGGGCCACCGCCTGGGTGCTGGCCAACCAGGCCATCAGCTCGGTGATCGCCGGCCCCCGCACCCTGGCCCAATGGCAAGACTACCTGCCAGCCTTGGGGTACGACTGGGCCGCTGATGACGAGGCGCTGGTGAATGGGTTGGTGGCACCGGGCCACCCGTCGACGCCGGGGTTCAATGACCCGGCTTATCCCTTGATTGGGCGGGTGGTGCGTGGAGGCTGAGGCGTGAGGGGAGAGTGAGGCGTGGGTTGTCAGGCGCAACGCGCCATGATTCGACAAACTGGCTTACGATTGAGTTTCCGTAATCGACTAAGTTGGTTGTGATATGCGGCGTAAGCCTCTCACCAACTCGAACATTCGCCCGCACATGAACACAAGCTGCCCCCAGTGCGCAACTGACCTCAGATTTCGCTATCTCGGCGCAATGGCCACGCGATGCCCTGAGTGCAAGGTTCACGTCATCCGCCAGGTCTACCCCGGCGAAGAGACGTCCAACTGGTTTGAATTGGAAATGTACGCAGTGGGGCTAACCGTATTTGCACTGGGCTACATTGTCGGCCAGTCAACCATTTGGTCGTGTGTCGCAGGCATGGTCGCAGCAGCAGGGTACGCGGCAAGCACGCTCATCCGCGCGTACTGGAAGATTCCGGAAGATTGGCGCCGCTGGGAGTTGGCTTCGAGGCCCCCAAGTCGGTAGCCTGCCCACATTGGCCTACCCCGGGCATGACCGGCTCTTGCTCATTGAATTTCCTTACAGTAAAGTAAGGATATACAGGAAATCAGCACATGACCACAGCAACCGTCACTACCAAAGGCCAGATCACCATCCCCGCCGAAGTTCGCCATGCGCTTGCCGTGGATGCTGGAGACCGGGTGGAGTTCGTGCAGATCGAGCCTGGCCAATACCTGTTCGTGGCAGCGAATCGTTCGGTCACAGACCTCAAGGGCATGTTCGGCAAACCGTCGAAGGTCGTGTCCATCGAGGATATGAACTTGGCCATCGCCTCTCGCGGAGCATCGGCACGATGATTGGTCTGGATACCAACGTGCTGGTGCGTTATATCATGCAGGACGACGCGAGGCAGGCAGCCAAGGCCACCAAGCTCGTCGAGAGCCTGTCTCAGGCAGCACCCGGCTTCATAACCCTGGTGTCGGTTATCGAGCTGGTGTGGGTGCTGTCATCGAGCTACGACTTGAGCCGCGCACAAGTTGCGCAGGCCCTGGAGGTCATTCTTCGATCCAAGCAACTCATCGTGGACCAAGCCGAGCAGGTCGTTCGGGCGCTGCGGTCATTCAGCCTCGGCAATGCCGATTTCGCAGACTGCCTGATTGAGCGGATTGCGGCATCGGCCGGCTGCGCTCAGACCATGACCTTTGACTCAGCGGCTGCGAAGACCGCAGGCATGACTCTGATTCGGTAAGGAAGAAGGGGGCCGAATAACTGGCCATCGCCCAGCGCCTGCAGGCCCACGCGCATACGCGCGGCGTGACGCTGGCGCAATGGGCCACCGCCTGGGTGCTGGCCAACCAGGCCATCAGCTCGGTCATCGCCGGCCCCCGCACCCTGGCGCAATGGCAAGACTACCTGCCAGCCTTGGGGTACAACTGGGCTGCTGATGACGAGGCGCTGGTGAATGGGTTGGTGGCACCGGGGCACCCATCCACGCCGGGGTTCAATGATCCGGCTTATCCGCTGATTGGGCGGGTGGTGAGGGGGGGGGGGGCGTGAGTTGATCGAGGCCAATCGACAAAATGGGGGTGTGTTGTAGGCTTTGACAACACGCTGTGATGTTGTCCAAATGAACAACATGTGGGGACCCGAGCCACTTCTACGGCGTGTGCCGCACAGCGAAACATCCTTTGCTGGGCTTGTACTTTGGCAATTGCCAACGCCGCTTCCCGGATCGGTGCACGCCTACAAGTACAGGCTTGCGTATGTGGTCAACGGGGTTTGCGTCTTGAGGTACGACAACCAATCCGGCAAAGGCGATCATCGGCACTTCAAAGGCAAGGAGTCTCGTTATGCCTTTGACGGCGTCGACAAGCTTCTTGGAGCCTTCCAGCGCGACATCAAAAGGATCAATCATGAAGACAGTGACGCTTGATGTCCGGACGCCGGCCGAGACGATGGCCGATTTTGCGCAGGCCTGGAAGACCGGCAAAGGCGTCAAGTCAGATCGGATCTCGTTTGCCAGCCCAGAGCTGCTTTGGAAGGTTCTGACCGCCAAGCGCTGGGAATTGCTCAAGGCGCTGTGCGGTGCCGGCCCGATCACCGTTCGTGAAGCCGCGCGCCGCGTTGGGCGAGATGTCAAGGCTGTGCACACCGATCTGGCCGCCTTGCTTGCTGCCGGCGTGCTCAGCCGCACCGAATCCGGCCAAGTGGAGTTCCCTTACGAGGCCGTCGAAGTCGAGTTCTTGCTCCAGGCCGCCTGAGGCGCTTGATATTGGCCAAGGCCAACACCGACCAAGGCCTGGTGGTGTTCACGGTCCGCACAGTTGATCGCAGAGGCAAGCGCCGCATCAGCCTGGACGCCCAGACATTCATCGAGCGCTGATTGCTGCACGTGCTGCCCAAGGGCGTCAAGCGCCTCTGCTACTGCGGGATCTTGGCCAAAGGCTGACGGAAAACCCAGTTGGCTCAAGCCAGACCGGCGCTGGCCCAACCTGTGCTCCTAGCACTGGAATCGGCCAAGGCCTTCATGAAACGTGTGGCCAAAGCGGCCATCCACAACTGCCCGCAATGCAAGCGGCCGTCACAGGGGGTGCATACGCTGCTGGGCGCCAAGCACTTGCCTGCGCCTGGTCGGTGAGGGACACAAACGGGCAATGCGGTGCCCACGCTGCACAGCGCCTGGCCAGCGCGCGGGCCGCCGTGAGGTGCCAACGGGGGTCATCACGCCAGGATAGAACCGCTGTCGCCGATGCAGCGGTGGGCACGGCCAGCACCAGCACCAAGGACTGCAACGCTGGCGTGGTGCGTGCAGGGGCTGACCGAATGGGATCATCAGCCAAACTGCCATGTTTCGCGGATTTGAGCATAGCCCACATAATAGGGTGATCGCAGCAGACTGGGCGATCCAGTCTCCTGCAACCTGCCAATCTTAAACATCCCTCAACCGCCTGTGCGGCGGTTCAGTTCAACATGGTTTGTCAGCCCCAATCCATGTCCGCGCGCGCCGACGCCTCACTGGCGGGGCTGATCCGGGCTGTTCGTTAGCCCGCAGAAAGTACGCACCTATGCCTACGAACTCCTTGCCTGTAAAACTAGCTGAGCCAACCGAAGCGGCCATCCCAGCACCAGTCTTCACTCCGCCAACAGAAGGCGAGTTAATCACCAGCAATGCAACAGGCAACACTTACCGCATTGGTCGTGTCATAGGCGAAGGGAGCTTTGGCGTCGTCTATGAGTGCACCGACACGTGGGAGAACGAGCTTGCGGTCAAGATTCTGAAGCCGCGAGGCACCTATGAGCAGGTCCGCGCGAGCGCAATCGCCGAACTCGAAAAGTTGCGAACGCTCCGTCACCCCAACGTAACCTATGTCCATGACGGCTTCGAGTTCCGTCACACCTTCTACATCGTGTTCGAGCGATGCTGGCAACCGATAAACCAGTTCATCCAACGCGAGACCTTCAAGGGGCATCTTTGGCTCAGGGCGATGGCGCGCCAACTCCTTCAGGCTGTTCACTTCCTCCATTGCAACGACTACGTTCATCAGGACATACACGGCGGAAACGTCTTTGTAGCAGCCGTTCGGGACGATATGGCCCCGGACGACATGATCTTCACGTTCATGCTTGGCGACCTCGGAATCACGAAGATGGTCACCGAGATGGACGCCGAAAATACAGTGCTAGCCGAGTGGATGCGCGCGCCAGAGGCACTCAACACAGCAGAGTTCGGACCGATGGATCGAAGAATGGACATTTACCATTGCGGCCTCTTGTTTCTTCAGGTACTACTCGGCAAGCCGCTCACGTTCAGCAGAGACGAAGTGCTACATGGTTCACCTCGCGAACTCGCCCTCCAGGTTGGTGGAACATTCAGCTTCGCCCTTGAGAAGGCACTACGCCGTCACGTCGACTACAGGACCGCTTCTGCACTTGAATTTTGGCGAGACATGAATACTCCCGCGCTACCGGTACCAACTGCGACCTAAATCGACTACACGGGCTTCCCCATTTGTGAGGGTAAGTGACCTGCGCATGATCAACTTACTCTTGTGAGTGTTCGCCCTGGACAGGTCACGCAGCACGGCCGTCGACAACGTTGCGTTGCTTGCCAACTTCGCCTTGATCATATCGGAACAGACCTTTATGGTCTTGTCGCAATCAGCGAGCGCCGTATCGACTTCGCCGATGGTCATGCGACCGATGGGAGTCGCTTTCTTCGTTGCTTCTTTTTGGGCCGTTTGGCTGGTATTTTTCCGTCATGTTGACCTCTACAGTTGGGTTCATCGTCCGAAACATTCGGTCGATACTGTACTTTTATACAGCCACACCATGCTGTAAACAGGCCGTTGATTAGAATCGGTTCGTACATGCACACAGCGATCGACCCACCCAGAATAGGACCTCATCGAGCAGGTTGGCTCGCGTCTGCCAGTTGTGTCCATCGCAAGGTGCCTCTGTTACACTTTTCAAAGCCTAACCACCAAAGGGAAGTAAACGCTCATGCGTAACATCTTTGTACTGTCGCTTGCGGCCACGTTTCTTTTTTCAGGTTGCTCGTCAAAGGTTGAAATAGAAGGCGAAGCATTTGTCGAAAACAACGGAGTTGCGACAAAGCTCGCCAATGTCGAAATCCAAATAGTTTCTGAAGAGAATTTCGCAAAGTATATAAAGTCCAAGGCTGCGGGCATCGATGCAGAAGTTGCAAAGATCAATTCCCAAATCGAATCGAGAGAAAAATCCATCGCTGATCTCAATAAATCAGCCCAAGCTGTCATGGAGGCTCAGATGAAAATGGCAAGTCTGGGAGGTTGGAATGTCAACAGCCTAGGTGGCCAATATATGCAACAACAACAGAACGCCCTCTCTGCTCAGGTTAGTGCGTCAATCTCAAAATCTTCAGACGCTGTTGAAAGCAGTAGACGCGATATCGAGAAGCTTAAGAAGTCAATTGACGGCTTGAAGAGTGGAAAGAATGGTGCCTACTATTACTCCGACAAAGTTCCAGAACCAATCTTGAAGGTTTCCACTAATTCGGATGGTAAGTTCAAGATTGAGGCTTCCTCGGAAAAGCGAGTTGCATTGGTGGCATCAAAGGGCGATAACTTTTGGTTTATTTGGGTCACGCCAAAGGGGGCAAAGAACTTGAACCTTACAAATGCGAATTCATTGGATACTAATTGCGACGTGTGCATATTCAACGGCAAAACGACACCACAATCTCTCTGATCTCGATTGGCAACTTTGATTTAGAGACTTCCGAAAGCATGCGGCCAAGCCCATGCGCATCACCTCAGCACCGCACTCGCATCGGCCGCCTTCACCAACCTCTCAGCATCCTCGGCCAGCAAAAACCCCGCCTTCAGCGCCCGCTCGGTGCCACGCCGAACGGCGGCCACATAGCCTTCGTGGTTGCCGTAGCGTTCTTGCAGGGATGGGCGGGGGTCGCCGTTGGCCTGGCGCTCGGCGGCGGTGCGGGCAAAGGGGATCATGCCGCCCACGTAGTTGCAAATCTGGCCCTGGTGGAAGGGGCGGGCGCCGCCTGCGGTGATGTTCCAGCCCAGGTAGGTGCCCAGTGGGGCGTCCAGCAGGGGCACGGGCACGCCGCCCAGCTCGTTGCCGTCGGCATCCACCTTGGGGGCCAGCATGGGCAGCACCTGGCGGATGGGTGGGGCGGCGTAGCCGGCCACGCCCGATCCATCCACCGGGTTGAAGGCCGGGCCCCAGTCGTAATCGATCACCGGCATGATGAAGTCGACCTCAGGCACGGTAGGCCGCAGGCCGGGCAGGGTGGGAAAGCCCATGGCCCGCTTGTTGGCCGCCACCAGCGTGCCGTCGGCCAGGCGCGGCCATTGGCTGGGCGGTGGCTCGGTGCCGCGCATCACCCAGTTGCGAAAGTGCACCCGCAGGGCGTTCACGGTTTCAGTGTGGGGCACGGGGTTGGCGGGCAGGGTGCCGGTGCCATAGTTGTTGCCGGGGCACATGGCACCGGTCTTGGGCAGGCCCACGCCAGGCAGGCTGCTGTCAAAGCCGCCTGCGCCGCCGCCGTGGTTGCTGCTGGCGATGTAATAACGCCGCACGTTGTTGGGCAGGGGCAGGTCGGCCTTGGCATCGGTGCCCACCCATTCGGGCGTCAGCTTCAGAGCCCACACCTCGGCTGATCCAAAGTGCTCGATGATCTTGGGGCAGGTTTGGCTGGCGGTGCAGCGGTCCAGCAGGCCCACGGCCGGCGCGCCGCGCACCGGGTCGGCTTGCGGCAGCCACCATTGCGGGCCTTCACTGCCGGCCTGGTACAGCTCCAGCACACCGTCGGGCTGCGCCCACCGAAAGTTCAGCGCAATGCGCCGGCCGGCGATGATGGGCCACAGGCCATCGTGCACCGCGCCGCCGGCTTCGGCCTGGTTAAAGCCCAGGTGCAGCCAGCCCCGCAAAAAATTGCCCGATTGCGACACACCCCGGCCAATGCTGTGGCTCACCCAGCCGGCAAGGGGGTTGGGCGTGCCCCGGTCATCGGCCTTGGCGGTTTTAAAAAACTGGCCCACATCGCGCCACGCCGCAAAGCCCACGCCCAGCGCATAGGCGTCGGCCGATCGAAACGCCACCTGGTACAGACGCGTGGCGTCAAAGCCGGCTTTCAGGCAAATTTGTGTGGGGTCGGGCTGGCCCGGGAAGGGGTTGTTGGCATCACACTTGGCCCAGGCCCAATCGGTGGGCGGGATCACGGTTTCGCCCACCACCTCGCCCCGGGTGCTTTCGGCGGTGCGCGACACCAGGCGGGCTTGCGTGGTGTCCAGGCTGATGGGTTTGTAGGGCACCGGGTTGCTTTGCACGATCAAGGGCTGTGATCCCGGCCCGCTGCGGTTGACGATGCGGCCCAGCACCTCGCCGGTGATGGGTGCACCATCGGGCTGGCGGGCAATGGGCAGCTTCAGCCAATGGGGTTGATCCACCGCCGCACTGGCGCGCACGGCGGTGGCACCGGCGTTGTCGCCCTGCCAAGCGCTGGTCAGGTCGATGTCGCCGTTGGCCCGCTCGGCTGGCACGTTGGGACGCGGCCAGCCCCGGTTGGGCACCTCGTGCCACATCAGGCCGCTGGCCTTGGTGCGGTCTTGCGGGCGGGTAATCACAAAGGTGGCCACATAACGCACCTTGCCGTCGGCATCCTTGGCCAGCTGGATGTCGTTGATGAGGCGGTTGGTGGCGGCGGCCGGGTCCAGCTCGCCAAAGGCGCGGCCGGCCAGGCGCTCGGTGGGCACGCCGCCGCTGTCGGCTGCGGCCACGGGCTTGATCTCGTCGATGATGATCTGGGTAACGCGGGCCTGGGCGGGCAGGGCGCAGGCAGCGGCCAGCAGGGCCAGCACAGTGGGCTTGAAAGCAGGCGGGTAGGGGCGCATGGGGGCTCCGTGACGGGGTCAGCGGCCCACTGTACGAAGCGCGAGGCCTCAGGCCTTCATCGCAAACCCTTGGCCGGGGCTGGCGCGGCGGCCACCTGCCGCAGACTGGCCAGCAACTGCTGCGCCGTGGGCGAAGGCGCGCGGCCCCGCAGGCCGATGATGCCCACCGCCGGCAGATCGATCGGCACGGCCACCGGCAACACCTGCACCCAGCCCTGGGCCTGCGCATGCTCGGCCACCGACCGGGCCCAGAAGCCCACCGCGCCCCGCTGCTGCAGCGCCGTGAGCGTGACCAGGAAAGACGCGCTCTCGATCACATCCGCAGGCGGGTTGAGCCGGTGCTTGAAGAACAACTGGTGCAGCTTGACGCGTGTGGCGGCCCAGGGTGGTGGCATCACCCAGGGCTGGCGGGCCAGCACCGGCCAGCCCACGCGGCGCTGGCCTGCCAGCGCATGGCCGGGCGCCACCACCAGGCACATGGGCTCGGTGTACAGGGTTTCGGTCAGCAGGTCGGGGGCGGCGTAGCCGGGCTCCAAGCGGCCCACCAGCCAATCCAGCTCGCCACTGCGCAGGCGCGGCAGCAGCCGGGTCAGATCACCTTCCTCGATCTGCACGGTGATGTGCGGCAGGCTGGCCTTCAGGTGGGCCACCGCCGGCATCAGCAGGCCGGGCAGGGCCACCACCATGGCCCCCATGCGCACGCGGCCGGTGGCACCGGTGCCCACGGCCGCCAGCTCGTCGCGGGTGCGCTCAAACTCGGCCAGCACCGAGCGGGCAAAGCGCACCACCGCCAGGCCTTGGGCGGTGGGCTCGGTGCCCCGGCTCGATCGCACAAACAGCGGGGCCTCCAGCAGGCGCTCCAGCTCGGCCAGGGTCTTGGAGACAGCCGGTTGGGTCAGCGCCAGTGATTGCGCAGCCCGGCCCAGATGGCGGTGCTGATCAAGCGCCACCAGCAACTGCAGGTGCTTGAGCTTGAGGTTGGAGCGCAGCGCACGGCTGGCGTGGTCGTGGGCGTGATCGAACATGTTGTTTTTGCAATGATGGCTTGCCGCTTCTTCATTGGACTGGCATGTTAGGTGCACCAACAATGGCCGCACAACAAGCAGCCCCCAGGAGACACCATGACCACCACCCGCCGCCAGCTGCTGCTGGCCAGCCTGGCCGCCACCGCAGCCGGCAGCGCACGCGCCGCCTGGCCCGAGCGGCCCATCACCTTCATCTGCCCCTGGCCGGCCGGCGGCACCGCCGACATGACGATGCGGGCCCTGTGCGTGGCCGCCGCGCGCGCCCTGGGCCAGCCCATCGTGCTGGAGAACCGCGCCGGGGTGTCGGGCATGCTGGGCCTGCGCGCCCTGGCCAGCGCCAAGCCCGACGGCTACACGGTGGGCCAGATTCCGATCTCGGTCACCCGGTTTGCGCAGCTGGGCACGGTGCAGATCGACCCCCTCAAGGATCTGAGCTACCTGGCCCGCACATCCGGGCAGACCTTCGGCATCGCCGTGCGTGCCGACAGCCCCTGGGCCACCCTGAAAGACCTGGCCGCAGCGGCCAAGGCCGCGCCCGGGCGCATCAGCTACGCCAGCTCGGGCATTGGCGGGGCCACGCATGTGGGCATGGAAGAGTGGGCCCATGCCGCCGGCGTGCAGCTCAACCATGTGCCCTACAAGGGTGGTGCCCCGGCGCTGCAAGACCTCATTGGTGGCCAGGTAGACGCCCTGGCCGACAGCAGCAGCTGGGCACCCTATGTCAAAAGCGGCAAGCTGCGCCTGCTGGCCACCTGGGGTGCCAGCCGCACGATGGATTTCCCCGCGGTGCCCACGCTGCGCGAGCTGGGCTGGGATGTGGTGGTGGATGCCCCCAACGGCGTGGGTGCCCCGCGCGGCCTGGACGAAGCGATTGAGCGCCGACTGCGCGAGGCCTTCAAGCTTGCGGCCGCCAGCCCCGAATTCACATCGGCCTGCGCCCGCATCGACGCCCCGGTGATGTACCTGGACGGGCCCGACTATGCCCGCTACGTGGCCGACACCTACAAGCGCGAAACCGCGCTGATCGAACGACTCAAACTCAAGGACCTGCTGGCCAAGGGCTGATGCCCCGCCCGCCCCAACCCATCATGGCCACACCCCACCTGTCACCACTGATCCAGCTTCACCCTGCCGACAACGTGCTGGTGGTGCGCCACCCACTGGCCTTGGGCCAGCACCTGCCCGAGTTTGGCCTGCGCACCAAGGCCCAGGTGCCGGCCGGCCACAAGATCGCGGCGCGGCGCATCGCGGCGGGCGAGCGGGTGCTCAAGTACAACGTGGTCATTGGCGCGGCCAGCCGCGACATCGAGGCCGGCGAGCATGTGCACGGCCACAACCTGGCGCTGGTGGATGAGTACCGCGATCCCGGCTTCGGGCTGGATGTGGTGCCGGTGCAGCACCTGCCCGAGGCCGAGCGCGCGCGCTTCATGGGCATCGTGCGGCGCGAGCCCGGGCGGCAGGGCCAGGTGGGCACCCGCAACTTCATCGGCATCGTGGCGTCGGTCAACTGCTCGGCCACGGCCATTCACCGCATGGCCGCGCACTTCACGCCCGAGCGGCTGGCCGATTACCCCAACGTGGATGGCGTGGTGGCCTTTGCGCAAACCAGCGGCTGCGGCATGTCGTCACCCAGCGAGCACTTTGATCTGCTGCGCCGCACAATTGCCGGCTACGCCCGCCATGCCAACCTGGCCGGCGTGCTGATCGTGGGCCTGGGCTGCGAGCGTAACCAGGTGGCCGATCTGCTGGCCTCGCAAGGCCTGGTGCCCGGCCCGCTGATGCGGAGCCTGGTGATGCAGGACACCGGCGGCACCCGCGCCACCGTGGCTGCCGGCGTGGCGGCCGTGCAAGAGATGCTGCCGCTGGCCAATGCGGTGCAGCGCGAGCCGGTAAGCGCCGCCCACCTGAAGATCGGCCTGGAGTGCGGTGGCTCGGACGGGTTTTCAGGCATCAGCTGCAACCCGGCGCTGGGCGCAGCCATGGACATCCTGGTGCGCCACGGCGGCACGGCCATCCTGTCTGAAACCCCCGAGATCCACGGCGTCGAGCACATGCTCACGCGGCGCGCCATCAGCCCGCAGGTGGGGCAAAAGCTGCTGGATCGGCTGGCCTGGTGGGCCGAGTACACGCGCGGCCACAACGCCCAGTTCAATGGTGTGGTGGGCCATGGCAACCAGGCAGGTGGCCTGGCCAACATCTTTGAAAAATCACTGGGCTCGGCCATGAAGGGCGGCACCACGCCGCTGATGGACGTGGTGCGTTACGCCGAGCCCATCGATCAGCCGGGGCTGGTGTTCATGGATTCACCCGGCTACGATCCGGTGGCCACCACGGGCCAGATTGCCAGTGGTGCCAACCTGATCTGTTTCACCACCGGCCGCGGCTCGATGTTTGGCAGCAAGCCGGCGCCCACCATCAAGCTGGCCAGCAACACGCCCATGTACCAACGCCTCGAAGAAGACATGGACATCAACTGCGGTGCCGTGCTCGATGGTGATTGCGACATGGCCGAGATGGGCCAGCGCATCTTTGATCACATCCTGCGCACCGCATCCGGCGCGCCCACCGAGAGTGAGCTGCTGGGCCTGGGTGACCACGAATTCGTGCCCTGGCACCTGGGCATCGTCAGCTGAAGGATCCCTCATGACGCATCGGCAACGCCCCCGGCCTTTTGTCTTCTTCTGGCCTGTGAGGGCGGCCCATGCCGCGCTGCTGGCTGGCCTGCTTGCACTGGGCGCCTGCACCGCGCCGGGCGGCCCGCCTGCTGCGGCGGCGGCCACCAGCAGCCAGCCGGCCCTGACGGCACCCTCGCCCGAAGTGCGCGCCGCGCTGGCGCCCACCGGCACGCTGCGCATCGCCGTGTACCCGGGCAGCCCCACCTCGATGGTGCCCGGTGCCAACGGCCAGCCGCCGATGGGCGTGACCGTGGAGATCGGCCAGGCGCTGGCCCGTGCGCTGGGTGTGCCCGCGCAATTGCATGAGCGCCCGCGCGTGGCCGAGGTGGTGGCCGCGCTGCAACGGGGCGAGGCCGACATCACCATCACCAATGCCACGCCCGATCGCTTTGCGCTGCTCAACTTCACCCCGCCGCTGGTGGCGCTGGAGCTGGGCGTGCTGGTGCCCGGCCCGTCGCGTTGGCAGGGCGTGGACGACATCGACCAGCCGGGTGCGCGCATTGGCGTGAGCCAGGGCAGTTCATCCGAGCGGGCCCTGCGTGCCCGCCTGAAGCAGGCCCAGTTGCTCACCCTGCCCACCCTGGCCGATGCCGCAGCGGCCATGCGCGAAGGCCGGCTGGATGGATTTGCCACCAACAAGGGCATCCTGAACGAGCTGGCCGAACAGGTACCGGCCTCACGCCTGCTGAGCGGGCGCTGGGGCCTGGAGCACCTGGCCCTGGGCACCGGCAAGGGCCGTGAGGTGGCCATGCCCTGGCTGCGCCATTTTGCGGCGCACATGGCCGCCACAGGCCAGGTGCAGGCCGCTGCCGAGCGTGCCCGCCTGCGTGGCACCGTGCCCGCCGAAGCCGGCAACGGGGTGGAGGTGGTGTGGCTGGGCCAATCGGCGTTCAAGATCACCACACCCGGCGGCAAGGTCATCGTGACCGACCCCTGGTTGCGCGCCAACCCGCTCACGCCACCCGATTACAAAAAGCTGGAAACCTTCGGCAAGATCGACGTACTGCTGGTCACCCATGGCCATGCCGACCACTTTGCCGACGCGCCTGCGCTGGCGCAGTTGTACGACACACCCATTCGTGCACCGGGTGACTTGAACCAGACCGCCACCACGCTGGGCCTGTTGCCGGCCCGCCTGCTGCCGCGCATGAACAAGGGCGGCACCGTCACGGCGGCGCCGGGCATCCAGATCACCGCTGTGCGGGCCGAGCACTCGTCCATCCTGGTGTGGCACAACCCGGCGTCCGACAAGGACGAAACGCACCCCGGCGGCGAGCCCATCGGCTGGATCATCACGCTGGAAAACGGCTTCCGCATCTACCACGCGGGCGACACCGCGGTGTTTGCCGACATGGCCTGGATCGGCCAACGCTACCAGCCCGACCTGGCCCTGGTGCCCATTGGCGGCCACTTCACCATGGACCCCACCGATGCCGCCTACGCGGTGAAAGAACTCATCCGCCCCAAGGCCGTGATGCCCATGCACTACGGCGCCAACCCGTTGGCCAAGGGCACCGCCCAGCAGTTCATCGACGCCCTGGGCCCCCAGCCCGGCATGCGGGTGATCGTGCCCAAGCCCGGCCAGGTGGTGAGCTTTTGATCTGTCACATCGTCCAAGGTGATTGGCAGATTGCTGCCAAGCCGCGATGATCGGTGACCCATGAGCACGCACCCAGCGCCCAAACTCGACATGCCCCAGTGGGAAACCGGCGACACCCGTCGCATCCCGTTTGAGGCCTACACCCGCGACGACATCCACCAGCGTGAGCTGCAGCGCTTTTTTTACGAGCGCCACTGGTGCTATGTGGGCCTGGAGGCCGAGGTGCCCGAGCCGGGCAGCTTCAAGCGCAGCACCATTGGTGAACGCTCGGTGATCCTGGTGCGCGGCACCGAAGGCCAGTTGCATGTGGTCGAGAACATCTGCGCCCACCGGGGCATGCAGTTTTGCCGCGAGCGCCACGGCCAGAAGAAAGAGTTTGTCTGCCCTTACCACCAGTGGAGCTACACCCTGAAGGGCGACTTGCAAGGTGTGCCGCTGCGCCGGGGTGTGCGCCAGGATGGCCGCATGGTGGGCGGCATGGGCCCGGATTTCAATCCGGCCGACCATGGCCTGCGGCAATTCAAGGTGGCCACGCGGGGCGGGGTGGTGTTTGCGTCGTTTGACCCCGATGTCGAGCCGCTGGAAGACTTTTTGGGCCCCGAGATCCTGGGCTGGTTTGATCGCTTGTTCAACGGCCGCCAGCTCAAGATCCTGGGCTACAACCGCCAGCGCATCCCGGGCAACTGGAAGCTGATGCAGGAGAACATCAAGGACCCTTACCACCCCGGCCTGCTGCACACCTGGTTTGTCACCTTTGGCCTGTGGCGGGCGGACAACCGCTCGCAACTGCGCATGGACGCCCACCACCGGCATGCGGCCATGATCTCGACCCGGGGCAATGCAGGCCAGGCCAATGATGTGGCGCAGGTCAGCAGCTTCAAGGCCGGCATGCAGCTGCACGATGCGCGCTTTCTCGACATCGTGCCCGAGCCATTCTGGGGCGGGCCCACGGCGGTGATGACCACCATCTTTCCCAGCGTGATCCTGCAGCAGCAGGTCAACAGCGTGTCCACGCGCCACATCCAGCCCGACGGGCATGGCGCCTTCTGCTTTGAGTGGACGCACTTTGGATTTGAAGACGACGACGAAGCCATGACGCAGCGGCGTCTGCGGCAGGCCAACCTGTTTGGCCCGGCCGGCTTTGTGTCGGCCGACGATGGCGAGGTGATCGAGTTCTCGCAACAGGCTTTTGACAGCCACCCCGAAGGCCGCGCCCTGGCCGAGCTGGGTGGCCCCGACATCGGCCCCACCGAACACATGGTGACCGAAACCCTGATTCGCGGCATGTACCGCTATTGGCGAGAGGTGATGGAACGATGAACCCGCACAAGCCCATCGACTGGGTCGACTTTTTGGCCATCACCCAGCTGTATGCCGATTACGCGCATGCGGTGGATCAGCAAGACTGGGACGCCTGGTGCGAGCTGTTCACCGACGACTGCATCTACCGCCTGGTGCCGCGCGAAAACCACGAGCGTGGCCTGCCGCTGGCCACGCTGTTTTTTGACAGCAAGGGCATGCTCAAGGACCGGGCCTTTGCCATCCGTGACACGCTGTTTCATGACCCGTACTACCAAAGGCATGTCATGGGTGTGCCGCGCATCCTGAGCGCCACCCACGTGGATGTGCGCTGCGAGGCCAACTACGCGGTGTTTCGCACCAAGCTCAATGGCCCCAGCACCGTGTTCAACACCGGCCGCTCACTCGATCGCCTGGTGCATGGCGCCAACGGCTGGCGCTTTGCCGAGCGGGTGTGCGTGTACGACAGCGAGATGATCCCCAACTCGATCATCTACCCCATCTGACGCAAGGCCCGACGATGAGCACCACCTGGCACGATGCCGCCGCCCTGGACGAACTGTGGGACAACGCCGGCATGGCCGTGACCGTACAGGGCCGCGAACTGGCCCTGTTTCGGGTGGGCGATGAGGTGATGGCCACCGACCCGATGTGCACTCACGGCCACGCCCGCCTGTGCGATGGCTTTGTAGAAGGCCACGAGGTGGAATGCCCGCTGCACCAGGCCCGGTTTGACCTGCGCACCGGTGCCGTGCGCTGCGGGCCTGCCACCGAGGGCGTGGCCGTGCACCCGGTGCGCATCGACGGTGGGCGGGTTTGGGTGGCTTTGTCATGACCCGACAAACTGGTGCCACACGACGGCCATGATGGTGCAAAACCGCATGTGACGCGTCCATCCAGGTGCATGGACGCACCCCGTTTGTGCAAGGCGCTGAGGCGCCTTTTTTCTTGTGCGAAAAGCACTTGCGAACGCTCAAGTGCGTGGCTTGGGGGGCCGAAACGGCAGGCTTGATGTCGACGGGGCAGGTGGGGCGGTTCGTCGACGCTGACCTCTTGAAACAAAGGACAAGCCGATGCACAGCCACACACTTCCCAAACTGGACAGGCGTCTGGGTTGGATCCTGCTGGTCGTGGTCAGTGGCCTGCTGGCCCTGTTCGCCGCCGCCAACCTGGCCAAGATGCGCGCCGACAAGCTGACGGATGTGCAGCAGCAGGTAGCCCTGTCACTGGTGCGCCTGCAAACCAATCTGGATGGCCCGCTGTGGAACTTTGATCGCGCCCAGGTTGAGCAGACCTTGCGCGCCGAGTTGGGCGCCAGCCACGTGGTCGGTCTGGTGGTCAGCCACGCAGGCAAGGTATTGGGTGGCGTGGCGGTGGGACCCGATGGCAAGCCGCTGCCCACCGAAAAGCCGCCTGCCGCCGATGAATCCTTCAGCGCCGATGTGGTGCACACCGAAGGCGGCAAGTCACAAACCCTGGGTCGCGTGACCTTGTATGTCACCAACCAGGCCGTGGCCGAGGCCCTGCGCGACGGCCTGCTCTGGCAGGTGGCCATGATTGCAGCGCTGGTGTTGGCCTTGTTGTCGACCATGTGGTTGACCTTGCGCTCGCAGGTGACGCAACCGCTGCAGGCGCTGGCCGCCGCACTGAGCAAGATCGGCTCGGGCCACGCCGACCTCAGCCACCGCTTGCCGCCTGGTCGCACCCAGGAAATCGCCGACATCGCCGAAGGGTTCAACCAGTTTGTTGACAAGCTGGACAAGGTGATTGCCGCCGTGCGCCAGCAGGCCCACGGCGTGGCCACGGCCAGCAACGAGATTGCCAACGGCAACGCCGACCTGGGCCAGCGCACCGAGCAACAGGCTGGCAGCCTGCAGCAGGCGTCGTCGTCGATGCTGGATCTGGACCAGGTGGTGCGTCGTAATGCCGCCACCGCGCAAGAGGCCGATCGACTGGCACGCGATGCCAGCCACATTGCATCCCAAGGTGGCCAGGTGGTGCAACAGGTGGTGGACACCATGCGCAGCATCGACGGCTCGTCCAAGCAGATCGCCGAGATCATCGGCGTGATCGATGGCATCGCGTTTCAGACCAATATCCTGGCGCTGAACGCGGCGGTGGAAGCGGCCCGCGCTGGCGAGCAAGGCCGAGGCTTTGCCGTGGTGGCCAGCGAAGTGCGCAGCCTGGCGCAACGCAGCGCCGAAGCCGCGCGCGAGATCAAGAACCTGATTGGCGCCAGCGTTGAACGGGTTGAAGCCGGCACGCGCCTGGTGGACCAGGCCGGATCAACCATGAGCAATGTGGTCACCTCGATTGGCCGGGTGGCCAAGCTGATGGACGAAATCAGCCGCGTGAGCGCCGAACAAAGTGCCGGCGTGGCGCAGGCCAGCGCGGCCGTCAACCAGATCGACGAGATGACCCAACGCAATGCCGCGCTGGTGGAACAAAGCACCGCAGCGGCTGGCAGCCTGCGCGTGACCGCCGACCAGTTGCTGGGCGCCATCGAAGCATTTGGCACATCCAGCCCGGCCCACGCCCTGTAGGCCAGTACCCGCAAACCTTCCAGTTCAAGCCCTCAAGGAGCCCCCATGAAACGCAACGTCTTCGATGCCCGCCGCACCGCTTTGGCCCTGACCCTGGCCGCCATGCTGCCCGGCGCGGCCCAGGCCGGTGGTGAGATCCAGATCTTCTACACCAACAACCCGCCCCTGATCTGCGCCAAGAACGGTGAGCTGGACTGCATAGCCGGCAACTTGCTGAAGGCCGCCGCCAAGGCCGGTGGGTTCACGCTCAAGCACAGCGAAGTGCCCTGGGCCCGCGCAAAAGAGCAGATCGAGCAGGTGCCCAATGCCCTGTTTGCCGCCACCGGCCGCAACGAGTTCACCGAAAAGCAGTTCAACTGGTACTTTCCGGTGTACAGCGACGACGTGTTCGTATTCACCCTGCGCGACAAGAAGGTGGCCTCAGAGGGCGACCTGAAGGGGCTGGGCAAGATCAATGTGCGCCGGGGCAGCCCCTTTGTGGCCTACCTTGAAAAACGCGGCCTGGCCGACAAGGTGTACGAGACCAATGATTGGGTGCAGGGTGCCCAGATGCTGGATGCCGGCCGCGTGGACGCCATGTGCCTGACCGGCCTGATCGGCCGCACCAACATCATCGACCTGCAGAAGGTGCCCGATGCCCAGGTGAACCGTTTCAAGGTGGGCGACATCGGCTGGTACATCATCACCAAGCCCGGCGCGGTGTCGCTCGATCTGGAAGCCTTTCGCAAGGTGCTGGACGCCGAAAAGGCCAAGCCGGCCTTCCAGAGCGTGATCAAGTCGTTTGGCGTGCGTTCTTGAGTGCGTGAGGGCCCCGGGCCGGTTGGCCCGGCTTGGGCTGGCACGCCCAGGTCTGACTACAGCGGCAACTGCCCGGGCACCTGTCCTGCCACGGCCGCATGGAACGCAAACAGCCCGCCGGCCAGCGGCTGCGCCGCCAGTTGTTCGGCCGACAGGTGCAGGCGGGCGGTGGTGATGAAGGCGGTGCAGCCATCACTGCCGCCAAAGGCCAGCTTGGTGACGTTGCTGCAGGGCAGGGCCACCCTTTGCAGCAGACGGCCATCGGGCGCAAAGCGCTGCACCGCACCCCCGCCAAAAAACGCCACCCACAGGCAGCCTTCGGCATCCAGGGTGCTGCCATCGGGGTAGCCCTGGATGCCCGACAGATCCAGGTGCAGGCGCTTGTTGTGCAGGCTGCCGTCGGGCTGCACATCAAAGGCCATCACGCGGCGCGCCAGGGTTTCGGTGTGGTACAGCGTGCGGCCATCGGGTGTGACCACCGGGCCGTTGGTGATGGGGATGTGGTCATCGTGGCGGCGCAGCACACCGGCGCGCCAGCTGTACAGCGCGCCGCAGGCGGCCTGCTCGGCGTCGTCCATGCTGCCAAACCACAGCGTGCCATCGGGGCCCACGGTGGCGTCGTTCAGGCGGTTGCCGGGGCGGTCGGCCTCAATCCGCGCCAGCAACTGCCACTGGCCGCTAGCCGGATCCAGGCGATGCAGGCCGCCGGGCAGGCCCACCAGCCACGCACCCTGGGCCATCGGCTGCGCAAAGCCGGGCTGGTCGGGTGCCGCGTGCGATCGGCCCTGGGCACTGGCCGGGTGCCAGGCATGCAGCTGGCGGCCCTTGATGTCGGTGAACCACAGGGTTTGGCTGGCCACGTGCCACACCGGGCCTTCGCCCAGGGTGGCCCCCAGCGGCCACACGCAGTCGGCTTGGCAAGCACTCATCGCCAGCCTGCATCCACGAAGTAGTTGTGGCCGGTGCACAGACGGGCATCGTCCGAGGCCAGAAACAAGGCCATGGCCGCCACATGCACCGGGTCAATGCGCTGTTTCAGGCACTGCGCGGCCAGCACCTTGGCTTCTTCTTCGGGGCTGAACCACAGCTTCAGTTGGCGGGGCGTGCGCACGCTGCCGGGCACCACGCAATTGACGCGGATGCCGTGCTCACCCAACTCGCGGGCCAGGCCGCGTGTCATGCCCTCGATACCGGCCTTGGCGGTTTCATACAGCACCAGATCGGCGATGGCCAGGTGCCACGATATCGAGCCAAAGTTGATGATGGACCCACCACCGGCCGCCTGCATGCCCGGCGCCACCGCCTGGGCGCAAAACAGCAGGTGTCGCAGGTTCACGGCCATGCGCTGGTCCCAATAGGCGGGTGTCACATCGGCCAGCTTGTGGCGGTCGTCGTTGGCGGCGTTGTTCACCAGCACGTCGATGTGGCCGGCCTGGGCCAGCACCGTGTCCAGCGCGGCCTGCAGGGCGTTCAGGTCGGTCAGATCACAGTGCAGGTAAACCGGCGCGGGGCTGCCCGGTGGCAGGCTGGCCAGCAATTGCCGGGCATCGGCGTCAGCCACATCCAGAAACCACACCTGGGCGCCTTGCTGCACAAAGCCGCGCACCAGGGCTTCGCCGATGCCCGACGCGCCGCCGGTGATGAGCACCCGGCGCCGGGCCAGGCTGGGGTAGTGGGCAGATGCGGTGCTGGTCATGAGGGTGCTCCAGATCGGTGGGGCGGCGTGGTCAGGCCGCCGTGAAAGGCGTGGGGTGTTGGGCCGTGCCGGTTTGCGCGCTGCGCAGGCCTGCGTCCAGCCAGGCCTGCACGCGCGCGGCCTGCGTGGGTGTGACGGGCAGGGGCGCGCGGCCGGCCATGGCCTCGCGCAGGCCGGCGTAGTACTGCGGGTAGGCGCCGGGGGGCAAGGGCAGCGTGCGGGGCAGCAGGCTGCCATCGGGCTGGGCCAGGGCCAGGCGGGCCAGGCGGGCATCGGCGCCCCAGGCCTGGGGCTGGCCGGCATCGGGCCGCAGGCCGGCTTTGAGGGCGTCTTCCTGCGGATCCAGCCCGTCGATCATCAGCGCGCCTTGTGTGCCCATCACATGCCAGCGCGCGCCGGGCAGGGCGGCCAGCGTGCGCGCCTGCAGGTGGGCGCGCAGGCCCGGCTGCGTGGCGCTGGCGGGCCACTGCAGCTGGGCGGCAAACCAGTCGTCGGCCACGGCCTGGTCTCGCAGCGTGGCCAGGCTGAGGTGGATGTGCGCGGGCTCGCCAAACAGTTGCAGGGCCTGATCCAGCAGGTGGGGGCCCAGGTCCATCCACAGGCCCGCGCCGGCATCGGTGCTCTCGCGCCAACGCTGGCGCACTTGCGGCCGATAGCGGTCAAAGTGGGCGACCAGCTCCACCGGCCGGCCCAGTTGGTCCGATGCCAGCACGGCCTGCACGGCCAGAAAATCGCTGTCCCAGCGGCGGTTGTGAAACACGCTGAGCAGCCGCCCGCGCGCGGTGGCCAGCGCCACCAGCTCGTCGGCCTGTGCCGCCGTGAGCGTGAAGGGCTTGTCCACCACCACATGGCGGCCTGCCAGCAGCGCCTGCCGCGCCAGCGGGTGGTGCTGCGCATTGGGCGTGGCGATGACGATGAGATCCAGGCTGTCATCGGCCATCAGCGTGGCCACATCGCAGGCCTGCACACCGGGGCCCAGCAGGCTGTGCACCTTGTCCGGGTCACTGCTGGCCACGGCTGCCAGCTGCAGGCCGGGCGTGGTCTGGATCAAGGGGGCATGAAAGGTTTGTCCGGCGTAACCGAAACCGATCAGGCCAACGCGAAAAGGTGACTGGGACATGGGCAAGGCAGGCGTGAAGACAGCGCGAACTATCGCCGATCAGCGGCAGCGCCCACTGCATCAAACACCCAGCGGATCACCCGATCCAGGCGCTGGCCGGGCAACAGCCAGCCGCCATGCTGGCGGGCCCACTCGGGGTGGTTGGGCGTGTCGGGTAGAAACTGCGCCTCCAGCGCCACGCCGGCATGGGGCACAAAGGGCTGGCCCTGGCGATCGGTGTTCTGGTGCAACCACTGGCCGGTGTACACCTGCAGCGCGGGGTAGTTGGTGTGCAGGCTCATTTGCAGCAGGCCGTCTGACGAGCACAGGCGGGCAGCGGGCACCGGGGTGTCGGGCGGGCCATCGAGCAGCACGCAATGGTCGATGGGCTGCTGGCCGATGGCTTGCAAGCTGGGCCGGTGCAGGGCCGTGCCCGTCACGGGCAGCACCTGGCCGGTGGGGATCAGATCGTCGCGCACGGGCAGGTATTGGCTGGCGCGCAGCTGCAGTCCATGTCCGCTCACAGACGCCAGCGGCTGGCCGGGCGCGGCGCCATCCAGGTTGAAGTAGGCGTGGCTGGTGAGGCTGACCGGGCAGGGTGCGCTGCAGGTGGCTTGCAGGTGCAACTGCACGGTGCGGGCATCGGGCAGGCTGTAGTGGGCCTGCACCGTCAATTCGCCGGGGTAGCCCTGGTCACCATCGGGTGAGTGCAGCGACAGCGTCAGCGCTTGCGGGCCAGCCTGCAACACCTGCCACTGGCGCCGGTTGAAGCCCATCGGTCCGCCATGCAACTGGTGCGGCCCTTCATTGGCGGCCAGGCGGTGAAGCTGGCCCTGGTGCTCAAAACAGGCCCCGTCAATGCGATTGGCAAAGCGACCAACGATGCCCCCCAGATAACCCGGCTGCAGAGCGTGCTGCGCAGGGTGCTGGTGCGCCAGCAGCACTTCGCGCGAAGCCATGCCGGGCAGCGGCACCCGGCACGACAGCCAGGTGGCCCCCAGCGCCGACACCTGGATCCGCAGGCCCTGCGGGTGAGCCAGGGTGAAGACCCGCGAAGCGTCGGGGTGGGTTGCCGGCATCAGCCCGCCACAAAGTGGTGGTCGCCACCCCGCACCTGGCGGGCCGCTTGGCCGGGCAACACGATGGTGGCAGGCAGGTCGGTGGGCAGCTGAACACGCCACCAGCAGCGCTGCTGAGCGTCCACGCCCCACTGGGCGCTCACACGGCCCTGCACCGTGTCGTGGTGGGCTTGGCCGCTGCCCAGGCGGGCATCCATCAGGGGTTGGCACATCACCCGCGCAAAGCCGGGTTCGGCCGCCGCGATGCCGGCCACACGGCGATACAAGAAGCTGGTGACCGCGCCCAGCGCATAGTGGTTGAACGAGTTCATCGCCAGATCACCGGTGTCGCCGTTCCAGCGCTCCCAGATGGTGGTGGCGCCGCGGCTGACCATGTAGCCCCAGCCGGGGAATTCGGTGCGCAGCAGCAGGCTCACGGCCAGATCGGCGTGGCCATGGCTGGCCAGCACATCCAGGCTGAAGGGGGTGCCCAGAAAACCCGTGCTCAGCAGCGTGCCCCGCGCGCGGATGTTGGCCGCCAGGTGATCGGCCACGGCCTGCTGCTGCGGCGCAGGCACCAGGCCAAAGGCCAATGCCAGGATGTGGCTGGTGTGGCTGCCATTGCCGACCTGCCCATCGGCCTGCACAAAGCGCTGCGCAAAGGCCTGGGCCACCACGGCGTGCTGGGCGCGAAAGTGCGCGGCCCGCTCGGTGCGGCCAGTGACGGTGGCCAGCTCGGTCATCATCTGCAGCATGCGGGCCCAGCAGGCGGTGGCGCTGAGCAGCTTGGGCGTGGTCTCGTCCATCACGTTCACCGCGTCCAGCGCCAGCCAGTCGCCAAAGTCGACCTCGCGGCGCTGCTGCCACAGGCCGTCGGGGTTGGGCTCGGCGATCCAGTGCATCCAGCGCTCCATCGAGGGCCAGTGCTCATCCAGCAGCGAGGCATCGCCATAGTGCCGCCACACGGTGTAGGGCAGCACCACGCCGGCATCGCTCCAGCCGTGCGACCCATAGGCCGGCAGCGCCGGGGGGTTGGTGTCGGCATAGGCACCGTCGGCCCGCTGGCTCGCGCGCATGTCGGCCAGAAAGCGCCGGGTGAAGCCGCGCACATCCATGTTGAAGGCCGCCGTGGGCCAGAAAATCTGCGCGTCGCCCGTCCAACCCAGGCGCTCATCACGTTGCGGGCAATCGGTGGGCACGCCCACAAAATTGCTGCGCTGGCTCCAGAAGGTGTTGTGCCACAGGCCTTGCAGCACGGGCTGGCTGCTGGCGAAATGGCCGGTGACCGGCAAGTCGCTGTGCACCACCTCGCCATCGATGTCGGCGGCCTGCAGATCACCCGGCCAGCCGCTGACCTGTACATACCGAAAGCCGTGGTAAGTGAAGCGCGGGGCCCAGGTTTCACCAGCGGGGTCACCACGCAAGGTGTAGCGGTCGGTGCAGCGGGCGGCACGCAGGTTGCGCATGTCCACCTGGCCGTCGTCGGCCAGCACCTCGGCAAAGCGCAGCACCACGGTGCGGCCGGCTTCACCGCGCACCCGGATGCGGCACCAGCCGGCAAAGTTCTGGCCAAAGTCGATCACCTGGTCACCCTGGGCCACGCGCGTGATGCGCTGGGGCGCCAGGCGCAGCGTGACGCGGATGGCCGGGCCTTCGGGGGCCATCAGGGCGCAAGGCGGCGTGGGCGCGGGCCACACCGCTTGCCAGGCGCTGTCGTCAAAGCCGGGGCGCGACCAGCCGGGCTGCTCCAGCCGGGCGTCGTGGGTTTCGCCGTGGTAGATCTCGCTGAAGCGCACCGGGGCCTCGGCGGTGCGCCAGTGCCCATCGGTGCACACGGTCTGCTGCCGGCCATCGGCCAGGCTGATGTGCAGGCGGGCCCACAGGCGGCGTGGGGCGGCCCCAAACGGGTAACGGCCACGGCCAATGGCTTCGCTGGCATAAAAGCCGTCGGCCACCATCACGCACAGGGCGTTGTCACCCGCTTGCAGCAGCGCCGTGACATCGTGGCTTTGCAGCAGCAGGCGGTGGCGGGTGTCGCTGATCTCGGGGGTGAGTTGATGGTCGCTGACCCGCTGGCCGTTGATCTCGGCTTCGTAGCCACCCAGGGCGGTGATCTCCAGCGTGGCCGATGCCACCGGGCCGGGCAGCTTGAAGGCACGGCGCAGCAGGCGGGCGGGTGTGGCAGGCGCCGGCAGCCAGTCGATGGCCTCGGCCGGTGCCTGGGCGCGCTGCCAGCCATCGGCCAGTGGCGCGCCGGGCTGCTGCCAATCGCCGGTGGCCTGCAGGCGGGTGCGCCAATCAGCCGGCTGGGGGGCGCGCAGCCAGGCCTGGCCATCGGCCTGCACGCCGCGCAGCAAGGCACCCAGGCCGGCTTGCCGGGGCTCGGGCACAAAGGGGTGTTTGGAGCGCACCAGCACGGCCAGGCGGTGGCTGCCGGCCGGCAGGGCACCCAGGTCCAGATCCAGGCATTCACGGCCCGGCATCGGGTCTTGGGTGTCGCGCAACAAACGGCCATCCAGCCACACACCCGGCAGGCCCTTTTGGGCAGCCAGGGTCAGGCGGGCGGCAGGCAGGCCATGGGGCAGGTGCACATCCCACACGAAGGCGCGCAGGCGCTCGTCGCCGGGTTCATCACCCCAGGCCCAGTGCCAGCCGGCCTGGCGTTCGGCCAGGCCGGCGGCGTCTTCGGCGGCCAGCCATTGGGGTTCAGCAACAGAGAGTTCAGCGCTCACGGGATGCAGGCTCAAGTCGGGTTCGCAGGCTCATTGCCTGGCCAACCAGGCCAGGTAGGCGTCCATCCAGCCATCGCTGGTGGTGCCGCGCGGGATCAGGCCAAAGCCATGGCTGCCGCGCTCGTACAGGTGCACCTCAACACGCTGGCCGGCCCGTTGCCAACTGTGCACCAGGTTGATGTGCGTGAGCGGAAACAGCGGGTCGTCCAGGGCCTGGGCGATGAACAGCGGCGGCACCGGTTGGCGCGGCTGCACGGCCTGCATGCCGCCGTAGATCAGGGCCAGCGTGGCGGGCATCTCGGCGGGCTCGGCGGTTTGCGCCAGCAGATGGCCCGAGTGCGCACCGGCCGAAAAGCCGATGTAGCCGATGCGGGCGGCATCCACCGACAGCTCGGCCGCGTGCGCCCGCAACCAGCGCATGGCCGCCTTGGCGTCTTCAACGGCGGGTGGGTGCTCCAGCCGCTGGGTGTCGACGGGTTGCGGCCGCGCAAAGCGCTCGCTGATCTCCTGGTTGACCATGGCCGCAAAGCCCTCGTCGGCGGCAGGGGTGGGCTGCACGCGGTACACCAGCACGGCGGCGGTGTAGCCGGCTTCAGCCAGGCGCCGGGCCACGGGCAGGCCTTCGTTTTCGATGGCCACGAACTTGTAGCCACCACCGGGCACCACCAGCACCGCCCGGCCATTGGCGCGACCGGCTTCAGGCTTGACCAGGTACAGCGTGGCCGACGTCACATTGCGCAAGATGCGTTCGTTGGGCAGGCCTGTCCACTGAAAAGGCTGGCCGGCCGTGGGCGCGCCCAGCGGCACCGGCGCGGGCAGCGTCATGGGTGTGGCGGGCACGGTGCGAAACACATAACGCGGCGGTGCAGCAGGCGCATCGGCGGCCATGGCCGCGACCGGCCAGGCCAGGGCGCAGCCTGTGGCCAGGGCCACCAGGGCGCGGCCCGTGCACGCCAGGACGGGGTTCAGGCACTGGCGCATCATTGGGGCGCCTTGTGAAACTGGCCGTCCTTCATGATGGCACGCAGGTGGTGCTTGTTCTGCAGGATGGCGACATTGGCCGTGGGGTCGCCATCCACCAGCAGCAGGTCAGCCAGGTAACCGGGCTTGACCTGGCCCAGGTCATCGGGCCGGCCCATGATCTGGCCGCCCAGTGCGGTGGCCGCATGCAGGGCTTCGGCGGGGGTGTAGCCAAAGTGGCGCACAAACAGCTCCAGATCCCAGGCGTTGCGGCCATTGGGGTTGAAGGGGAAGCCGTAATCACCACCGGGCAGCACGCGCAGGCCGCGGCGGCGCAGCTCGGGCACCAGGGCCTTTTGCGTCTCCAGCACGATGGCGGCGTCGGCCTTCATGTGGCTCATGTCGAAGTGAGGCGGCGGCGCGGCGTCCAGCGTGGCCTGGATGATGCCGATGGACGGGGCGATGAAGATGCTGTCCTTCACCGATTCGAGCAGGTCCAGCGCCTCGTCGTCGGCATAAGTGCAGTGGTACAGCACGCGGAACCCCGCCTTCACCCCGATCTTCACGGCATGGGCGGCGTGGGCATGGCCGGTCAGCCACACGCCGCTTTCGCGGGCCTGTTCGCCTGCGGCCATCAGCTCTTCATCGGTGTAGAGCAGCTCGAGCGAGGCACCGGGCTTCAGGGCGCTTTCGCCCGAGATCAAAAACTTGACCGCCTTGGCGCCCAGCTCGGCGCAGCCCTTGACGAAGGCCTTGACATTGGCCGGGCCGGCACCGTGTTCATCGACCTTGCCCGGGTCGAGCAGGCTGCCATCGCTGGGGGGTTCACGCTCGATGGACGAGGCCACCAGGCGCGGGCCGGGCATGCCGCCGCTGTCGATCTGGTCTTTCAGGGCGACTTCGATGCGCTTGCCCAGTGAGCCGGCCGAGTAGGCGCTGGTGAAGCCGTGGTCCAGCAGGATGCGGGCATTGCGCGCGGCGGTGAGGGTGAGCTCCTCGGGCGGCAGGCTCATGCCCGGCACGAACTTTTCAACGCTGGTGGGCCAGGTCAGGTGCGCATGGGCTTCGGTGAGGCCGGGCATCAGCACGCCGCCACGGCCATCGATGACGCGGGCGTTGTCGTGGTTGACGCGGCTGCCATCGCGGGCCACGGCACTGATGCGGTTGCCATCCACACGCACTTCGCCGGCAAAGGGCAGGCTGCCGCTGCCGTCGAAGATGCGCACATTGGTGAAGACCACGCCCGGCTCGGGCTGGGGCGGGGTGTAACGCAGCTTGGCAGACATGTCGCGGTAGTCTCCGGGCAGGCGGCCGGGCTCGGCCGTGGGGGGCAGGGTGCCGGTGCGGGCGATCTGGCCCAGGTGGCGGGCGCTGGCCTTGATGTGGCGGGTTTGGGTGCTGCGGTCAACGGCCACCAGGCCGAAGTGGATGGCAAAGCCGAACACCCACTCAAAGTTGTCGAGGATCGACCAGTACCAGTAACCGCGCACATCGATGCCGTCCTGCACGCAGCTGTGCAGGCCGGCCAGGGCGCGGTCGATGAAGTGGATGCGACGGCTGTCGTCATCGGTGGCCATCCCGTTTTCGGTGATCAGGATGGGCAGGCTGGTTTCGGCGGCCACGGCCCGCACCACGGTGCCCAGTGCTTCGGGTGCGTACTCGTAGCCGGCCTGGGTGGTTTCAACGTCGGGCACGCTGATCTGGCCTTCGGGGCCGTACACGAAGCGCGTGTAGTTTTGCAGCGCAAAGAAGTCGTCGCCTCCCATGGCCGGCAGAAACTGCCTGAAGTTGTCGTGCCAGGCCTTGGCGGCCTGCTGCTCGCCGCCGGGCAGGTATTGCACGGCCGACAGGGCCAGGGCCAGGCCCAGTTGCACCCCGGGTGCCACGCGGCGGATGACCTCGCGCGCAGCGCGGTGCGCGGCCTGGATGACGGCCACGCCCTCGGGGTCGCCCGCCATCTGGAAGTTGCAGTACGACAGGGCATCGGTGCCCACGGCCTGGGCGGCGGCCTCGCGCCAGGCCGGTGCCCGCCAGGCGTCCACATCGATGCCGATGGGCGGCACCATGCCGATCTGCTCGAACATGCTGCGCAACAGCACGCCGATGTTGCATTCGTTGAGCGTGATGACGCGCTTGACGCGCGGGCCCAGGGCCCCCATCACCCGCTCGACATAACGCGCAAACAGCTCGGGCGTGCGGGGGCTGTGCCAGCCACCCAGGCCCATCAGCCATTGCGGCGACGAGAAGTGGTGCAGCGTGACCAGGGGCTCCAGGCCGTTGTCCAGGCAGCACTGGGCCATGTCGCGGTAGTGATCGAGCGCAGCCTGTGAAAACTCGCCCTCGCTGGGCTCGACACGGGCCCACTCGACCGAGAAACGGTAACTGCCCAGGCCCAGGCTGGCCATCATGGCGATGTCGTCACGGTAACGGTTGAAGTGGTCTACCGCGTCGCCGCTCTTGTCCACATAGGGCGAGCCGGGCACGTTTTCTTCAAGCCAGCAATCGCTGTTGCTGTTGTGGCCTTCCACCTGGTGAGCGGCGGCGGCAGCGCCCCAGGTGAAGCCTTGAGGGAAGGTACGGGTCATGGTCATGTCAGAAGGGAAACAGCGGTCAAGGGGCCGGGGCGGCGGCAGCAGCCCGGCGTTGGTTCAGGTCTTGGGCGAGTTGCTGCAACTGGGCACGGCCCAGCGGGTAGCCCCAGCCCATCACGGCGGCCACCACCAGGGCGGTGAGGGCCGGAATCACGCTCATCAAGGCCACGATGCCTTGCTGGGCCATGGGTGCCTGCGCCGCCACACCCGCCTGGTAGGCCGTGATGCTGAGCACCGCGCCCACGATGGCGCTGCACAGGCCCGAACCCACCTTGGAGGCGAAATTGACGGTGGCCACCAGGGTGCCCACCACGCGGGCACCTTCGCGGCGCTCGATGTCGTCGGCGATGTCGCCGTTCATCGAGTAGCTGATGGGGGCGCTGACGCCCAGGCACAGGTTGGACACGAAAGCCAGGGTGAACACCAGCGGCAACTGGCCTGGGCCACCCGCCAGCATGCCCAGCATCACCACGGCCGCGGCGATCATTGAGCCCACGTACACCCGCTTCTTGCACAGGCGCCGGGTGAGCTGGTCACTGAGCACCACGCCCAGCACCAGGCCGATGCCACCCAGGCCCATGAAGGGGCCGATGAGCTGCGGTGCCTGCATGACCACGGTGAAGTAGTACACCCCGCCCGACAGCGGCAGGCCAATCAGGGTGGCCAGCGCGCATTGGGCCAGCACGCCGGTGAGCCAGGCCCGGCTGGCCAGCAGCGCACCCAGGTCGGCCTTGAGCGCCGGGCGCGGGCCCGAGATGGGTTGCACGCGTTCACGCGTCAAGGCAAAGCACAGCCAGGTGAACAGCACACCCAGGCCGGCAAACACCAGGGCCGCGTTTTGAAACCCCCGCGCCGGCACGCCCCCTGACAGCACATCCTTGAGCACCGGAAACCCCACGCTGCAACCGATGACGAACACGAACTGCACCACGCTGTTGACACCGGCCAGGCGCAGGCGCTCGTCCGGGTCGGGCGCGATCATCGGCAGCATCGACTGGAAGGGAATCTGGATCAGGCTGTAGGCGCACCACAGCGCGATGTAGGCGGCCACGAAGTACACGGTGCGGGCCAGGCCTTCGATCGGCGGCACGCTGAAGCTGGCCACCAGGGCCACCGCCAGCACCGGCGCAAACCACATCAGATAGGGCCGGGCCTGGCCCCAGCGGGTACGCGTGGCATCCACCCGGCGGCCCACCCAGATGTCCCAGAAGGCATCGATCACCCGCACCAGCAGCAACAGCGTGCCAATGAAGGCCGCCGACAGGCCGGCCACGTCGGTGTAGAAATACATGGCCATGCCGCCCGTGGCGGTGATGGCCGTGGGCATGAAGTTGCCCAGGCCATAGGCCACCTTTTCGCGAAAGGGGATGCGCAATGCGGTCATGCTTGGCTTTCAGGGGGTGAAGCGGTGTCGTTGGCCGGCAGTTGCCAACGTGTGAACGGGGCCGATGCCGGCACCAGGCGCACCGGACCCAGCAGGCCGGTGGGCAGGCGCGACAGGCGGCGGCCGGGCAAGGGGATGCCGCCTGGCCTGGCCGGGTCACGCCGGGCGTTCTCCAGGCGATTGGCCACGGTGATGGTGAGGGTGTTGACGCCCACCCGCAGTGCGCGATGCACATCGAACACAAACGGGCCTTCGGGGGCGATCACCGGCGCGCCGCCATGGAGCTGCACCTGCGCGGCATCGTGCACCGCACCCAGATCCAGCCACCAGGGCCCTTGTGCCAGCGTGGCAGCGTCCAGGTCAAACTGCAGCGTGTAGTGCAGGTGGCCTGCGAAATCGGCCACGTCGGTGCGGTGCGACAGGTCTTGCAGCGTGTCCCAACGTTCAGCAAAGCCGATGGTGCGGCCACCCAGGCCCTGGCCCTTCGCATGCACCTGCCAGGGGCCGGCAAGGTTTTGAGGCGCGCCCGTAGCCCGCTGTGTGGGGGCACTGGATGGCAGCGCAGGCAGCTGTGCCACATCCGCCAGTTGCAACATGCGCGCGCCCTTGGCCGGCACCATCACGGTGGCGCGGCCATCAGCGTCCACGGGCAGGCGCTCGATGCGGCCGGTCCAGCCGTGCCACAGCGCCAGGCCCTGGCCCGCCGGCACCGGCAGGCTGCAGGGCAGGGGCTGGCCCTGCGGGTTGTGGATGAACAGCCAGCGGCCGGTGCCTTCTGCGCGCACGCCAAACTGCAGGCCGTGGCCGGCGGGCAGATCAAGCAAAGGTGCCAGGCCCGCTGCCCGCAGGGCGCGGCCCAGGCCCGAGCCGGTGGCCAGGTGCTGCCCCGCGCGCAGGGCCCGCGCCATGGCCGCCTGCACGCGGGCGTCACGCGCCTGCGCATCCAGCCAGCCGGCCTCGCGCGTGGGCGCGGCGTCGATGGCCCACACGGCGATGCCGGCGTCGGCACAGGCGGCCAGTTTCTCGGCCACTTCGGCGCGCAAGGCGGGCAGGGCGGGCAGCAGCACGGCGCGGTAGCGGTGGCCGCCGGGCGTGAGCAGCTCGGCACCATCGATGCGGCTGGCCAGCAGGCCGTGGTCGTTCAGCCAGTCCCAGTCGTAGCCGGCGTCTTGCAGGGCGTGGTGCCAGTTGGGTGGCGTCAATCGCTCGGCGGCGCTGGTGTGGGCAAACAGATCCAGTGGGGCCAGCACGGCCACAGGTACATCGGCCTGGCCGCGCTGCAGCAGGGTTTGGCAACGCGCCATGTAATCGACCAGCGGGCGCTGCATCGCCCACAAGGGGTTGGCATCGTCCAGCACGGTGCCGATTTCCATGGCTTCAAAGGGGTACCAGGGCGTGGCCTGGGGCCAGCCCGTCATGCGGGCGCTGGCACCATGGCCCACCAGCTGCTGGATGCCCGCCGCATAAAAGGCATCGGCGCGTTCGCGCACCTGCTGGGGCGTGACAGCCAGGCCCTCTATCAACCAGCAAAAGGCCTCGCCGGTGACCAGCGGGCGGCCATGAATGTGGGCCGCCGAGCGTGCCACGCGCAGAAAATGCGGTGCGGCCCCGCCGGCCAGGTCTTCGGTTTCGGGAATGCCGGCCACGCCATAGGCCTGCAGCCAATCAACCGGCGCGCCATGGGCCTGCACCTTGGCCGCCACGCCATGCGGGCGGCCCCAGTCGGCCAGCGCGCCGTACAGGCGCTCGATCATCAGCTCAGACACCGTCAGGCGGTAGTCAAAGCGCACGCGCGGCCCGGCATCGGGGTCATCAAACAGCGGCGGGCCGTTGCGCGCCTGAAAGCAGTTGCGCCAACCCGGCTGCAGCAACAAGGGCAGGTGCGGGCGCAGCGCATAACCCCGGCGCTGCGCGAACTGGTCTTCAAAGTCGGCCGTCCACAGGATGTCGGTGGGGATCTCCAGGCTGTCGACAAACACGCTGCGCCAGGTGCGGCCCGCATAGGCCTGCCAATGCGCCAGGGCCGCGTCGCCCACCCGCGACGCGTGGGCGTCAAAGGCCTGGCGGTTCAGGTGATCGAGCACCAGCTGCGGGCCGCGGCCGCCACCTTCCAGGATGAGCTGGTCGCTCACAAAGCGGGCCACGCACACCAGCTGCCAGGTGCCTTCGGGCACGTCCCAGGCCAGGCTGCCATCAGGTTGCAGGCGGTCGGTCAGATCGATGGTGCGGTGGGCATCCACCCAGCCGGGCGCCAGCACCTGGCCCCAGCGGTCGGGCAGGGTCATGGGCACAAAACCGGCAAAGGGGCCCAGGCTGGGTGCCGCGCCGCGCACGGCCAGCACGGCCACGGTGTGGGCCTGGGCCTGGATACGCTCGGCCCAGCCTTCGGGCAGGGCCTGGGCGGCATCGGTGCCACCGTGCCGCTGCTGCCAGGTGGCCGAGCGCAGCGGCCGCTCGGGCTGGCGGGGCACGCCCTGCCAGGGGCCGGGGCCGGGCATGGGCGTCCAGGCCAGGGTCAATTCAGAGGTGGCCAGCTCGGGCGTGATGGCGTGGCCGCCACCAAAGGGCCAGGCCGAGCCAAAGGTGACATCCACCACCATGCCCAGCGACTGGGCCTGCGCCATCACCTGCGCCACGGTGTTGAACCAGGCAGGCGTGAACACGTCGTGCACCGCCTGGGCGCTGGCTTCGGGCAGGCCATGGGGCAGGCCGATGCGGGCGGGCTGGATCTCGACCCCGCCCCAACCGGCCGCCGCAAAACCGCGCAACTGCTCACACAGCTGCGCGGCTTGCACGGCCCCGCCGGGCCACCACCATCGCAGCATGGGGCGCTGCGCCGGGGGCGGGCTGGCAAAGGCTTGCGCCAGGGAGGTCAGAAGTGCACCCCGCCTTGCAGGCCGATGGTGCGCGGTGCGCCCAGGTAGGTGTAGGCCTGGCCGGCGATCACGGCCGGGTAACGCGAGGCCTTGACGTTGCTGTCTTCCAGGTTGCGCACAAAGGCACCCAGCCACCACTTGTCGCTGGACGGCTCGTAACGCACGCTCAGGTCGGTGCGGTGATAGGCGTCCTGCTTGAACACGGCGCTGTTCACGTCGTCGTTGAAGTAGGCACCCGAGTAGCGCGTGGCCACACGCAGACGCAGGGTGTCGGCACCCAGGGCCAGGGCGTGCTCGTAGGCCAGGCCCAGTTGCACCTTGGGCGCATTGCGCAGCGCATTGCCCGAGCACACGGCGCTGGCGCCCGAGATCTCGTTCACGCAGCTGGCGAACTCGTCGTACTTGGCCTGGGTAAGGCCCACCCAGGCATCAACGCGACCATCGGTGCCCACCTTGAACTTCGACTCCAGCTCGAGGCCGCTGACGCTGGCTTTGCCGGCGTTGATGATGCGGCTGCTGACGCCGCCGGCACCGTTGTCCACGATGCTGCCCAGTTGCAGATCCTTGTAGCTGTAGTGGTAGGCCGTGGCGCTGACTTGCGCGCGACCGCCCATCAGGCGGGCCTTGTAGCCGCCTTCGATCGAGGACAGGCTTTCAGGGTTGTAGGCCTTGGCGCCGATGGCGGGTGCGCCGGGCGGGGTGGCTTCGGCGTTGTTGAAGCCACCCGACTTGTAGCCGGTGGCGGCCGTCACGAACAGCATGGCGTCCTTGCTGAGGTCGTATTCAGCACCAGCACGCCAGTTGGACTTGCTCCAGGACTGGTTGAAATCGGTGTGACCCACAAACAGCGGGCCGCCGCCCAGGGTGGGGAAGGCGTTGGTGCTCAGGCCGTCCTTGGCGGTCTTTTCATCCTTGGTGCTGCGCAGGCCCAGGGTGAAGCGCAGATCGGGCATCACGCTGTAGGTGGCCTGACCGAACACGGCATTGGACTTGCCGTTGATGTAGGGCAGCTTGAAGCCCAGCAGGCCGCCTGCGAAGAAGGAATCGGTGGCCTGGGTTTCTTCAAAGGTGAACACGCCGGCCACCCACTTGAGGTTGCCGTTGTCATTGGACGACAGGCGCAGCTCATGCGAATCCTGTGCGGCCTTGGTGGTGCCACCACGGTGCTCGACCAGGAAGCCGAAGTTGATGTCTTCGGAGTTCCTGGACTTGGAGGTGCGGTGCGCGCCGACATAGGTCAGCGTGGCGGGGCCCAGGTTCCAGTTCAGCTCGGCGGCAGCGCCTTCTTCGGTCTGCTGCGCGGTGCCGCCCAGTTGCTTGAGGTTGATGCGACCGGCGTCGCCCTTGTCGGCCAGCAGCGGGGCCGGCACGCCGGCGGTGACCGCACCCGAGAAGCGGGCGTGGTCCAGCGACAGCAGCAGCGACACATCCGGGGTGAACTTGACCATGGCCTGCACGCGGCCGGCCTCGGTGTGGTGCTTCTTCTCGGGCGATGAGGTTTCAACGTAGTCGTTGCGCTGCGCTTCCATGCCCGCAAAGCGCAAGGCCACCTGGCTGTTCAGCGGCACATTGACGGCGGCCTCGACCTGGTGGGCGGCGTAATTGCCCACCTCAAAATTGATGTCGCCGCTGGCCTTGCTGAAGCTGGGCTTGTTGGTGATGACGTTGACAGCACCGGCCGTGGCATTGCGGCCGTACAGCGTGCCCTGCGGGCCACGCAGCACTTCAACGCGCTCCAGGTCAAAGAAGGTGCCAGCGGCCGAACGCGGGCGGCCCAGGTACACACCGTCGACGTGGAAGGCGGCGGCCGGGTCACCGGCTTCAGCCGTGTTGTTGCTGCCGATGCCGCGGATGGCGATGTTGGTGTTGCCGTTGTCTGATGTGCCGATCTGCACATTGGGCACGATGTTGACCAGATCGGCCGTGCCGTTCACGCCGGCGGCGTTCAGGTCGGCCGAGGTCATGGCGGTGACCGACACCGCCGTCTTCAGCACCGATTCCTTGCGCTTCTGGGCCGTCACGGTCACCGTCTGAAGTTCGTTCTTGGCGGTGGCGTCGGCGGCGGCCTGCTGCGCAGCGGCCGGCAGGGCCAGCGCCACCAGGCCACTGGCGGCCAGCAGCTGCACCAGGGGCGTGAGGGTCTTGGGGAAGTTCATGGGCGGAAGTCTCCTGGTTGAAATGGGCCTCATCGGGCCCTGTGTGCATTGCGCCTGGCACGCTGCACCGGGTTGAATCGTCGCGCTTCGGTGTCGTGGTGGAATGAAAAATGGAAGCGGTTCCTGGAAGCGCTTCCATTTTGAGGGATTGACCTCATTTCTTCCATCACACAAACCCTGATCAACTAGGATCGAACGTACTGCAGGCGCAACAGCCGCAGCGTTTGCCGATTCCGCAAAAACCCTGATGCCCAGTTCGTCGTCACCCTTGAAAAAGATCACCATCTACGACGTGGCCCGTGCAGCCGGCGTGGGCACCACCACGGTGTCGCGGGTGCTCAACGACGATCCGGCCGTCAAGCCGCAAACCCGTGATTCGGTGCTGGCCACCATCACCGCGCTGGGCTACCGGCCCAATATCGCGGCGCGCAGCACGGGCGGTGGCGGCAAGTCGCGCTGGGTGGCGTTGCTGTATCAAAACCCCGTCATCCATTACATCCACCCCATGCAGCAGGGTGCCATCGAGCGTTGCCGCGCGGCCGACCACATGCTCTCGGTACACGCCTGCCAGCACACCGGCGCGGCCCTGATCACCGAGGTGCTGGACATCGTGCACCAGTTGCAGCCCAGCGGCCTGATCCTGACCCTGCCGTTGAGCCTGTCGCCCGAGCTGGTGCAGGCCCTTACCGAGCGCCAGGTGCACCATGTGCGCGTGGCCCCCGATGGCATGGACCACCCGTCTGCACGCGTCTACTTTGACGAACATGGCGCAGCCCGTGCCATGACGCGAACCCTGATCGCCCAAGGCCACCGCCGCATCGGTTTCGTATCGGGCCTGCCCGAAGGCCATGTGCAGCCCGATGCCCGGCGCCAGGGCTTCCAGGAGGCCATGAACGAGGCAGGGCTGAAGGTGGCCGCGCACCAGCTGGCCTGCGGGTCATTTCACTTCGAGGAGGCCCTGGGGCCCTTGCATGCCATGCTTGACCGCAAGCAACGCCCCACGGCCGTGTTTTGCGCCAACGATGACATGGCCGCCGCGGCCTTGCAGGTGGCCGCCGAGCTCGGTCTGTCGGTGCCCGCCGATCTGTCGGTGGCCGGCTTTGATGATTCGTATGTGGCGCGCATCGTCACACCCCGCCTGACCACCGTGCGCCAACCCCTGCACGAGATGGGCTCGGAGGCCGCCGACATGATCCTGCGCGGCCAGGCCGAACCCCAGCATGGCTACCAGCGTGTGCTGCCCTTTGCCATGGTTGAAGGCCGCTCCACCGCCCAGGCACCCAAGCTGGTCTAGGCGGGCGGGTGGCGTCCATCAGCGCGGCTAATGGACAGCAGAAGCCAAAGCACCTTGAGCATGGCGCACGGGCTGCCTACAGTTCGGGCCGTCCCAGGCCATCCCCCTTGCGCCTGGCCTTCTGGCCCGCTTTGCGCGGGCTGATTCAAGCCCTGCACATGACCACCCCTGCACCCTTTCCCCGCTGGAACGCCGAGCACGCTGCCACCCTGGATGAAGCCCACCAACTGCTGTACCGCAGCAACCTGCTGGGCTCGGATCTGCGCATCACCAACTATGGCGGGGGCAACACCTCGGCCAAGATCTGGCAGACCGACCCGCTGACGGGCCAGCAGGTGGAAGTGCTGTGGGTCAAGGGATCGGGCGGCGATGTGGGCTCGATGAAGCTCGATGGCTTCTCGACGCTGTACATGGACAAGCTGCGCGCCCTCAAGAGCCTGTACCGCGGCCTGGCCCATGAAGACGAGATGGTGGCCTACCTGCCCCATTGCACCTTCAACCTCAACAGCCGCGCCGCGTCCATCGACACGCCGCTGCATTCGTCGCTGCCCTACCAGCATGTCGACCACATGCACCCCGACGCCGTGATCGCCATCGCAGCCATGGCCAATGGCGAAGCCATCACGAAGCAGGTGTTTGGCGGCACCGTGGGCTGGATGCCCTGGCTGCGCCCCGGCTACGAGCTGGGCCAGCAACTGGCCGCCTACAACGCCGCCCACCCCGGCCTGCGCGGCATCGTGCTGGGCGGCCACGGCCTGTTCAGCTGGGGCGACACCGCCCAGGCCTGCTACGAAAACACCGTTGACCTGATCGAACGCGCCCAAACCTGGCTGGCCACGCAGCGCACGCAGCGCGGTGTGGTGGTGTTTGGCGGCCAGGCGGTTGCATCACTGCCCGAGCGCGAGCGCGACGACACCCTGGCACGGGTGCTGCCGGTGCTGCGCGGTTTGTCGGCCGAAGGTGCGCCCAAACTCTTGCACCTGAACACCTCGCCCGAGGTGATGGACTTCGTCAATTCCAAGGACCTGGCCCCGCTGGCCGCGCTGGGCACCAGCTGCCCCGATCACTTTCTGCGCACCAAGATCCGCCCGCTGATCGTGCCCGAGGCGGTGTACACCCTGGAAGGTGCCGCGCTGCGTGACGCGCTGGGCCAGTTGCTGGCCGCCTACCGCGCCGATTACGCGGCCTACTACGAGCGCTGCAAGCACCCCACCAGCCCGGCACTGCGCGACCCCAACCCGGTGGTCATCCTGCTGCCCCGCATCGGCATGGTCACCATCGCCAAGGACAAGGCCACCGCGCGCATCGCCGGTGAGTTTTACGTCAACGCCATCAATGTGATGCGCGAAGCCAATGCGGTCGACCAGTACGTGGGCCTGCCCGAGCAAGAGGCCTTCGACATCGAGTACTGGTTGCTTGAAGAAGCCAAGCTGCAGCGCATGCCCCGCCCCAAGCCCATGGTGGGCAAGGTGGCCCTGGTCACCGGCGGTGCGGGCGGCATTGGCCAGGCCATTGCGCGGCGCATCCTGGCCGATGGCGGCTGCGTGGTGCTGGCCGACATCGACCAGGCGGCGCTGGACACGGTGAGCGCCGATCTGGCCAAGGCCCATGGCCGCGACCATGTGCGCGGCGTGCGCTGCGACGTGACCGACGAAGCCAGCGTGATCAACGCCTTTGGCCGCGCCGCCATCGAGTTTGGCGGGGTGGATATCTTGGTGAGCAATGCCGGCATCGCCAGCGCAGCACCCATTGAAGACACCAGCCTGGCGCTGTGGAACAAGAACCAGAGCATCCTGGCCACCGGTTACTTCCTGGTGGGCCGCGAAGCCTTCCGCCAGATGAAGGCCCAGGGCACCGGTGGTGCCATGGTGATGATCGCCAGCAAGAACGGCATGGTGGCCAGCAACCAGGCCACCGCCTACTGCGCCGCCAAGGCCGCCGAGATTCAATTGAGCCGCAGCTTTGCGCTGGAAGGCGCACCGCTGGGCATCCGCAGCAACGTGGTCAACCCCGATGCAGTGATCCGCGGCAGCAAGATCTGGACAGGCCAGTGGAGCGCCGAACGCGCCGCCGCCAACAAGATCGACGAAGCCGACCTGGAGAAGTTTTACCGCGACCGCAGCATGCTCAAGCGCAGCGTGTTCCCGGAAGACATCGCCGAGGCCACCTATTTCTTCGCGGCCGAGCACCTCAGCGCCAAGAGCACCGGCAACATCCTGAATGTCGACGCCGGCAACCTGGCCGCCTTCACAAGGTAAGCCCACCCCCGTAGCGCCTGCGGCGCTACCCCCTCAAGGGGGCGGTCACCGATGGCCCGGCAAAGCCGGTTCCATGGCGACCACTTGAATTCGATGCCCTTCGGAGAGCAGCATGAACCTGATTGAAACTTCTGTGATCGACGCCCACAACGCGCCCCTGCTGCGCGACGTGCAGGCCGATTACGAGCACCTGGGCGCGCAACTGGCGCGGCGGGGTGTCAGCATCGAGGCCGTGCGCCAGCAGGTGGCGGCGTTTGGGGTGGCCATTCCCAGTTGGGGGGTGGGCACCGGGGGCACGCGCTTTGCGCGGTTTCCGGGGCCGGGTGAGCCGCGCCATGTCTTTGACAAGCTGCAAGACTGCGGCGTGATCCAGCAACTGGCCCGCGCCACGCCCACGGTGTCGCTGCACATCCCCTGGGACCAGTGCAGCGACTGGACCGAACTGCGCCAGGCCGCGCAGGCTGCCGGCCTGGGCTTTGACGCGATGAACAGCAACACCTTCAGCGACCAGCCCGGCCAGGCCCACAGCTACAAGTTTGGCAGCCTGTCGCACACCGATTCGGCCACCCGCGCGCAGGCCGTCGAGCACAACCTCGAATGCATCGCCATCGGCCAGCAACTGGGCAGCAAGGCGCTGACGGTGTGGGTGGGCGACGGCAGCAACTTTCCCGGCCAGCAGCATTTCAGGCGTGCCTTTGAGCGCTACCTGGCCAGCGCCGCGCAGATCTACCAGGCCCTGCCCGGTGATTGGCGCATGATGCTCGAGCACAAGATCTGCGAGCCGGCCTTCTACAGCACCGTGATCCAGGATTGGGGCAGCAGCCTGCTGGCCGCGCAAACCCTGGGCCCGAAGGCGCAGTGCCTGGTTGATCTGGGCCACCACGCGCCCAATGTCAACATCGAGCTGATCGTGGCCCGCTTGATCGCCGCCGGCAAGCTGGCGGGTTTTCACTTCAACGACAGCAAGTACGGCGACGACGACCTGGACGCCGGCAGCGTGTCGCCGTACCGCCTGTTCCTGGTGTTCAACGAACTGGTGGCCGCTGCGCGCGAAGGCGTGCCCTTTGATCCGGCCTACATGCTCGATCAAAGCCACAACGTGACCGACCCCATCGAGAGCCTGATGACCAGTGCCGTGCAGGTTCAGCGCAGTTACGCCCAGGCCCTGCTGGTTGACCGCGCCGCACTGGATGCCGCGCAGGATGCCAACGATGCCATGACCGCCACGCACCTGCTCAAGCAGGCCTTCCAGACCGATGTGACGCCGCTGCTGCAGCGTGTGCGCCTGGATGCCGGCGGCGCCATCGACCCGGTGGCCGCCTACCGCGCCAGCGGCTACCGCAGCCGCGTGGCGGCACAGCGTCCGGCCGCGCAAGGTGGGGGCGGCGGCATTGTCTGAAGACGCCAAGGTTGGCACCGGGCTGGACCTGGTGCTCGACATCGGCAAAACCCGCGCCAGGCTGATGGTGCTGGATGCCGAGGGCCAGGTGCTGGCCGCGATGGACACCGCCTCGCAGGCGCGGCCTTGCGCGCTGGGCTACAGCGCGCTGGACACCGACGGCCTGGCCGCCTGGCTGGCGCAGGCCATTGTCAGCCTGGGCCCCTTGCGCGATGGCCTGCGGCATGCGGTGGTCACCGCCCATGGTGCGGCCTTTGCGCTGGTGGACGATGACGGCCTGGTGCTGCCGGTGCCCGACTACGAATTTGAAGGCTTTGATGAACGCCCCGCCGACTGGGTGGGCGACATCGGCGACTTTGCGCTCACGCTCAGCCCCGATCTGCCACGCGGCCTGAACGCGGCCACCCAGCTCGACTGGCTGCAGCGCCACCACGGCCACCTGCTGCAACGCGGCCAGTGGTTGCCCTATGCGCAGTACTGGGCCTGGTGGCTCAGCGGCGTGGCCGCCAGCGAGGTCTCATCGCTGGGCTGCCACACCCACCTGTGGCACCCCGCACAAGGGCGCTTTTCCGATCTGGCCGAGCGCCGTGGCTGGGCCGCGCGCTCGGCGCCACTGCGCCGCGCCTGGGAGGTGCTGGGCCCCGTCAGGCCCGAGCTGGGCGCACGCCTGGGCCTGCCCGCCAGCCTGCACGTGCATGTGGGCGTGCACGACAGCAACGCCTGCCTGGCCCGCTACCTGCGCGCCGCGCCCCGCATGACGCTGGTGACCACCGGCACCTGGGTGGTGGTGATGGCCCCGGGCGCGCCCTACCGCGCGTTGGATCCGCGCGCAGACCTGCTGGGCAATGTATCGGTGCGCCAGGGCCTGGTGCCCACGGGCCGCTTCATGGGTGGCCGCGAGCTGCAGCACCTGTGCGCAGGGGCCGACCCTGCCCTGGCCAACACCGCCGATCTGGACGATCTGCTGGCGCGCGGCGTGATGGCCTTGCCGGGCTTTGAGCCGCAGGGCGGCCCGTTCCGCGACCAGACCGGGCAAGTGGTGGATGCCAACGGCCCGATCAGGCTGGACAGCCTGAGCCCGGCCCAGCGGGCCACGCTGGCCGCCCTCTACTGCGCCCAGGTCACGGCCTGGATCACCATGCAACTGGGCGGCACCGCGCCAGTGGTCATAGAAGGCCCGTTTGCCGACAACGCGGTGTACACCGGTGTGCTGGCCAGCCTGTTGCCGACAGGCGGTGTCAGCGTCAGCACCGACACCCTCGAAGGCACCGCCCGGGGCGCCTGGATGCTGGCGCACTGGACCGACCCCACCCACACACCGCTGGCCACCACGCCGGTGGCACCCTGGCACCACCCTGCACTGGCGGGCCTGCAGGCCGCCTGGCTGCGACAAATCAGCGCCAACTGAGTCTGCACACGCCGCATCCGGCGGCAGGCCGCTTGCAGCGAAGCCGATGATGGGTGAACATCCCAGGCTTCGCAGTACCCCAGGCACAGCAGTCCCATGCCTTCCATCGATGATCAGGCGCTGGATCAGCACATCCGCGCCACCGAAACCCAGGCCAAGGCCCAGGTGTGCGCCCACCATGTCAGCGGCTTTGCCGATGAATTCGAGCGGCGCTTTCAGGCCTGGCGGCAGGCCCACACCGACCTGCTCAACCGGGGCGCGGCCGTGGCCCAGGCACGCGGGCTGAGCGGCCCGCAGCCACCTGGCATCGAATGGTTTGCCCAGGCGCAGGCACAGGTGGTCAAGGACATGCCGCCTGACGTGCGGCAACAGCGTTGCAACGATTTGCTGGCGCTTTACCGGGTCCGCCCGCTGCGATGAGCGTGGCGCCGATCAGGCCAGGCGGCACGCCGCCAGCGCGGGGCCTTCCTGCAGCACAAACTGCCTGAACAGGTTTTGGGCGGTGCTCAAGGGGGTGTCGCGGCGGCTCAGCAGGCACCAATCCAGCAGCTTGGGCATGCCGGGTACGTCCAGCACACACAGCTGCCCGGCCGCCAGCTGGGTTTGCACCGTGTGCGCCGACACAAAGCTCAGGCCCATGCCGGCGGCCACCGCCGCCGCCACGCCTTCGGCGCCCTGGATCTCCACCTGCACCGGCACCTGCAGGCGCTGCACCTGCAGCAGGTGCTCCAGAAAGCTGCGCGTGGCCGACCCGGCCTCTCTGAACACAAAGGTTTCTCCGGCCAGATCGGCCCAGCTCAGCGCCTGCCGGCCGGCCAGGCGGTGGCCCACCGGCGCCACCATCACATGCGGGTGACGGGCAAACACCTCGGCTTCCACCTCACTCTCGGCGGGCGGGTAGCCGCCAATGAGCAGGTCGATGCGCCGATCGGCCAACAGGGCCAGCAGGGCGTCACGCTTGTCGAGGCTGAGCTTGACGCGCAGCTCGGGGTGCTGGCGCCTGAAGGCCGCCAGGATGGTGGGCACAAAGTGGTGCGCGGGTGATACCACGCCCAGGTGCAGCAGGGTGCGCACCTGGCCGCCCAGGGTGCTCAGCGCGTCTTCGGCCACGCTGATCTGGGCCAGGATCACACTGGTGTGGCGTTGCAGCTCGGCCCCGGCTTCCGTCAGCCGGATCGGGCGGGCATGGGTGTCAAACAGGCGGCTGCCCACCTCGTCTTCAAGTTGGCGGATCTGCTGCGACACCGCCGATTGCGTCAGGCCCAGCAGCTCGGCCGCGCGCGAGTAGCTGCCCGTGCTGGCGGCCGCCTCGAACACGCGCAGGCCGCGCAGCGTCAGGTTACGCATGGCGCGCGATGAATTCGAGCACCGGCCCACTCAGGCTCGTGTCGCCGGTGTTGATGGCCTGGGTCTGCGAAAAATGGTTGTGGTGCCGGATGTGCAGCAGCTCGGGCGTGAAGCCGTGGTTCACGGTGAGCCGGGCAAACAGCTCACCGGCCTGCACCTGCATCTGCACCAGGTCACGCTCGGCCATGCTGATGAGCACCGGAAACGGCGCCACATCCACCTGCAAGGCGGTGCTGCAGGCGGACAGGGCCTGCACATCGTCGGTGCCAAAGTAGGCATCGTTGCGGGGGTCGGGCGTGTCCACGCCAAAGGCCTGCCGCGACAGCCGCTCAAGCTGTGCGTTATAGGGGCCCGATGCCAGGATGGCACCACGGATGCCGGCGCCCTGGTGCACACCAAAGCGGCTCATCAGGCACGCCGCCGCCACATGGGCCGCGCCGGCCGATTCACCCATCAACACGATGCGCTGTGCGTCGCCGCCCAGGCCGCCGATGTGCTGCTGCAGCCAGCGCAGCACGGCGGCCACGTCCTCAGGGCCGCTGGGCCAGTGGTGGGCCGGTGCCAGGCGGTAATTGGGCAGCACCGCCACCACACCCTGGCGCGCCAGGTGCCAGCCCACATTGGCCTTGTGGCCCTTGTCGCCACGGATGAACCCGCCGCCATGCAGAAACACCAGCACCGGTCGCGGCCCCGTGAAGGCGGTGGGCTGGTAGACATCCAGCACCTGGCGCTCGTTGTCGCCATAGGGCAGGTTGTCATGCCGCTGCACACCATCGGTGGGCTGCGCAGCCAGCAGCGGGGCGTACAGCGCCTGCACCTGGGGCAGGTTGAAGCCGTAGCCCAGGTCGGCCAGTTGCAGGTGGATGGCGGTGAGCTCGCTCATGTCATGCATTGGGCTGCATCACTCGGGCAGCACGCCAATCTCTTTGGTGATGGCTTGCCAGCGCTGCGATTCGGCACGCAGGACCGCGCCCACGGCCTCGGGGCTCATGCCGCCGTCCACCAAGGGGCCGATGGCATGGATGCGCTCGGCCACGTCCTTTTCGGCCAGCAGGGCGTTCAAGTCGCGGTTGGCGCGGGCGATCACGGCAGCCGGGGTGCCGGTGGGGGCCACCACGGCAAACCAGCCCACCATGTCGAAGCCGGGCAGCTTTTCATTCAGGGCAGGCACTTGCTCCCAACCGGCCACGCGCTTGCCGGCGGTGGTGGCCAGCACACGCAGATTGCCCTGGCGGACCAAGGGTGCGGTGGAGGCCAGATCGGCCACCATGGCGTCCACGTGGCCACCCATCAGGTCTTGCGTGCCCACGCCCACGCTGGCGTAGGGCACCAGGTTGGCACCGGCCTGGGTGCGGGCGTTCAGCAGGCGGGCGATCATGCCGCTGAAGGTGCGCGGGCCTTCGTTGCCCATGGTCAGCTTGCCGGGCGAGGCTTTGGACCTGGCGATCAGCTCGTCCAGGGTGGTGATCGGTGAATCACCCTTGACCAGCACGGCAAACGGGCTGCGCGCGATGAAGGCCACGGGCACAAAATCCTTGGCCGGGTCATAAGGCAGGGTCTTGAACAGCAGCGGGTTGGTGATCAATGCCGCCGTGGTGGCGAAATAAAGGCTGTGGCCGTCGGCCGGCGCCTTGGCGGCCGCCAGCGCGCCAATGGTGTTCTGGCCACCGGGGCGGTTCTCGATCACCACCGCCTGGCCCCATGTCTTGCCCAGGCGGTCGGCCAGGATGCGGGCCACGTTGTCGGGTCCCGAGCCGGGCGGCTGCGACAGCACCCACTTCACCGGCTTCTCGGGCCACGACTGAGCCTGTGCGGCCTGCCAGGCCGGTGCCGCAGCAGCCAGTGCCAACCATCTTTGAAAGTCTCGGCGTTGCATGGTGTGTCTCCAGTGGGATCGGTTCAGGGTTGGGCCAGGGCAGGCTGCCGCTCAGGCCAGCGCAGCCTGCCAGTGGCCGATGAGGGTTGTCAAATCAGCCGCCGTGGCGGCCGTGCCAAACACATAGTGGTCCGGGCGCACCAGCGCGGCATGGCAGCCGTGGCGCTGCATCCAGGCGGCCACCACGCCTACGCATTCAGCGGTCGCGCCAGTGGACACATCCACCGAGGCCAGGCCAGCGGTGGCGGCACCCAGGGGCAGGCGGCCATCGCCCACCAGGCGCCAACCCGGTGGCACCAACTGGTCCATCAGTTGACCGCCCACCAAGCGGGGCTGCGGAAACAGCGTGCCGCGCCCGCTGCTGTCCTGCGGCGACAGCAGGCCGGTTTCCAGCCGGGGCAGCACATCCTGGCGCGGCGTGTCCTGCACCTTGCCGCCGCAATCGGCCAGCAGCTTGGCGTCGCGGGCGCGGGCCTTGTCCACATCACGCTCACAGATCACCGCACCAATGGCCTTGATGCGGCTGGTCAGCTCGCGCACATGGGCCTGGCGCTCCTGGCCGTAGCTGTCGAGCAGGCGCTCGGCGGCGGCGCCTTGCACCTGCCCTGCCAGCACCGCCTGGAGCTTCCAGGACAGGTTGGCCACATCACGCACGCCCTGGCACATGCCCTGGCCCAGGAAGGGCGGTTGCATGTGGGCGGCATCACCGGCCACCAGCACGCGGCCGGCCCGCCACTTGGCGGCCACCAACGCATGGAAGCGGTAGCTGGATTGGCGCCACAGCGTGCCATCTTCGGGCGTCAGCCAGCGCGACAGCAGTTGCCAGGTGCCTTCGGGCGTGGCGGCCTGCCGGGGGTCTTCACCGGGCTTGAGGCTGACCTCCCAGCGGCGGTGGTTGCCGGGGCCGATCACCAGGGTACAGGGGCGATCAGGCTCGCAGTACTGCACGCTGGTCTTGGGCAGCTTGGCCAGGCCCTGCTCATTGACCATCACGTCCACCACCAGCCAGGGCTCGTCAAAGTCGAGGTCGTCCAGCTCGATGCCCACCATGCCGCGCACGGCGCTGCTGCCGCCATCGCAGGCAATGGCCCAGCGTGCACGCACGGTGCTGGCCTGGCCATCGGGTGCAAGCAGGCTCAGCGTCACGCCTTCGGCGTCTTGGGTCAGGCCGGTCATCTCGGTGCTCAGCGCCACCGTCACATTGGGCAACTGGGCCACGCGATCACGCAGCGCCATTTCAACCGGCGGCTGCGTGAACACCATGCTGGGCGTGTAGCCCTGCGGGTAGGGCGGGGCCACCATGGTCATGCGGCGGATCAGCTGACCGTCGACGCCAAAGTACTCAGACGGCGTGAAGGGCTCGAAGTAGGGGCTGATGGCCTCGACCACCCCCAGCTGCTGGAACACCCGCATGATCTCGTGATCCAGCGCGATGGCACGCGGAATCTCGTACACGCCGGGCAGGCGGTCACACACATGCACCTTCAGGCCGGCCTGGCCCAGCAGCCCGGCCGCAACCGCGCCCGCCGGGCCATACCCGATGATGGCGACATCGAACAATTTATGCCTCGCTGACGATCGGGTTGCGCAACACACCAATGCGTTCGATGTCGATCTCGATGGTGTCGCCGGCCTTCATCCACACGGGCGGGGTGCGGGCCTGGCCCACGCCGGCGGGTGTGCCCATGATGATGGCATCGCCGGGCTCCAGCGTCATGCACTCGGCCAGCAGGGCAATGGTTTCGTCGACCGGGAAGATCATGTCGTCGGTGTTGGCGTCCTGCATGACCTGGCCGTTCAGGCGGCTTTGAATGCGCAGGCCAGTGGCTCCCGGTGCCAGTTCATCGGCAGTAACCAGCACAGGGCCAAAGCCACCGGTGCCGTCAAAGTTCTTGCCAATCGTCCATTGCGGCGTGCGCTTTTGAAAATCGCGCACCGACATGTCGTTGAAGCAGGTGTAGCCAAACACGTATTGCAGGGCATCGGCACGGCTCACGTGGCGGGGCACCTTCTTGCCGATCACCACGGCCAGTTCGGCCTCGTAATCAAACTTGGTGGATGCCTTGGGCGCCAGGCCGGGTTGGCCATGGGCCACCAGCGAGCTCTTGCCGCGGTAGAAGAACCAGGGGTACTCGGGCTTGTCGCGGCCGCCTTCCTTGGCGTGGTCAAAGTAGTTCAGGCCCAGGCAGATGATCTTGCCGGGCTCGGGCACCAGTGGCGCGAAGGTCTGGTCGGCCAGAGCCAGCCGGGTGCCCGACGCCAGGGCCGCGTTGGCAGCGGCCAACAGGTCGGTGCCGGCTTCCAGCGCGGCGCGCAGCTCCAGGCCCAGGTCGATCCAGGCATCGCCGTCCACAACACCCAGACGGGCACGGCCTTGTTGCAAAGTGGTGGCAAAACGCATGATGAAGATGTCCTGTGGTCAGATGAGTGGGGGGGCAAAAAACACGGCGCGCTGCGCCTCTTTCAAACGGGCGCTCGGCATGGCCGAGATGCCCCATTGGTCAACCCGGCCCGGGGGCCAGGTCCAGTCGGTGGGGCCGCCCACCTGGTAGCTGTCGTCGATCTGCTCGACCTCGGCGGTGTACTCGATGACGATGCCGAAAGGGTCGATGAAGTAGTTGAAGGCGTTGTCACCGGGGCCGTGGCGGCCAGGGCCCCATTCGATGCCGTGGCCAGCGTCCTTCATGCGGCCGCCGCCCCGCATCACGCCGTCCAGCGTGGGCATCACGAAGGCGATGTGGTTGAGCGCGTTGTTGTCGGTGTCACCCAGGGCCAGCGTGTGGTGATCCGCATCGCAGTTCATGAAAGCCATGATGCGGGTGCGGTCGGCCAGCACAAAGCCCAGGGCCTGCTCGAGAAAGGCTTGCGCGTCGGCGATCGCCGCTGCATTGAGCACGGCATGCGCCAGGCGCTGCGGCTGATCGGGCGGCGGGGGCGCATCGGGCGTGCGGCGTGCATCGCCCCACACCACCTCAAAGCGGCGGCCCGCGCCATCACGCAGCACCAGGGCCTGGCCACCGGCCGGGCATGGGGCAGGCGAGGGGGCTTGCTCCACCACACCGCCAGCCGCCACGGTGGCCTGGGCCACGGCGGCCAGGGCATCGGCGCTGCGGGCGCGCAGCGTCACCTTCAGCAACTGGGGGGTGCCAGGTGCCTGGTGCAATGACAGCAGGTGGTGGTCGGCACCACTGCCCCGCAGGTACAGCGCGCCATCGGCCCGGTGGGCCACATCCAGCTGCCACACCTGGGTGTAAAAGGTTTCGGCGGCGGCCAGATCGGGCACGGTGAGCGCCACGCTGCGCAGCGATTGGATCCACGGAGATTTCATGCCAGGTCCTTGTGTCGGGCGGCCCAGGCGGTACCCAGAAAGCGCCGCGCATTGCCCTGCGCCAGCGCCTGCCAGGTGTCGGCGTCCAGGCCGGCGTCGTCCAGCCGCTGCAGGGGCCGCGGCTCGTGAAAGTTGAAGGGGTAGTCGGTGCCGAGCATCAGGGCCTGCGCACCGAAGGTGGCCACCAGGTGGCGCAGCGTGGGGCCGTCGTACACGAGGGTGTCGTAGTACAGGCGCCGGGCTTGCTCGGCGGGTGATGCCGCGATGCTGCCGGCCAGCGCCGGAAACACCTGCCAGCCCTGCTGCAGGCGCGGCAGCAGCATGGCCAGCGTGCCGCCGCCATGGCTGAAGGCGATGCGCAGGCCCGGGTGGCGCAGCAGCAGGCCGCCGGTGATCACCGAAGCCGCAGCCAGGCCCACATCGGTGGGGTAGGCCAGCACCTGCTGCAGCGGGGCCGGGCCCACCAGGCGGTCCATGCCTGCGGGTTTGACGGCGTGCACAAACACCGGCATGTCCAGCGCCACGCAGGCCTCGAAGAAGGGCTCGAACTGCGCATCGCCGATCACCCGGCCGTTCACATTGCTGCCCAGCTCCACGCCCACCAGGCCCAGCACCTCGCGGGCATGGCGCAGTTCGGCGATGGCGGCGTCCACGTCCTGCAGCGGCACCGCGGCCAGGCCACTGAGCCGGCCACCGGATTCGGCGCACATCATGGCGGCCTGTTCGTTCAGGAAGCGGATCAGGGCCTGCGCGTCGGGCAGATCCAGCCAGTACGACAGCAACTCGGGCATGGGCGAGATGACCTGGGCGGCCAGGCCCATCTCGGGCAGGTCAGCCAGCCGGCGCGAAGGCGACCAGCAGGCCTCGCTCACCGTGCGGTAGTGCTTGCCGCCCACCAGCACCTGCCGATGGCACAGGCCCTTGGCCGGCGGCGCATCGGCCGTGCTGGGCCACAAGGCGGCGTTGCCTCGGCCCAGGTAGGCGGGGAAATGCTCGGGCACCAGGTGCGCATGCACGTCGATGCCGCAAGCGCCCGCCTGGGCACCCGCGTGCCCGGGGCAGCAAGCTGGCTGGTGGGCCGCCACGGTCATCAGGCGTGCTTGAAACCAGCGGCTGCGATGCCGGCGATGACGATCTGCTCGTCTTCGTCGCCCGTGCCGCCCGATGCCCCGGCTGCACCGATCACCGCCCCCGCTGCGTCCACGATCAGCACGGCACCGGTTTGCGGAATGAAGGGCTGCTGCGCGGTGGCGGCAATGGTGCCAAAGAAGGCGGGCAGATCCTTGGCGCGCACCGCTAGCGCGCGGCTGCTGGTGCCCATGCCCACCGCCGCTGCGGCCTTGCCCACGGCGATGTCCAGGCGCAGCGCGGTGGCACCGTCTTCGCGGGCACTGGCCACCACTTGCGCGGCGGCATCCACCACCACCACGCCCATGGGCTTGAAGCCCTGGGCTCGGGCCTCGGCCAGGGCGGCGTCGATCAGGGTGCGGGCGTGTTGCAGGGTCAGGGCGCTCATGGGGGCTCCGCGTCGAGTCATCGGTTGGCTGGGCATTTTTATATACAAAACTGTATTTTGCAATGGTTATGACACAACTTGACGTTGCCAAGCAGTTGTGTACATTTGCGCCACCATGGCCCGTTCCCCCTCTCGCAATGCGGCAGCCGCCAACGCTGTCGGCACCGCCACCCGCGCCACCAGCCTGTACGACCAGATGCGTGGCGACCTGCTCAGCGGCGCCCTGGAGCCCGCCAGCAAGCTGGCCATCGAAGCCCTGGCCGAACACTACGCCACCAGCGCCACCCCGCTGCGCGAGGCGCTCAACCGCCTCGTGTCCGACGGCCTGGTTGAGCGACGCGAACAACGCGGCTTCATCGTGGCCGGTATCAGCGAGCAGGATCTGGTCGAGATCACCAAGACACGCTGTTGGCTGGAGGAGATCGCGCTGCGCGAATCCATCACCGCGCACGATCAGCGCTGGGAAGAGAACCTGGTGCTGGCCCACCACCGGCTGGCCCGCACGCCGCGCTCGCTGTCCACCGATCGCTTCGAGGACAACCCCGAATGGGAGCCGCTGCACCGGGCGTTTCACCGCGCCTTGATCGAAGGCTGCGGCTCACGCTGGTTGCTGGGCTTTTGCGACCAACTGGCCGACCAGCACCACCGCTACCGCCGCCTGTCAGCGCCTCGTGCCTTTGCCAAGCGCGGCGTCAAGAGTGAACACCAGCAACTGATGGAAGCAGCGATTGAGGGCCGCGCCGACGATGCGGTGGCGCTGCTGCGCGGGCACTTCGAGCGCACCGCCCGCATCATCCTCGACGACCCCACGCTGTTTGAACCAAAGGCCCCCTGATGCCCGGCACGCCCATCACCCTGAACGGCGGCCAGACCCTGCTGCGCCTGCTGCAGGCCGAAGCCGTGGCCGCCGTCTACGGCGTGGTGGGTGGCAAGATGGCGCCGCTGCTGCAGGCCCTGGCCAGCAGTGACCTGCCCTATGTGGGCGTGCGCCACGAAGCCGCCGCCCCCATGATGGCCGCAGCGGTGTTTGCCAGCACCGGCCGCATGGCCGTGGCGCTGGGCGAGATGGGCCCCGGCGCCTTGAACCTGGCCGCCGGCACCGGCGTGGCCTGCAACAACCACCTGGCCCTGCTGCTGATCACCACCAACCAGCACCGCGCAGCAGCCTATCCGCACCAGGGCTTGTTCATGGACCTGGACACCCAGGCCGTGCTGGCCCCGCTGACCAAATGGCGTGCCGTGGTGAACGATGCGCGCCGCCTGCCCGAGCTGGTTCGCACCGCGTTTCGGCAGGCCCTGAGCGGCCGCCCTGGCCCGGTGCACCTGGACATCCCGCACGACGTGCTGGCACAGGTGGTCACCTGGCCTGCAGGCAGCCTGGATCTGCAACCCCACCAAACCCGCATGATGAGCGGCCCCCGCCCGGCGGCGGCGGCGGTGCAGGGGGCTGCCGACCTGCTGGCCGGCGCCCAGCGCCCCTTGATCGTGGCCGGTGGCGGCGTGGTGCATGCCAGCGCAGATGGCCTGCTGCGCGACGTGGCCAGCCTGCTGCATGCGCCGGTGGTGCCCACGCAGATGGCCCTGGGTGTGGTGCCCGGCACGCACCCGGCCTTCATCGGGCACGGCGGCCTGATTGCCGGCCCGGCCGTGCGCCAGGCCTTTGAGCAGGCCGATGTGGTGCTGGCCGTGGGCTGCCGGTTTTCATCGTGGATGTGGGACGAGCAGGGCCCCTGGGTGCGCCCGGATCAGGCCCTGGTCAACATCAACATCGACCCCATGGCACTGGGCCAGCCTGCGCCCCATGCCGTGGCCCTGCAGGCCGACGCCCGCCTGGCCCTGATCGATCTGCTGGCCGCCTTGCCCGCAGCCCGGCCTGCGGGCAATGTGGCCTGGCTGGCCAGCCTGCGTGCCACGCGGCAAGCGCATGAAGCCCGCCTGGCCGAGATGGCCCTGGCCCACCACGCCCCGATGCACCCGGCTGCGCTGGCCCAGGCCATTGGCCAGGCCCTGCCGCCCGACGCCCTGGTGGTGATGGACGGCGGCCACACCAGCTTCTGGAGCAACGACCTGACCCCGGTGCGCCGGGTGCGCACCCATTTCCATGATCCCGGCATGTGCCAGCTGGGTTTCGGCCTGCCCTATGCCCTGGCGCTGGCGCACCTGCACCCCGCGCAGCCGGTGGTGCACATCACCGGCGACGGCGCCTTCGGTTTCACCCTTCAAGAGCTGGACACCGCCCGCCGATACCGCCTGCCGGTGCTCACCATCGTGCACAACAACGCCGCCTGGGGCGTCATCAGGCAAGGCCAGCGCAAGGGCCACGATTTCGAATTCGGCACCTCGCTGGATGGCACCGACTACGCCGCCATTGCCCTTGGTTTTGGCTGCCACGGCGAAGTGGTGCACGATGCACACGAGATACCAGCGGCCATCCAGAGGGCCCTGGCCAGCGGGCTGCCGGCGGTCATCGACGCCCGCACCCGTTTTGAGCCCCACCCCTGCATGCCTGCCTTTGGCAGCATGAACCGCTACAGCTTCGATTCCATTGCGCCCGCAACACACCCCGGAGACACACCATGACCCTGATTGCCCACTGCCGCCGCCTGGCGGGCTTCCTGGCCTGTGGCTTGGCGCTGATGGCGGCCGCACCAGCCATGGCGGCCGATTACCCGGCGCCACAGGCCTTTGATGCCACGCTGCGAGATTTCAGGTTTCACACCGGCGAGGTGCTGCCCGAGCTGAAGCTGCACTACAAGACCGTGGGCAAGCCTGGGGGCGAGCCGGTGCTGGTGCTGCACGGCACGGCCGGCTCGTCCGACAGCATGCTGAACCCCGCCTTCGCAGGCGAGCTGTTTGGCGCCGGCCAGCCGCTGGACGCCAGCCGCTACTTCGTGATCCTGCCCGACGCCCTGGGCGCGGGCCGCTCGGCCAAGCCTTCGGATGGCCTGCGCGCGAAGTTTCCGCGCTACAACTACGACGACATGGTGCTGGCCCAGTACCGCCTGGTCACCGAGGTGTTGGGCATCCAGCACCTGCGCCTGGTGATCGGCAACTCGATGGGCGGCATGCACACCTGGCTGTGGGGCGTGAACTACCCCGGCTTCATGGATGCCCTGGCACCCATGGCCAGCCAGCCCACGGCCATGTCCAGCCGCAACTGGATGATGCGCCGGCTCATCATCGACACCATCCGCAACGATCCCGACTGGCAGGGCGGCCACTACAGCAGCCAGCCCAAGGCCATCAAGACCGCCAATGTGTTTTTCGGCATCGCCACCAGCGGCGGCACACTGGCCTACCAGCAGCAGGCCCCCACCCGCGAGGCGGCCGACAAACTGCTGGACGCCCGCCTGGCCGCACCATTCACCGCCGACGCCAATGACTTCTTGTACCAGTGGGAGTCATCGGGTGATTACAACGCAGCGCCCAGGCTTGACAAGCTGAAGGCCGCGCTGCTGGTGATCAACTCGGCCGACGACGAACGCAACCCGCCCGAAACCGGCCTGCTCGAGCGTGAGCTGCAGCGCCTGCCCGGTGCGCGCCTGCACCTCATCCCCGCCAGCGCCGACACCCGCGGCCACGGCACCACCGGCATGGCCAGGTTCTACAAGCAGGCCTTGGCCGATTGGCTGGCCACCGTGCCCAAGCGCCAACCCTGAACCCGGCCCGACAGCGCTGCGGTCAGTCGGGCGCGGGTCCGCTGGCGCCCAGCACTTCGGCCTGCAAACGCAGCAGGTTCTGCTGGTTGGCAGCGGCCACAAACTGCGCGATGCGCTGGTAGTGCTCCACCGTGTCAAAGGTTTGCCGCCAGTGCACCATCGTGCCGCGGCCATCGGCCTGCAGGCTGATGGTCAGCACAAAGTGGTGGCTGTTCAGGTGCTCGATTTCAAACAGGGCACCGGGCACCAGGCGGGTGAAGCGGCTCTCGTTCGGGTAGTCGGTGCCATCGGGCCCATGCATGGTCAGCAGCCAACTGCCACCGGGCTTCAAATCAAACTGGTGGATGGTGTTGGCAAAGCCATCGGGCCCCCACCAGCGCGCCACTCGGTCGGCATCGCACAGGGCCGCATACACCTGGGCCGGGCTGGCCGCGATCCACAGCGAGCGCTCGTCCGAGCGCACGGGCTCGGGCGGCGCAGCACGGGGTGGCTGGCCGTCGAAGGCCGGCAGGCTGCTGTCCAGGCAGGCCCAGGCCGGCGCGCTGGCCCGCCAGATGTTGGCCGCCGGCCGCACCGACGAGGGCTCGTCCAGCGTGCCCACGCGCACCACCACCACGCCGGGGTAACTGGGGGTGTCGGCAAACAGGTGGCAGCCGCACTGCGGGCAAAAGCGCCGGCGCACCGGGTTGCCGCTGCCGGCGGTGCGGATGAATTCGCTGGGCGTGCCGGTGATCTCGATGGCCCCCGCCGGAAACAGCGCATTGACGGTGCCATTGGCCGCGATGCGCTGGCAATCTCGGCACCAGCACACCCGCGCGCCGATGGGCTCGGCGCTGAGCCGAAAGCGGATGTGGCCGCACAGGCAGCCGCCTTGTCGTTCGGTCATGGGCTTCCTTCAAAAGGCGCGGATGGGTGCGAGCCGGTGGGGCGCTACCCGCCCACAGATGCCTGGGGATTGTGCAGCAGGCCAGACGGTCAGGGGCCCTGCAAATTGCCTTGAACCCGCCCCAGCAGCGCCACCAGTTGCTGGCGCTCATCGGCCGACAAACCCGCCGCTGCGCGCCGGGCCATCTGCCGGCGCTGGCGTTGCAAGGCCTCGTGCACCGCCTGGGCCGGCGGCGCCAGGTGCAGGCGCAGGTTGCGGCGGTCGGTTTCATCGGGCACGGCATCCAGCAGGCCCTGGCTGCGCAGGCCGCTGATGAGCCGGGCCAGCTGGCCCTTGTCGCGGCCGGTGTGCGCCGCCAAATCACTTTGCGTGGCGCCAGGGTGGCGCGCAAAAAAGGCCAGCACCCGCCCTTCAAGCGGCGACACACTGGCCCCCGCATCGGCCAGGGCCTGGGCATGGTGGCCGCGCAAGGTGTGCATCACCGCGTGCAAGGCCTCCAGCACATCACCCTGGCCTGAGCCCGGCATCTCGGCCAATTGGTTGACATTGTCAATTGTTTTGCGCATGATGGATGACATTATCAACCAATAAGCGATCCATTGATGAACGAATCCATCCCGCAGCGCCGGGTGCAACGTGTGCGCCACGAATTGGTGCGCCGCGACCTTCAGGTGCACGCTGTCCGCATGATCAGCCCGCAGCTCAAGGCCATCACGCTGGCAGGCCCGGCATTGGCCGGCTTTGTGTCGGCATCGTTTGATGACCACCTCAAGCTGATGATCGAAGGGCCCGATGGCCAACCCGTGCGGCGCGACTACACCCCCGCCCACTTTGATGCCGAGCGCCTGGAACTGACGATTGAATTCGCGCTGCACGGCCATGGGCAGGCCAGCGAATGGGC
>Ga0228698_1000176_pt1 | contig 59262 bp, 52 predicted proteins | sample McNCre117_Aug_MG_FD_178015 | JGI IMG/M metagenome (GOLD analysis project Ga0228698, IMG submission 178015) | Freshwater microbial communities from McNutts Creek, Athens, Georgia, United States - 1-17_Aug_MG | ecosystem: Environmental > Aquatic > Freshwater > Creek | place: USA: Georgia...
GCATAGGTGTTGCGCCGTTACGCGCCCCAAACCAAGCCCGCGCAGTTGCTGGCCGATGTGGATGCCGTCCTGGCTGCCGTGCCCTGATGGCGGTCAGCCCATTCGGCCACCGCATCCATTTCACCCACTTCACTCATTGAACCCACCTGACGCGCGCAAGCGCACCTCGAACACTCACGCATAAGGAGCACACACATGGATTTGGGATTGCAAGGCAAATGGGCGCTGGTTTGCGGTGCCAGCAAAGGGCTGGGGCTGGGCTGCGCGCAGGCGCTCGCGGCCGAAGGCGTCAGCCTGGTGATGGTGGCGCGCGGGGCGGGTGCTTTGGAACAGGCTGCTTCTGAAATAAGAGCTGAAATGGTCCGTCAATCAATCGGAGAGGGCCAAAAAACCACCGTATTGACTGTGGCAGCCGACATCACCACGCCAGAAGGACGTGCCGCCGCATTGTCGGTGCCCGGTGGGCCGGGCGTGGCGTTTGATGTGGTGGTCACCAACGCAGGTGGTCCACCGCCTGGCGACTTCCGCACCTGGGACCGTGCCGCCTGGCTGGCAGCGGTGGAGGCCAACATGCTCACCCCCATCGAGCTCATCAAGGCCACGGTGGATGGCATGGCCGAGCGTGGGTTTGGCCGCATCGTCAACATCACCAGCAGCGCAGTGAAGGCGCCCATCGACATCCTGGGCCTCTCCAACGGCGCACGCAGTGGCCTGACGGGTTTTGTGGCCGGGCTGGCACGCAACCCGCAGCTGGCGGCTCGGGGAGTCACTCTGAACAACCTGTTGCCAGGCCGGTTTGACACCGACCGGCTCAAAACCACCCTCAGTGGCGCAGCCGCCAAGTCGGGGCAAACGGTGGACCAGGTTCGTGCAGCGCAAGTGGCGCAGATTCCCGCACGCCGCTACGGCAACGCCCGGGAGTTTGGGGCGGTGTGCGCCTTCATCTGCAGCCAGCAGGCCGCCTACCTGACTGGACAAAACATTCTTCTGGACGGCGGGGCCTACCCCGGTACGTATTGAATGGTTTGGGGCTATCGGCGGGAGGACACCACAATTCCGCCCACAATCAAGGCAAATGCCACCGCGTGGTAGGTCTTGGGCAGTTCACCCAGCACAGCGGCCGATAGCATGGCTGCAAACAGGGGCGTCAGATTGACAAAAAAGCCCGCCACCTGCGGACCGACAGCCGCTACACCCGTGCCCCAGCAGTAATACGCCAGAATCGACGGACCCAAGGCCACATAGGCTAGCGCTGCAGCCACTGGCCACCCCCACTGGATGTGGAGGTCGGGCACCACCGTCCACTCCACACCGGCAAACAGGCCAGACCACATCAGCCCAGGTACCACCTGCGCTACCAGCCAGGCCGCCCAGTGGCGGCGCAGTTCGGGGGGATCGGGCTGGTGGGCGGGTGGGCGAATCAGGGCCCAGCTGTACCAGCTCCAGGCAGCGGTGGCCAGCAGCATGAGCACATCGCCGGGGACCAGTTGCAGGGCCAGTAGCTGGCGCCAGTCACCATGCGTGAGCACCGTCAACACGCCCGTGGTGGACAGCACCACCCCCAGCCATTGCGCACGGTGAATGTCCGCCCCAAAAAACAGCCGACCCAGCCCCAACATGAAAATGGGCATGGAAGCCCCCACCAATGTGGTGTTCAGTGGCGTGGAGGTTTTGAGTGCCATGTATTGCAGGGCGTTGTAGCTGCCCATGCCCAGTAAACCCAACAAGGCCATCCGTCGCCAGTTGCGCCACAGGGGGCTGCTCGGCTTCAAAACCCAACCCGCCAGTGGTAACAGCAACACCAGCACCAGTGCCCAACGCAGCAAATTGAAGGTGACGGGTGGAATGTCTGCCCGCATCAACCGGCCGACCACTGCGTTGCCCGCCCACAGCAATGGCGGGGTGCACAGCAGCAGCACGGTGCGGGCATTGAGTGAGGGGTGCATGGGTGGAAGGTCGTGGGCCAAAAAAATCGATCCGGTGACTGTACGGCAGCTGGCATGCCGTTGTTGTCGCCCACCGGGCTGGCCAGTTGACGGCATTTAACTCAATTCAATGAATCGATGTTGCATTTGGTGTTTGATGATGCCAGTCTCAGAATGAAGTAACTTCAAGTTGCATTGGCAATCTGTTTTATTGCCAATTTTCAATGCCTGATTTTCGTATTGAAAATTTTGAAACTCCTGCCTCATCTAAATTCAATTCAAGCATTGAATGAGGTGACAGTTCTGTGTCTGGAAATGAATTTGACTCTCTTTGAGATGATTTGTTTTTTGTTTTTAAATTGTTGTAAATTGAAGTGAATTCGCTGGAAAGGGTGTCATCAGGTAACTCAAAGTCCAAGATGGTACTGCTTCTTGCTGGTTGCTCGATCTTGTCATCGAATCCAAGTTTGGATAGATCTAAGTCAAGTTCTTTGTCCAGACTGGGGGCGAGTGTCATTGGGGTGATTTCTGTTTTTTGAAATTCAGTTGAATGCGCTTCTTGATCTTTAACTGATGGTGAGTGTGTGTGAGATGGGTTTGAATCATTTGATTTTAATGATTTATTTGAATGATCAAGCGATGCGTGATTTTCGAATGCTAACTCTCTGGCGATCGAATATAGAAGCAGTAAATCTCTGTAAGCTTCTAACTCAAATGTTTCTTTTGATTCACCTTGGTTTTCATGAAAAAATAACCGCTCTATTAAATCAATGACATCTGAGGTGCCCCATATATTTTGAATTTTGATGATGGTGTTTTCATAAAATTCCAATCCTTTTTTTGAATGAGCATAAGCATCAAAGGCGGGTGCCAATCCAGTGAAAATTCGATTGAATTCAATACGCAAAGAATCGTATTCCGATCTTCTTCCAAGCTCATGATATAGCTTCAATAAATCGAGATAAGCCAATGGACTTGGATCATTGCTGTCTACCAGATGTGCGAGCAGTACTTCTACGGCCTGATCTGCCTGTCCCAGTGATATAAAAAATTCTACCTGCTGCTGCAAATCCAATAATTCCTCGGTGGCAACTGATCGACCTCCGTCTAATAGGCTTGAACTGGTGAAATCGGAGACGGGGATGAGCGATGATTGAATGCTTTCAAAAGCTGAATTTTTGGCATCTGATTTTGAAGCTTGATTTTTCCCATTTCCCTTTGGATTGATTGATTTTGGTTTTTGATTTCCAAATTCTCCATATGTGGATAGGTAGGAGTCTACATATTCGGGGGAATTTTTCTTTGCTCGAGCTGTTATTCTATTGAAGAAAGAAGAGATGATTTTTTTAAAATTTGCATTCTGTGATGAATCGGTATCTATGTTGATGGAATTTGTTTTTTTCTTTGCTGGCTTCCACCATGCAGGCTCAAATTCATCATTTGTTTTTGAGCTTCTGGGTCGATTTTTTTGATATAAAAATGTAAATACAAAAATCAAAATAACCAGTAAAAGAGCCAGTGTGATTGGATGTGTGTAAATGGCATTTTCAGCGTCCAATACTCGCTGCTGTGCTGCCTGTTGTTCTTGTTGTGCAGCAGTCAACCTCGCCTGAAGATCGGTGTTGTGTTGAGACTGGATTCGCGCCTTTGCCTGCTCTGCAATTGCTTCCTCCGGCGTGCCATTCAATACAGACCAAAGTGTTCGTGCGACCTCGCGGCGTTTACGGCTTGCGTCATCCAAAGTCTCCGTCTGCTGAAACGCAGACTCTGAATCCAACGACATGCGCAGTTTCGGTGTCGCTACTTCGACTGCCGAAACCAACTCCATCGGGTCTAGCTGCAACCGAGCCCCGATTTGATTGGCAACTCTGAATGTTGATTGACCACTATTTTGTGATTCAATTTTTTCGTTCTGAGGTGGTTTTTTGGCTGTGCGTTCTCCCCCCAGTGAGTTTGCTTTACGACGAGGTAACGGCTCTTTCGAATGCTCAATAGCAGGTAACCGTACGCTCGCAGGCACGCTGTATCGAGCGTCGGTTTCGGTCGGTTGAGAAATGGACTTGACGGCCGAGGTCACAAGGGCATCTGGCTTCTCCGCATCAAGACTCGGTAAATCCGACAGAAGGGTGTATGTACGGGACACCTGATTTTCGCATCCCAGCACTGCGTCAATACCCACATATGGCTCTGTCAGAGGCTGACGGATTTCAATCTGAAGGGTTGCCTTGTCGGTGCGAGTTGAATCCGTGCGAACGGTGGCAACTGTATGGGCGGTGGAAACATATTCTTCCCCATACCGTACTTTGACTACGGGACAAAGCGGATCCAGAAGTTCTTGGTTCTGACCAGAAAGCTGAATACGCAATCGAAGGGGTTGCCCAATGACAGCATTCCCATCCAATGGGCCCAACGTCAATGCCACGCTGCTGACAGTTGCAACACTCAGGACGAATCCAATCAGCGACTTATTGACCATTCCGTTCCTCTACCCTAGTTCGTCAGATTCTGACACAGCCATGCGTCGGACATGTATGGGTGTACCTTTGTGCTCGCATCACCGTGGTGACGCAAAAAAGTCCAAGTCAAACTGGGGCTGGTATCTCAATTGATGTGCGTGGATTTAGCCAATTGGTACGGGGTGACCTGTCTGCTGCTCGCCCCGTCAGGCGGTGGGATGCTGTTCTTCACTGACCAGGAGAGTTGGCGGTTCAAGCATTCCAGCAACCGGGATGACCAACGGATCAAAGCCCCTCGATCTCAAGCACGCCAAGGATTCCTTGCAGATGTAGACTGACCCACAATGCAAATTACCCCCTAGCTCTGAAGCCGATGCTCCGGTTTTGCGCCATATCCCTCATGGCACACGTTGGAGCTGTCATCAACAAGGAGACTTTCCACATGACCGTACTCACTTCCCGTGCCATTCACATCCAGCAACCCGGTGGCCCCGAGCAGATGCAACTGGTCCAAGTGCAAGTGGCTGCACCTGGCCCGGGCCAGGTGCGGGTACGCCACCATGCCATTGGACTCAACTTCATTGACGTGTACCAGCGCACCGGCCTGTACCCGTTGCCACTGCCGCTGCAACTGGGCATGGAGGGGGCGGGCGTGGTGGAGTCGGTGGGCGAGGGCGTCACTCACCTAGTGGTGGGTGACCGGGTGGCCTATGCCGCCAATCCGCCAGGCAGCTATGCCGATGTGCGCGTCATGCCTGCCATGAACGTCTGCCGCCTGCCCGATGGCATTTCCTTTGAAACCGGTGCCGCCATGATGCTGAAAGGCCTGACGGCGCAATACCTGTTCAAGCGCTGCAAGCCGGTGGAGGGGTTGGAACCAGGCGACTTTGTGCTGTTCCACGCGGCGGCAGGTGGAGTGGGCCTGATTGCCTGCCAATGGGCCAAGGCCTTGGGTTTGCGGCTGATTGCCACAGCTGGATCAGAAGAAAAATGCCAGCTAGCGCTTGATCATGGAGCAGAGTTTGCTATCAATTACCGTTCTGATGCATTCGCCCCCAAGGTGAAAGACATCACCAGTGGTCAAGGCGTGAAAGTGGTCTACGACTCGGTGGGCAAAGACACCTGGGACGGTTCGCTCGATTGCTTGCGCCCTTTTGGGCTGATGGTGAGCTTTGGCAACGCCAGTGGACCGGTTGCGCCGTTTGCACCCGGCATGTTGGGTCCCAAGGGCTCGCTGTATGTCACCCGGCAAACGCTGTTTTCGCACATCACCACCCGCGAGCGCACTCAAAGCATGGCCGATGACCTGTTTGCGGTGGTGCAGTCTGGTCAAGTGAACATACGCATCGACCAACGCTTTGCCCTGGCTGATGTGCAAAACGCACATCGCAGCCTGGAAAGTCGCCAAACCACGGGTTGCACCGTGTTGTTGCCCTGAGCGGACGATTTGCTCTCAACCTCGATTACGTCAAACCGCAAGGCGTCCAGTTGAGGTACACCCGTGCTGAAGGACTCCCACTCGCGGGAGTTCAGGGTCCAAAGGAGAAAGCCCATGTTTCCAGAATTCCGTGAACGCATCAGCCAGCTCAAGGGCACAGACGCCCATTTCACCCGCCTGTTCGATCAGCACAACGGGTTGGATCAAAAAATCAAGAACATGGAAGCCCACATCGAGCCTGGTTCTGCGCTGGACATCGAGAACCTGAAGAAAGAGAAACTGGCCCTGAAGGACCAGATCTACCTCATTCTGAAAAAGGCCTGATCGACTGCCCGAGACCGGTCCGTGCCGGAGTCATGCCCCTTGGTGGAGCCCGCATCGGCGTCTCCCAGGTTGCCGCTGTTGCTGGGCATTCAGCCGGTGGGATCGGTTCATCCAGCTTGGCTGCGTGCTTTGCATGCCCATGGTGTAAATGGGCCTTGGATTTATCAAAAAAGTGAGCATCAATCGGCCAAATTGATTGCGTCAGAAGCTTTTTTTATTGAAAAATTTCCATCATTTGCAGAGTTGGTACGCCGGGTGGGCCTTTGTGGACCTTGGCGCAACGAGGTCATTCCGACACTCCACGATTCGGGGCAGGTGTGGGGCCGTGTCGAGCGGGCCATGGTGCGTGTGCTGGGTTTGCGAACCCAGGCGGTGCATCTGGTGGGGTTGACGCCCGATGGCCGTTGCTGGGTGCAGCAGCGCAGCCTCCAAAAGCCCAATGACCCTGGCCTGTGGGACACCCTGATGGGGGGCACCGTGTCAGGTTACGAAACCCTTGCGGATACGCTGGAACGTGAAACCTGCGAAGAAGCCGGGTTGCGTGTGAGCGAGTTGCAGGAGGTGCGTCATGCCGGCTGCTTCACCGCCCGCCGCACCACACCGGACGGGGGCGGCTACGGCCTGCTGGTGGAGGAAACGCATTGCTTCGTCGCCACCATCCCCTATGGGCTGGTGCCCGCCAATCAGGATGGCGAGGTGGACCATTTTGAATGCTGGTCACCTGAGCAGGTGCGGCAGGCTGTGGCACAAAACCGGTTCACGCCAGAGGCCGCTTGGGTGTTGCGCCAGGCTGGGAATTGGACGCTCAACGGTTGATGCACAGGTTCAGCTGACCGCGCGTACCGCATGGCGATGCTGTACCTGGCCTGGGGCTAGGCACGCCTTCGGTGTCCATTTCGGCCACCACGGTGTCCCAGGCCACCACGCCTTTTTTGTCCAGTTGCAGCCGCAGCAGCCAGCCGGTGGTGCCGCCGGGGACGTCGTCAAAGCTGTCGAACACGAAGTTGCCCAGGCTGTACACAATGGGCTTGCCACGGTACAGCTCGGCGCCCTGCGTCACATGCGGGTGCCCACCCACCACGGCATCGGCTCCGGCATCGATCAGCAGGCGGGCCAGGCGTCGCTGGCGTTCGGTGGGCTGGCGTTCGCGTTCCCAGCCCCAGTGCATGAACGGAATCACCACGTCGGCTCCGGCCGCCCGGGCCGCGCGGATGTCGGCCACGGCTTGTTCGTCTTCGCTCCAGGCCACGCCTGGGGTGGTGGCTCCGGCTTCAAACCGCCGGGGTTTGAATTCGTCGTAGCCCAGCACCGCCAGCTTCACGCCGTTGACGTGTACCCAGTGTGGCTTGTGGGCTTCTTCCAGGTTCATGCCACCGCCAAAGGTGGAAATTCCGGCATCGCGTACCCGCTTCAAGGTGTCGATGAAGGCTCCCTGGCCATAGTCTCCACTGTGGTTGTTGGCCACCGATACCGCGTGAAACCGACCTTGCATCGCGCCTAACACCCGTGGGTGGGCGCGGAAGTTGTAGATCTTGGTGGGGGTGGGCTGGCCTGATTCGGCCACCGGGGTTTCCAGGTTGCCAATGGTGTGGTCGGGGGCGCGGAGCACCGCGTCAAAGTGGCGCAACGGGTCTTCGCCGCGCGCCACCACCTGGCCAGGGCCATCGTCGAGCATCACGTCACCGGCAAACAGCACGGTCATGGTGCCTGGGGTTGGGTTGATGGGGGACATGGGAGCAGGTGCGGGTGCACCCGGGCCTTCCAGCACCGGCATGAGGGGGAGCGCCCGTTGTGCTGCGGTGCGGTGGCTGGCCCGGTCGGTGTCACACCAATACGTCAGCTCGCCGTCGCGCAGTGGCTCGTACACCCGTTGCAACCCGGTGAAGCCGTGCCCGCCCGGCTGCGTGGGCCGCCTCACTTCTTTAGCGTGGTATCGGGCCTGGTGAATGGGAACCGGGCCCTGCGCATCGTTGGTGAACACATACACCTTGACGGTGGCCAAATCGGCAGGATGAACCTGGTGCACCACCCGGAACAGAAAGTAGGAGCCCACTTCCACCGGCTTGACGCCGTAGGGGCTGGACACGGGCGAGGCCTGAAAGGTGCGCACTTCGCCGCCGTAGTCCACATGGCAGCTGACCTTGGGGGGGGCGGCCATGGCGGCTGGCCCGTAAGCCAGGGCCGCCAACACCAGCGTGGGCAAGCCGAAAATGAAAGGCCTCAGGGGGCTTTGCGTACGCGCAGGATTTCGTCGAGGATCAAACATGATGCCCCGAGTGTGATGGCAGAGTCGGCCAAATTGAATGCGGGGAAATGCCCCCCCTGGAACACCGATGCCAACCATGGCCAGTGGAAGTCCAGAAAGTCCACCACGTAGCCGTGCACCATGCGGTCAATCACATTGCCAATGGCACCACCCAGCAAACTGCTGACGGCAAACGCAAACAGCTTTTGGCCCGGGTGGCTTTTCAGCATCCACAACATGAAGCCCACGGCCACCAGCCCCACACCGGTGAACAGCCAGCGCTGCCAGCCCCCCGCATCGTCCAGAAACGAGAAGGCGGCCCCTGTGTTGTGAGCCCGCACCACGTTGAAGAACGAGGTGACCGGCGTGCTGTCGCCCAGCTTGTAGTAGCCCAGCACCAGCGTTTTGGTGAGCTGGTCGAGCAGCACCACGATGGCGGCCCAGGCCAGCCACGGCACCAGGCTGGGGGCCAGACGGTCGGGCGCCGGTCCTTTGCCGCTGAGCTTGCGGGGAGACTTTCCGCTGGCCATCAGGCGCAGGTGCGGGTTTCACCCGCGCCAAACAGGTTGCTGGTGCAGCGGCCGCACAGGGTGGGGTGTGCGGTGTCGTGGCCCACATCGTCCCGGTAATGCCAGCAGCGTTCACATTTTTGGTGTTTTGAGGCTTCTACGCTCACATGCATTGCATCGCCAGCTATCAATTCAATACCGGAGGTGATGAACACAAACTTCAAATCATCCCCCAGGCTGGACAGCAGGGCATGGTCGTCTGCCGGCACGGTGAGCTGCACGGTGGCTTGCAGCGAGGAGCCGACTGCGCCGGTGGTGCGCACGGCTTCCATCTCTTTGTTCACCGCATCGCGCAGGGTGCGGATGCGGGCCCATTTGTCCAGCAGCGCGGCGCTGTCGGCGGTGGCGGTGGGCCACTGGGTGTAGGTCTCGAAAAACACCGAGTCGCTTGGTGTGTTGCCTTGAGCCCGCACCTGCTCACCCAGGAAGTGCCAGGCTTCCTCGGCGGTGAAGCTGAGGAAGGGGGCCATCCAGCGCACCATGGCGTGGGTGATGCGGTGCAGCGCGGTTTGGGCGCTGCGGCGGGCTTGCGAGCCTGCTGCGGTGGTGTAAAGGCGGTCTTTCAGCACGTCGAGGTAGAAACCACCCAGGTCTTCGGAGCAGAACAGTTGTAGCTTGGCCACCACCGGGTGGAATTCGTACTGCTCGTAATGCGCCAGCACTTCGGCCTGTACCTCGGCGGCACGGGCCAGCGCCCAGCGGTCGATTTCCAGCAGGTCGGCATCGGCCACGGCATCGGTGGCAGGGTTGAAGTCGGAAATGTTGGCCAGCAAAAAGCGCAAGGTGTTGCGGATGCGGCGGTAGCCATCCACCACGCGGGCCAAAATTTTGTCGTCGATCCCCAGGTCGCCGGAATAGTCGGTGGAGGCGCACCACAGGCGGATGATTTCCGCGCCCATTTTGCTGCTGATGGTTTGCGGGGCCACCACGTTGCCCACGCTCTTGCTCATTTTGCGGCCCTGGCCGTCCACGGTGAAGCCATGGGTCAGCAGCCCTTTGTAGGGCGCGCGGCCGTACATGGCGCAGGCGGTGAGCAGCGAGCTGTGGAACCAGCCGCGGTGCTGGTCGTGGCCTTCCAGGTACAGGTCGGCCTCGCAGCCTTCGTCATGGGCGTGGGCCAGGCTGCCGTCGGCGCTTTTCTGGCCATGGCTGCCCTTGAGCACGGTGGTGTGGGTGGTGCCGGAGTCGAACCAGACTTCCAGAATATCGGTGCTTTTTGTATAGCTGGAGGCATCCGCACTGTCAGCGATGCGGGCCAGAATGTCTGCCACCGTCAGCTTGCTCCAGGCCTCGATGCCGCCTTGTTCCACCACTTGGGCGGCCAGGTCCACAATTTCGGGCGTGCGGGGGTGGGGTTCTGCGCTGTCCACGTGCAGCAAGAAGGGCAGGGGTACGCCCCAACTGCGCTGGCGGCTGATGCACCAGTCGGGCCGGTTGGCGATCATGTCGCGCAGGCGGGTGCGGCCGTTTTCGGGGAAAAAGCCGGTGTCGTCAATGGCGGCCAGCGCCATCTGGCGCAGGGTTTGTGGTGCCTTGTCGGTGGTGAAAATGCCGTCGCCTTCGTCCATGCGCACAAACCACTGGGCGGCCGCGCGGTAGATCACCGGGGTTTTGTGGCGCCAGCAGTGCGGGTAGCTGTGGGTGATGGTTTGGGTGGCCATCAGCCTGTCGCTCTGGCCCAGCACCTCGATGATGCGGGGGCAAGCTTTCCAGATGTTCAACCCGCCGAACAGCGGCAGCTCGGCCTCGTACTGGCCGTTGCCTTGCACGGGGTTCAGGATGTCGTCGTACGCCAGCCCGTTGGCTACGCAGCTGTTGAAGTCGTCCACGCCGTAAGCGGGAGCGGAGTGGACGATGCCGGTGCCATCGCCCGCGGTCACGTAGTCGGCCAGATACAGGGGCGACAGGCGCTTGAAGCCCTCGTGCACGTCGTGCAGCGGGTGGCGGAACACCAGGCCGCGCAGTTTTTCACCCACGGCCGTGGCCAGCACGGTGCCGGTCAGGCCATAGCGTTCCAGGCATTTGTCCACCAGGCTTTCGGCCAGCAGCAGCACGCCGCGCGGGGTGTCCACCAGGGCGTAGGTGAGCTCGGGGTGGGCGTTCAGGGCCTGGTTGGCGGGAATGGTCCAGGTGGTGGTGGTCCAGATGACGGCGAAGGCCTTTTTGCCGCCCTGAGCCAAATTTTCGGGCAACGCATGCAGACCGAAAGCCGCGGCCAGCGCGGCGGTGTCGTTGGCTTCAAAGGCCACGTCCAGTGTGTCGCTTTTCTTGTCGGCGTATTCGATTTCGAATTCGGCCAGCGAACTGCCGCAGTCAAAGCACCAGTACACGGGCTTCAGGCCCCGGTACACAAAGCCGCGCTCCATCACGCGCTTGAAGGCACGGATCTCGTTGGCCTCGGTCGCAAAGTCCATGGTGCGGTAAGGCTTGTCCCACTGGCCCAGCACGCCCAGGCGTTTGAAGTCGGCCATTTGCTGCGCGATTTGCTCGGTGGCAAAGGCGCGGGCCTTGGACTGCATGTCGTCCCTGGACAAATTGCGTCCATGGAGTTTCTCGATGGCGTTCTCAATCGGCAGCCCGTGACAGTCCCAGCCGGGGATGTATTGCGCGTCCATGCCCTTGAGCTGGCGGGCCTTGACGATCATGTCTTTCAGCACCTTGTTCACCGCGTGGCCGATGTGGATCTGGCCGTTGGCGTAGGGCGGGCCGTCGTGCAGGATGAATTTGGGTGCCCCTTTGCGGGCTTCGCGCAGCCGGTTGTACAGGCCGTTGTCTTCCCAGGTTTTCACCCAGCCCGGTTCGCGCTTGGGCAGGTCGCCGCGCATCGGAAAGGGGGTATCCGGCAGGTTCAGCGGGTAGGGGTTGGCAGGTTTGGCGTCTGCCTTGGGGGTGGGCTTGGAGTCGGACATGGTGTTCGGGCTGGATGGTTCTAGCTGGGCGCCAAGCTGGCAGTGGGCGCAGCTGAAAAGGGTTGCCTGTACGGGCTTGCGGCAGGGGCGGTGGGATGGCCGATTGACCGGAAGCGGTTGCGGCCAGGCGGCAGGGCGCGAGCGCTAAATTCGGTCGCGCGTGGTCTGGCGGCGGGTCTGGGTGTGGGTTTGCGCTTGATGGTCAGCAAAAAAAGCGCGAACCGCATCACAGTCGTTGGCAATGCCCGTGGTGAGGGCGGCCAGACTGTCGTACTTCAGTTCATCGTGCAATTTGTGCAGCAAGTCCACACGGATGAGTTTACCGTAGGCCTCGTTTTGCCCATTCAAATCGGCTGCAGCCAAAGGCCAGTCCAGGCAATGGGTTTCCAGCAGCACGCGCCCGCCGTTCACATCGGTGGGGTCGAGCGATGGGCGAACGCCCAGGTTGGCCACACCGGCCACTGGCTGGTGGGGCAGCAGCCCATGCACCTGCACCGCAAAAATGCCGCTGGCTGCGGGTTTCCAGTGGGAAAACCGCAAGTTCAGGGTGCGAAAGCCGTCGCCTACACCCGCCTGGCTTTCGCCCAGGCTGCGGCCCAGCTTTCGGCCATGCACCACATGGCCCGAAATGCTGTACGGCCGCCCCAGCAGGGCCGCAGCCTGCTGCATGTGGCCGCCAGCCAGTGCATCGCGCACCGCCGAGCTGGACACGCGCAGGCTGTGCACTTCGTACGACTGCATGCGGGCCACGTCCATGCCCAGTTCAGTGCCCAGTTGGTCCAGGAGCGCGTAGTCGCCCATGCGGCGCGAGCCGAACCGGAAATCGTCTCCCACGAGCACATACCGGGCCTGCAGGCCTTGCCACAGGGTGTCACGCACAAAAGAGGGGGCTTGCTGGGCGACCAAACTGGCATTGAAGGGGAGGATGACGCATTCGTCCACCCCGCAGCGGGCCAGTTCGGCCAGTTTGTCGCGCAGGGTGGCGATGCGGGCCGGGGCCAGCTCGGGTTTTTGGTGCTGCTGGGCAAAAAAGTCGCGCGGGTGGGGCTCGAACGTCACCACGCAGCTGTTCAGGCCCCGGTGGCGGGCTTCATTCAACAGCAGGGCCAGCATGGCTTGGTGGCCGCGGTGCACGCCGTCGAAATTGCCGATCGTGATGGCCCGGCCAGTGGCTGTGCCATGGGCTGGAGGTAAGGCGGCTCCTCGGTGAATTCTCATGGGACGGTTGCATTGGAAGGTGTGGCATTTTGCGCCACACCGTGCACAGGGGCATTCTGACCATTGCAGAATGACTGCCTTTTGGCATGCCGGGTGTGGTGGCCATTGTGGATGTTTTGAATGGCAGGACTGTCTCCAGATTCCAATTTTTCCCAAGCCGACCCAGAGTCGGCGACCCCAGTGTCTGAGCAGGTGCAGGCACTGCAGCTGGCCCGTGCCCAGGCACAAGAGGCTGCGGATGCCAGTCGTGCCAAAAGCGAGTTTCTGGCCAGCATGAGCGCAGAGCTCCGCACCCCGGTGGAGGGGGTGTTGGGCTTGTCCCATCTGCTGATGCAAACCGGGTTGACCCAGCAGCAGCGCGAGTTTGCGGAGGCGATCCGGGATTCCGGTGAAAGTCTGTTGGCGATCCTGAACGATCTGGTGGATTTTTCACGCATTGAAATCGGTCAACTCTTCATCGATTCCACCGAGTTCGAGCTGTCTGCGCTGTTGGAAGACATTGCAGAGGAGGTTCGTCCCCGGGTTGCAGAAAAGAAACTGGGTTATTTCGTGGATGTGGACGCCAGCGTGCCGTCTTCGTTGACGGGGTCGCGCACACGAATCAAGCAGGTTTTGCTGAATTTGGTGGTCAATGCCATCAAGTTCACCCAGCGCGGTTCGGTCACTGTGCATGCCAAGGCCCTCACCCAGGATGACGCAGGTATTCGCCTGCGATTGGAGGTGCAGGACACCGGAACGGGCATCCGCTGGGAAGATCTGGCCGGCCTGTTTCAACCGTTTGGGCAGGTTGCTTCATACCAGTTGCAATCGTCCACCGGGAGCTCTGGCCTGGGCTTGGCCATTTGCAAGCGGCTGGTGGCCATGATGGGGGGGCAGATTGGCGTAGACAGTGAGCCCAACCACGGCTCCACGTTCTGGCTGGAGTTGCCCTTGGCCGTGACCAAGCCGCCCGAGGCTGTGCTGATTGGCAAGCCGCCATTGTTGCCACAGGTTCGTACGGCTCTGGTTCCGTCCTCTACTGCCACGGCCGAGATGCCTCCTGCAGCTGAACTGGGCCGCGCGGTGGGAGGGTTGGATGTGCTGCTGGTGGAAGACAACGCCATCAATCTGGCTCTGGCCAAGGCCTTGCTACAACGCATGGGGCACCGAGTCAGCACCGCCGTGCATGGACAAGATGCGCTGACCACTTTGGCTGCGCAGCGGTTTGATCTGGTGATCATGGATTGCCAAATGCCAGTCATGGACGGGTATGAGGCAACGCGGGCCATTCGTGCGGGTGAGGGTGGCGTGCTGCAGCCTGGCATTTGTATTCTGGCCATGACGGCAAACACCCAGCCCGGTGACCGTGAACGCTGCCTGCAAGCCGGCATGAACGGCTATGTGCCCAAACCCATCAACCTGGAGCTGCTGCGGCAAGCGGTGGGGGAGCACATGGGCCCCCCCGTGATCTGAACGAAACCCGTGCCGAGGGTGGCTGGGTCTGTTCCAGTGGACTTCAGGCAAACACGCCGGCGGTGTCCTGCATGCCTTCGCTCACCACGCCCAGGTGGTGCAAGGTGTCACCCAGCGTCATTTCCATTTGCGTGAGGCGTTTGAAGCAGTGGCTGACGATGTATTCGTCCGTCACGCCAATGCCGCCGTGCAACTGCACCGCCTGCTGGCCCACAAAGCGCATGCTCTGGCCCAGTTGCACCTTGGCGCGGGCCACGGCCAAATGCCGCTCTGCCGCTGGCGCGCCCATTTTCAGGGTGGCGTAGTAGCTCATGCTGCGGGCCAGCTCCAGCTGCATCTTCATGTCGGCCAGGCGGTGGCGCAGGGCTTGGAAGCTGCTGATCAGCACGCCAAACTGCTTGCGGGTGTTGAGGTACTCGGCGGTGAGGGCAAAGGTCTTGTCCATCACCCCCACGGCTTCGGCGCACAGAGTGGCTACGCCCACATCGGTGGCCAGTTCCAAGGCGGCCAGGCCATCGCGGGTGACGAGTTGGGCCGGGGTGTGGGCCAGGGTGAGGTTGGCGGCACGGCTGCCGTCTTGGCACACATGGCCGGCGGCTGTGGCACCAGCGGCACCGGCCTGCACCAGAAACAGCGCCATTTGCCCATCCAGCATGGCGGGCACCAACCAGGCCTGAGCCCGGTCACCTGCAGGAACCATGTTTTTAGTAGCTGTAATGGCATACCCTTCTTGCGATGGGGCTGCTTTGGCTTCGCAAACATTCAGCTTGTAGCGGACCTTGCGTTCCTGGTGGGCCAAGACCACCAGGGCCTCGCCGCTGGCCATTTGGGGCAGCCATGCGGCTTGCAGATCGGCTGGCGCATACTGGCTCAGCACCACACTGGCGGCCAGGGTTTGTGCCAGAGGTTCCATCACCAAGCCACGGCCCAGCTCCTCCATGACCACCATGGCGTCCACCGGGCCCATGTCCATGCCGCCGTGGTCACCGGGAACGCACAAGCCGGTCAGGCCCAGTTCGGCCAGTTCGCCATAGGCGGTGCGGTCGAAGCCACCCGCTTCGGTGATGGCGCGGCGGCGCTCAAAGGTGTAGGCCTTGTCCACCCAGCGGGAGACGGCATCGCGCAGTTGTTGCTGGTCGTCGGAAAAATCAAAGTCCATGTTGTCTCCTGATTCGCGTTAGCCCAGAACGGTCTGCGCCACGATGTTGCGTTGCACTTCGTTGCTGCCGCCGTAAATGGTGGTTTTGCGCATGTTGAAGTAGGCGCTGGCCAGAGGTGCGTTGGCCACGTTGCCACCCGGGAATTCGCTCAAGCCCAAAGCTGCATCACCCTGCCACCCGGCTTCCATGGCGTCAAAGATGTAGGGCAGGCTGTAGGGGCCTGCGGCTAGCATCATCAGCTCGGCATACCGCTGCTGGATTTCGCTGCCACGGATCTTGAGCAAGCCCGCCAGGTCCAGCGATGGTTTGCCCGAGCGCTCGGCACCCAGTACCCGCAGCACCAGCATTTCGAGGGCAACGATGTCGATTTCCAGCAACGCAATCTGGTCGCGAAAGCGCACGTCCTCCCAAACACCTTCGGCCTTGGCGATGCGCTTCAGGCGTTCCAGCTCCCGCTTGGCGCGGTTCACGTCGGCGATGTTGGTGCGTTCGTGGGCCAGCAGGTATTTGGCGTAGTTCCAGCCCTTGTTCTCTTCGCCAATCAGGTTTTCGGCGGGCACTTCGACGTTGTCGAACCACACCTCGTTAACCTCGCATTCGCCGTCCAGCAGCTTGATGGGGCGCACGGTCACGCCGGGGCTCTTCATGTCGATGAGCAGGAAGCTGATGCCGGCTTGGGGCTTCACTTCGGTGTTGGTGCGCACCAGGCAAAAAATCCACTCGCCGTACTGGCCCAGCGTGGTCCAGGTTTTCTGGCCGTTGACGATGTATTTGTCGCCCACCCGTTCTGCACGGGTTTTGACCGACGCCAGGTCGGAACCGGAACCGGGCTCGCTGTAGCCCTGGCTCCACCACACCTCGCCGCTGGCGATGCCGGGCAAAAAGCGTTGGTGTTGCTCGGCATTGCCGAAGGCCATGATGACCGGGGCCACCATCACCGGGCCGAAGGGCACGATGCGCGGCGCACCGGCCAGCGCACATTCCTCTTCAAACAGGTGCTTTTGTACCGCTGTCCAGCCGGGGCCACCAAATTGCTGTGGCCAGCCAAAACCCAGCCAGCCGCGCGAGCCCAAAATTTTGGCCCAGCGCTGCAAGTCGTCGCGGGACAGGCGCAGCGCGTTGTGCACCTTGTGGCCGATGTCGGCGGGCAGGTTGGCACGGACCCATGCGCGCACCTCCTCGCGGAATTGTTGTTCTTCGGGCGTGAAGGCCAGATCCATGCGGGTGTCTCCTTGGAAAGATTCCTCCGCTTTTTAGCACGGCCGTTCGATTCGTGGCTGTCCAGAACGGGACAACGCGAAAGCAAAGGCGGTCTTTTCGGTGTCAGCTGCCGCCGGGTGGTGTCAGTCCGAGTTGCTGGCACACATCCGTGAGGGTTTGACGCAGGGTCGCCACTTCCTCTTCCAGTGTGGCCACGCGGCGGGTGAGGGCGATCACTTCGTCTTCGGTGGCGGTGCTGCCGGCCGGGTCAACGGGTGTTTGAGACAGATCCACCTCGCCGCACAGCAGGTGGGCCCAGCGCTGCTCGCGGGCGCCGGGTGCGCGGGGCAGCTTCACCACCAGCGGGCCGCCTTTGTCGTTGCTGCGGTCTTGCAGCTCTTCCAGAAACGCATCGACTGACGAAATGTCGGCAAACCGGTGCCAGCGCTCGCTGTTGATGCGCAGCTCTCCCGCCGTTTGCGGGCCGCGCAGCATCAGCAAGCCCAGCAGCACGGCGGACTGGTCGGGCACCCCCACGCCGCGCACAAAGTTGTGGCTGTAACGGGGCACGCGCGCCCCACTTTGTTCCACCACCAGGGCCAGGTTTTTGAGTTCGTCCAGGGCCTCGGCGGCTTGGCCTTCGGTGAGGTTCATCACCGGGTCGCGGGTGGTTTTCTGGTTGCACCCGGTCAACAGGGCTTGCATGGACAAGGGGTAGCTGTCGGGCACGGTGCGGGCTTTTTCCATGAGCGTGGCCAGCACGCGGGCTTCGGCAGCGGTCAGGGGGCGTTGGGCGGGGCTGAAATGGGGGGAGAGGGGCGTGGTCATTACACTTGCTCGGGCATGAAAAACATTGTGATTCTGATCTCTGGCGGCGGCTCCAACATGGCGGCCTTGGTTCGCCATGCCCGCCAGCACGAATGGGGCAAGCGCTTGGGGGCGCAAGTGAGCGCAGTGCTGTCCAACAAGGCCGATGCGGCGGGCTTGGCCTGGGCCGCCCAGAACGGCTTGGCCACTGCGGTGGTGGACCACAAAGCCCACCCCAGCCGTGAGGCGTTCGATGCGGCGTTGATGGCTGAAATAGACCGCCTGGGTGGCCAGGGTCGCCCCGATGGCAAGCCCGATTGGGTGGTGCTGGCGGGTTTCATGCGCATTCTCACCCCTGGTTTTGTGGCGCATTACGCAGGCCGGATGGTCAACATTCACCCCAGTCTGTTACCGGCTTTTCCGGGCCTGCACACCCACCAGCGGGCCATTGACATGGGCTGCCGGTTTGCGGGGGCCACGGTGCACCGTGTCACGGCGGAGCTGGACCATGGCGACATCCTGGCCCAGGCGGTGGTGCCGGTGTTGCCGGATGACACCGCCCAGACCCTGGCCGCACGGGTTCTGACGCAGGAGCACCTGATCTACCCGAAAGCGTTGGAAAACTTGTTGAAATTGAAGGCGTAGCGCTTGTTGGGTCAGCAAATAAAGCTCTTTAAAAAGTAGCTTTATCTGTTCATCGCTTCACGCAGCGCATTCCCATCCAGGCAGGCCGCAACGGCCGCCGCGCTGGGCTCCGCCAGCCGGGGCACATGACCCCAGCACGGGGCCTGCAGGCCGTTTGCCAGGGCTTGCAGGTTGGCATTGGCATGGGGCAGATTCGGGTCTACCGTATTGGCCACCCAGCCTGCCAGCTTCAGCCCTCGGGACTGGATGGCTTCTGCCGTCAACAGGGCGTGGTTGATGCAGCCCAGGCGCAAGCCCACCACCAGAATCACCGGTAGGCCCAGGTCACAAGCCAGATCGGCGGTGTCCCAGTCGGGTGTGAGGGGCACACGAAACCCGCCAACCCCTTCGACGAAGCCCAGCTCCCCCAAGGCCAGGGTTTGTTGCACCGCGTGCAACAGGGCTGGGCGCGCTATGGTGACCCCTTCCAGCTGGGCCGCCACATGGGGGGCGCAGGCTGTGCGCAGTTGCAGGGGGCCCACCTGCTGGGCATTCAAGGGCAGAGGGGTGGCGGCCAGCAAACGTTGCACATCGTCATTGATCCATTGGCCGTTGATGCAGTCCTGGCCCGCGGCCACGGGCTTGACGGCCAGGCTGCGCAGACCTGCGGTGGCCGCCAGATGCGTCAAGCCTGCCGTGATGGCGGTTTTGCCGATTTCGGTGTCGGTGCCGGTGATGAAAAAGGCCTTCATGGCGGGGTTGGCATGGTGCGAATGGCACCTTCCAGCGTTTGCAGCAGCAGGTGAACATTGTCCGCCGTATGGGTGGCACACAGCGTGATGCGCAGGCGGGCTTGCCCCGATGGCACGGTGGGGGGGCGTATTCCGGGAACACGCAGTCCGGCTCGCTCCAGTTCGGCCGCGAGTGCCATGACGGTGGCGTTGCTGCCCACCACCAGGGGCTGTATGGGGGTGTCGGAGGCGCAAAGGGTCCACCCCAGTTGGGGGTGGCGTGACAACAGGGCAGTCATGCCTTCACGCAACAACACCTGCAAAGTGTGCAGATGGGCGCGCCGTTGTCGGCCGGTTTCGCCCTCGATCAGCGCCAGGCTTTGCAGCAGGGCATGGCTCACTGCTGGCAGTGAGGCGGTGGTGAAAATGTAGCTCCGGGCGGCTTGAAGCAGGTAGTCCACGATGCATGCGTGGGCCACCACAAAGGCCCCGCTCAAACCGGCTGCCTTGCCCAGCGTGCCCAGCAAGATGAAGCGCTCGCTGCGGAGGTCAAACCGTTCCAGCACGCCTCGCCCCTGCTCGCCCAGCACGCCAAAGCCGTGGGCGTCATCCAGGATCAGCCAGGCGTCGAACTCTTCGGCCAGCCGGAGCAACTCGGGCACGGGCGCGATGTCGCCGTCCATGCTGAACACGGTGTCGCTGACGATGAATTTCAGCCGCGCCTGGCTGGCCATCAGTTGTTTGCGCAGTGCGGCCATGTCCGTGTGGGCATACCGCTGCACTGGTGCCTTGGCCAGCCGCATGCCGTCAATCAGCGAGGCGTGGTTGAGGGCATCGGAAAACAGCTCGGCATCGGCATCGCCCAAGGTGGCGGTGACTGCCAGATTGGCCATGTAGCCGGTGCAAAAGCTCAGGCAGCGGGCTTGGGGGATGTGGGGGGCAAACCACTGTGCCAACCGGTGTTCCAGTTGCTCGTGGGCGTCTGTGTGGCCGCTGATCAGGTGCGAGGCACCGGAACCCCCTGCCCAACGCTGTGCGCCTTCGGCCAGCGCGTCAGTCAGGCTGGGATGACTGGCCAGGCCCAGGTAGTCGTTGGAGCAGAACATCACGTGTTCCCGCTGCACCCCGTCGGGGCCGCTCAGGATCTGCCTGGGTGCGGTGGGGGTGTGGGCCACGCGCCGCACGCGGGTTTGGTCGCGGGCGGCAATGGCCTGGAGTTGCTGTTGCAGATGTTCAAGCAGCATGGCGCAGCACCTCGTCCAGAGTTCGGGTCACGGCCGTGGCCAAAAAGTGGGCGGCTTCGTCGTCGATCAGGTAGGGGGGCATGAGGTAGACCGTGGCGCCAATGGGGCGGATCAGCAGCCCGTGCTGGCGAGCGGTCAGGTGGAAGCGCTCGCTGAAGCGTTCACCGGGGTCGCGTACATCAAAGGCCAGAATCAAACCCCGCTGGCGCATGTGATGCACCCTGGAGTGGTTGGTCAGCGGCAAAAAGGCGCGGCTCAGGGTTTCGGCCTGCTGGCGGTTGGCGAGCAGCTGCCCGGCGTCAAAACGGTCCAGAACGGCATTGGCTGCCGCACAGGCCAGGGCATTGCCACTGTAGGAATGGGAGTGCAGAAACCCTCTGGACACCTCCTCGCTCCAGAACGCCTGGTAAACCGCATCGGTGGTCAGCACCAGGGACAGAGGCAGCGTGCCACCCGTGATGCCTTTGGACAGGGTGATGAAGTCGGGCCAGGCCAGCGAATCGACCTGTTCCCAGGCAAAAAAACTGCCTGTGCGCCCGCAGCCAACGGCAATCTCGTCGGCAATCAGGTGTACGCCAGCCTGTTGGGTCAGTTGGCGGACCGCCCGCAGGTAGTCGGGCGAGTGCATCACCATGCCGGCTGCGCATTGCACCAGCGGTTCCACGATGACGGCGGCGATCTGCGCGCCCCGCTCCGACAGCAACACCCGCAGGCTCTCCAGTGCCTCGGCTTCGTTGTTCAGGCGGCTGTCGGGTGAATCGACGATGTGGGCCTGCATCAGCAAGGGGTCGTAGGCATCGCGGAACACCGCGACGTCGGTCACTGCCAGTGCACCCAGGGTCTCGCCGTGGTAGCCGTTTCTCAAGCAGACAAATTCACGTCGACTGTGTTGGCCCAGGTTGCGCCAGCTGTGAAAGCTTTGTTTGAGTGCAATTTCAACCGCGCTGGCCCCATCGGAGGCAAAAAACACATGGCCCAAGGCGCCCTGGGTGCGGGCGCTCAGGCGCTCGCCCAGGCGCACGGCGGGTTCGTGGGTACAACCGGCCAGCATCACGTGGGGCAGGGTGTCGAGCTGTGCCTTGATGGCATGGTTCAGACCCGCGTCGCTGTGGCCAAAGAGATTGACCCACCATGCGCTGTTGGCGTCGAAATACCGTTGCCCATCGGTGTCGAAAAGCCAGGGGCCTTCACCTCGGGCGATGGGGATGGGGGGAACCTGCACGGCCCGGGCCATTTGGGTGCAGGGGTGCCACACCGCCGCCAGGGAGCGGTGTGGCAGGTTGGGTGGTGCTCCGTGCGTCATGGGCGGGCATTCTATGCGTGATCTTGTGCATAAAAATGCTTTTACCGCTTGATTGACGCCATTGTTTGCTATAGGAAAATATCTTGAGGTTGCTGTGTATTGGTCCTGAGGCCCAGGAAAAACCGGGCTTTCTGGATGCGCTGAATGTGGAATCAGTGCTGATGGGCGTCTGCCGTTTTGCCCTGAACCTGCAGCAACGCAGCGGGTGATTTCAACCCTTTGGTGGAAGTGCCATCGGCCGGCACCTGGCTCCAGGCGTTTTCCCCAGTCCTGTCCCCTGCCTCGCAGGACTGTATGACCTTGAACCACAGGGGACCGGCACTAGCGGGCAACCCGGCGCGCAGCACAAATTCGTCGTAAAACGCCTCTGGCAATGCGTATTCGGGGCTGGACGCGGTCCAGACCACTTCTGCCACATCTTCCGTGATGGTCTTGCCGTGGCTGGTGTACGGTTGGGCCAGTTTTTCTTTGCGCACCGCCAACACCCAGCCGGGTTTGGGCATGGGCTTGACGCCTTGCACACCCGCAGGAATCTGCACCGCCAAGCCGGTGGTGGGCAGTCCTTCACACCCATGGCTCACGCGAAAGACGGCCCGGTAGTTTTCTCCGGCCATGGCGGTTGGCTGCTCCAGCACGACATGCGAAAATGCCTGTGGTTGGCAGCTCAGAAGCGCCCCCAATGCAATCCATTTCAAGGTTTTCATAGATCGAACTTCAATTCAGCCGTGTAGCTGCGTTGTGGGTAGGGATGGAAATTCCAGTATTGGTAGTTGTTCAGGTTGTCAATGCCAAACGCAGCCGTCCACTGCTTGGCCAACCGGTAACGAACGCGCAAATCGGTGGTGAAGTACTTGCTGACGCCCTGGTAGGTGTAGCCATTTACATCTGAATTGTTGAGGGTACGGAACTGGGGTCCGCTGTACCGCGCGCCATACGACACGCTCCACTTGTCGTCAACCCGGTACACCGCCAAGGCGGTTGCACGCCATTTGGCGATGTTGGGTTGCTGTTTGCCAAGGGTGTCGCCCGCCACGCTGACAAACCCGGCGTTCTCTTTGATGACAGAGTCGGCATAGGTCAGGCTGGCGTTCAGATCCAGGCCTTTTTTCAACACGTCAAAGCCGGTGAATGCCACTTCCACGCCCTTGGTCTGGATGCGCCCCACGTTTTGCACGCGGCTGATGTTTTTGAGCGCGCTGGCATCGAACACCGTTTGCGAATACAGCGCATCGCGTGTGTTTTCGGTGAAGAAGGTGACACGGCTCACCGCATCGCCAAAGTCTTTTTCAGCAGTCAGCTCGGTGGTCCATGACTTCTCGGGTTTGAGGTTCGGATCGTTGATGTACTGCGAATTGGTGGTGGAGGTTGCGCCGTACAGTTCGCCCACCGTGGGCATGCGCACTGCCCGGCCAGTAGAGGCTTTCAGCACCGTATCGGTTGCCCACTGGTAAGACAAAGCTGCCTTGGGCGACACATAGGTTTCTTTCCGCTCCGGGTAGGTGAGGGCGCTGGTGGCAGAAAAAGCGGTTTGACCATTGAAGGCGCGCCACTGTTCTGCCCGTGCGCCTAGCACCGTTTTCCAGTTGGGCGCAAAGGCCCAGGCATCCTGTGCCCACAGGCTGTTGGTTTGTGTTCTGCCCCCCACATTGCTGGCCAAGCTGCCAGCAGGGTCGGTCAGCCAGTTGGTGGCGATGTTGTTGGTGACGTACTTCAGCGAGTAGTTGTCCTGGCCAATACCAAAGTCAACAATGTGTTCGCCCTTTATGCCTGACGGCCGCCAGGTCCCCCGGGCGGCCAGGTTGTGCCAGCCGGTTCCGTCCCCACTGGCCAGGGTGCCAGGTCCTCCCTGGGCTGCGTTGGGCAGTACGGCGGCAGCGCCGTTTTGGCGCTTTCTGTCTTTGCTGTAGTCGTAGAGGCTGGCGGCCAGTTCCCAGTCCCATTCACCCTGGGTGCGGCTCTTGACCGACAGGCCGTGCATGACGTGCGTGAGGCTTTCGTTGGTGAGGGCAAAGTCGGCCCCAGTCAAGGCCTGTGCACCGGTGAAGGCCAGTCCATTGATGTTGATCGGGCCGCTGGTCACGATCTGGCCTTTGGCATCCCTGAGGTACGAAGCGGGCCGCCCTTCCGACTGGTTTTGCCACATGCCCAGCGTGTAGGCTGCGCGGACAGTGGGTGTGATGTCATAGGCCAGCTTGACTTTCACATGGTCTTGTTGGGTACGGAACTCGGTTCCCGTGCCCACCACATACCAAGGCGCGTTGGCGTTGTTGGCGCCCAGAACCGCACCCGTCACCGGGGTGCCAGCGGTGCTGGCCACGCCGTTGCTCAGGAGCCGGGTGGCAAAGGTCAGTGGCTGGCCATGGCTGTCGGTGTGGTTGACGTTGATCCACCAAGACCAGTCATCGCTCTTGTTGCCAACCGACGCGCTGGTTTGCCATGCGTTGAAGTTGCCTTGTGTGTTGTACAGACTGAAGGGTTGTGACACATAGCCCACTTTGGCATGGGCCTCAAACTGGGTGGGCATGCGGGTTTGGTAATCCACCACCGCACCGACCGAGTTGCCGGGGTAGGCGGCCGAGAACGGGCCGTACATCACGTCCACACGTTCAATTTCTTCCGGCGTCACCAAGCCCCAGCGTGGTGGAAAGCTCAAACCGCCCACGCCGTTGCCCAGGTAGTTGGACAGGAGGATGCCGTCGGCATAGACGGCCGACCGGGCGCTGTTGCCGGTGCCGGATGCCCGGCTGCTCAGGATGGCGTGGTTGTAGTCGCCGATGTAGCGCTTGCGTACCAACAGGCTGGGGAAGTACTTGATGGCGTCTTCGCTGTCGGTGGCGTTGATGCTTTGTTCGATTTGCGCGCGTGTGACCCCCTCCATCGTGGTGGGAATTTGTGTGGGCAAACTGGTGGGTTGACCGCTGGTCACGGTCACCACGCCGAGGGATTTGACGGGGGTGCCATCCGCCACTTGGGCGATGGCCTGGGAAGAAAAAGGAAAAGCCATGGCCAACGACAGGGCCAGGCGCGTCTTGCAACCTGCTCGATGCATGAGGAGCTCCGAAATATCAATAAAATAGGCTATTGTGGCTTAATTGAAGCCATTTGTTAGCCATGAATTTGATAGCTTCAGAGGGAGGCAGGTGGCCCGCGGGCCGGAAGAGGTGCGCCCGTCAGGGCGGCTATGTGCGCTGCCGGTATGGTTTGCAGCGCATAAGCAAGCGGATGGGGCTCGGCCACAGAAGCACCTGTCGAAGGCAGAGGTGCCCCCAAATTGGCGCACAAAGGGCAATCCAGCGTGTGGGAGGTGGCTTGCGCCACGCCATCGTCGGTGTTGACGATCAACTTCATGACCCCGTTGCCAGAGCAGATCAGCTCCACAGACTGCGAGTTGACCATGGGCGACGCCACTGCCACGCCAATGGACAGCGCAAACCACACCAGCACAAAACGTGCAAGTTGGTGGGCGTGGCGGAAGCGGTGGAGCATGGCGGGGTGGGATTATCGCTGACACGGCCATGTCACATGACGGGGCTAGCCTGTGCGGCCAGCTGAGCTGGCATTCACAGGAACCTTTCATCATGACCCCATCGACCAACCGCGCTGCGCTGCCTCGCGGTTTTTTTTCACCCGGCATGTACTTGCTGGGGCGTTTTTTCTTCCCTGTGAAGGCGTTGATCATCAGCCTGGTGCTGCTGTTGCCACTGGCCTACCTGATGTTCAACCTGTATCTGGTGGAAAGTGGCCAGATCGACTTTGCCCACCAGGAGCGGCATGGTGTGCGCATCATGGGTGTGCTGCAACGCACCATGCATGGGCTGTTGGAGGTGCGCAATGCCACCCGCGCCGGTTTGGGCGGTGGATTGAACACCCAGCCCGACTACGCCGCCGCGTGGCAACGGATTGATGGGGGGCTGTCCGAACTGGAGATGGCTGTCGCCCAGCATGGCGATCCATTGAACCTGAGTGCAGAGGTTGCCAAACTCAAAGCCGCCTTTGCGGTAACGGCTGCCAGCAAGCAGGGGGTAGACGACAACGGGCGTACGGTGTTCGGTCCGGTGACGGCGGCCACCATTGAGCTGCTGCAAAAACTGGGTGACCGCAGCAACCTGGTCCTGGACCCGGACCTGGATTCCTTCTACCTGATGAACGGGTTGGTGTTGACCATGCCGCAGGCATTGGAAGACCTGGGGCAATTGTGGGGTTGGAGCAGCTACGCCCTACAACGCGGTGCACTGACCACCGATGTGGAGAGGCGTTACTACGTGTGGGATGCGGTGGCATCCACCGAGCTCAAAAAAGCAAAGGAGCATTTCGAGCGGGCCATCCGTTACAACAATGGGCTCCAAAGCAAACTGGACCTCTCGGGAATCGACCGTGCGCTGTCGTTCCGGAACCAAGTGAAATCGGTGGATGAATTGGTGGCGTCCCCGCTCACGCCACAACAGGCCTACGACGAAGGCCGCAAGGCGGTTGCCGATGCCATGGCGGTGTACCAGACCGGTTTGGCTGCGCTGGATGAATTGCTGCAAGCACGTCAGGCGCGGCTGTACCAAGTGCTCTGGCTGAGTCTGGTCAGTGTGCTGGTGGCGGTTGGGGGCGCCGTCTACCTGTTTTACAGCTTCTACCTGGTCATGCACCAAGGCTTGTCCCAAGTGGGGCAACACCTGGGTGAAATGGCCACGGGCGACTTGCGCCATCGCCCGCAGCCTTCCTGGGCAAAGGATGAAACCGCCGCGTTGCTGGCGCAGATGGCGCTCACCTACGGGTCCATGCATGAACTCATTCGCAAAGTACGGCACGGGGCCCGTGAATTGCACACCGCCAGCAGCGAAATTGCCGCAGCCAGCAGCGACCTTTCTGCGCGGACAGAAGCCTCTGCCGCAGCGCTGGAGCAGCAGGCGAGTGCCATGGAGCAAATTGGGTCCACCGTCAGCCACACGGCGCAGACGGCCAGCCAAGCATCGGAATTCTCTGGTCAGAATGCGTTGGTGGCAGACCGTGCCGGTGAAACCATCGGTCAGGTGGTGGCCACCATGCAGGACATCAATGCATCGTCATCCAGAGTGAGCGAAATCATTGGGGTGATCGATGGCATTGCTTTCCAGACCAACATCCTGGCACTCAACGCCGCCGTCGAAGCCGCTCGGGCGGGTGATGCAGGGCGGGGCTTTGCGGTGGTGGCGACAGAGGTGCGTGGGTTGGCCCAGCGCAGCGCCAGCGCGGCCAAGGAAATCAAGGCCCTGATTTCCACCAGTGTCGAGAAAATCGACAGTGGCGTCCAAATTGTGCAAAGCGCTGGAGAAATCATCAACGATCTGGTCTCCAACGCCCGCAAGGTCAACCATTTGCTGACTGAAATTGCCAGCTCCTCCAAAGAGCAGGCCACTGGGGTGGATCAGGTCGGGCATTCCATCCAGGACTTGGACCGCAGCACCCAGCAAAACGCTGCTTTGGTGGAGCAAACCACCTCTGCGGCTTCTGCACTGAAGGCGCAGGCTGACAAGCTGCAGGAAGAAATTCGCCGGTTCAAGGTGGCGTGAGGGCGCCCCATTCGAGGGCTCAGTGCGGCTCGGGTTTGGTGGTGTCGTCCGCCAGGTAGCGGCGCACCAGATCGAAGAAGCTGTCGTAAAACTTTTCGGACGCAATGGTTTCGCTGCCCACCTTCACCAGCGCTTCGCTGGTGGACGAAAACGGCAGCGACACCGACCCAATGCCGCCCAAGCCCACGCTGGCCGATGTGGCGGATTTTTTCAGGGCGTAGCTGTCCTGAATGGCGGTGACGAACACCAGGCTCCACTGGTCGGGTGGGGTGTCGGGCAGGCACACCACCCGAATCATCATTTCCAGTTGGGCTTCGGGCCCAGGCTGGAAGCTCTTTTTGGCATCGATCAGGTCTGCCTTGGTGTTGACCAAAATGTAGCCTTGGCTGAGGAGTGCCCTGCGCGCCGCCTCGCAGCTTTGCGCTGGCGAGCCCGGAATCAGCCGGGAGTAGGTTTCTTCAGAGCCGAATTTTTCTTGAAGCGGTGGGCGCGCCGGGTTGGTGGCGTTGCAGCCCGCCAGTCCCAATGTCAGGCCAGCAACCAAGCTCAAAGTGGCAGAACGCCAGCGGTGGTGCATGCGGTGAACAATCAAAGTGGGTGGCTCCAAGGCGGTTTGAACAGGCTTGAGACTTCGTTCATTCTGCCCCGGTTCCCTGGCGGGCAGGGACCATGCCTTACTCACATCGCCTTGTGAAACACCAGCCCCGCATGCTCGCGCATGGCGTGGAACTTGATCTTGGGCCAGTTGGCCTCCACCGCGCGCAGGGTGGCGCTGTGGTCCACCAGCAGGGTGGGTGCGTCCACGGCGTCTAGCGCCACGCGGTGCTGGTTGGCGTCGATGAAGCGTTTCAGCTCCTGCTCGCCCCCGTCCTCCGGGGCGCAGGTCACCCAGCGGGCCACCTGGTAGTTGCTGTGGGTGATGCGGGCTTTCACGCCATATTCGGCTTCCAGCCGGTGCGCCACCACCTCGAACTGCAGTTGCCCCACGGCACCCAGCATCAGCACGCTGCCCGCCACGGGGCGGAAGACCTGAATGGCGCCTTCCTCACCCAGCTGCGTCAGGCCCGCTTTCAGCTGCTTGCCGCGCAGCGGGTCGGCCACTTCCACGCTGCGGATGATTTCGGGGGCAAAGAAAGGCAGGCCGGTGAACTGGAGTTGCTCACCCTCGGTCAGCGTGTCGCCCAGTTGCAGCACCCCGTGGTTGGGAATGCCGATGATGTCGCCCGCAAACGCCTCGTCCAGCAGCTCGCGCCGCTGGCTCATGAACGTCACCACCGTGTTGGGTTTGATGACCTTGCCGCTGCGCACCACCTTCAGGGGCATGCCGCGCTCGAACTTGCCGCTGGCCACGCGCACGAATGCAATGCGGTCGCGGTGAGCCGGGTCCATGTTGGCCTGGATTTTGAACACCACGCCGGTGAACTTGGGCTCCACCGGCTCCACCACGCGCTGGATGGACGGCTTGGGGCCGGGTGGGGGGGCCAGGTCTACCAGTGCGTCCAGCACCTCGCGCACGCCAAAGTTGTTGATGGCCGAGCCGAACAGCATGGGTGTCTGGCGGCCCGCCAGGAATTCTGCGGCGTCGAACGCGGGCGACGCACCTTCCACCAGCTCCATTTCGTCTTTGGCCTGGGTCCATTCCATGCCAAAGCGGCTGGCGGTGTCGGCATTGTCCAGCCCGGCCAGCACGTCTTCGTCGCCGCCCGCACGGTCTTCACCGGCGGCGAACACGCGCATCTGGTCGGTGCGGCGGTCGTACACGCCATGGAACTGCTTGCCCATGCCCACGGGCCAGGTGAACGGCACGACGGTCATGCCCAGTTCGCGCTCGATCTCGTCCATCACGTCCAGCGGGGCCTGCACCTCGCGGTCCATCTTGTTCACAAAGGTGAGGATGGGTGTGTTGCGGGCGCGGCAGACTTGCAGCAGGCGGCGGGTTTGGGGTTCCACGCCGTTGGCCGCGTCAATCACCATCAGCGCGGCGTCCACGGCGGTCAGCACGCGGTAGGTGTCTTCCGAAAAGTCCTGGTGGCCGGGGGTGTCGAGCAGGTTGATGACGCAGTCGCGGTATTCCATTTGCATCACGCTCGATGCAACCGAAATGCCGCGCTGCTTTTCAATCTCCATCCAGTCGGAGGTGGCGTGGCGCGCGGCCTTGCGGGCCTTGACCGAACCGGCGATGTTGATGGCACCCGAAAACAGCAGCAGCTTCTCGGTCAGCGTGGTTTTACCGGCGTCGGGGTGGGAAATGATGGCAAAGGTGCGGCGGCGGCGCACCTGGTCTTGGATGTCGGACATAGGGGCGGAATTATCCCCGCCCGGCGTGGGCCGTTGCGTCGGGGTTTGGCCGGTCGATCTTCAGCGCCCGGCCGGACTGGTGAAGCGGGTTCTGGCGTCGACCACTTGCTGGCGAACCACGCAGCCCGCCGCATGGTCATTCACCAGACCCATGGCTTGCATGAACGCGTAGACGGTGGTGGGGCCCACAAATTTCCAACCGCGCTTTTTCAGGGCTTTGGAGAGCGCCACCGATTCGGCGGAGGTGGACGCCACCTGGGGCGCAGCCAGCGGGTTGGCGGTGGCTTCGTAGCGCCAGAAAAAGGCAGCCAATGAGCCGGCCTCGGCCACCAGCTCCTGCGCCCGTGCCGCGTTGTGGATGACAGCCTCGATCTTGCCGCGGTGGCGCACGATGCCTGCGTCTTGCAGCAGCCGTTCCACGTCGGCGGGGCCGAAGCGAGCCACCTGGTGAAAGTCAAACCGCGCAAAGGCGGCCCGAAAGTGTTCCCGTTTGGCCAAAATGGTGCGCCAGCTCAAGCCCGACTGAAAGCCCTCCAGGCTGATTTTTTCGAACAAGCGCTGATCGTCGGCCACCGGGAACCCCCATTCGGTGTCGTGGTAGGCCAGGTACTCGGGCGTGGCGGCGCACCAGTGGCAGCGCGGCTGGCCGTCGGGGGTGTGGAACAGGATGGTGGTCATGGCAGACATTGTGGGGTCAATGCGCAGAGGCAGGGCGCGCAGAGGCCGAGCGGGTGCGTGGGACAATCCGGGTCATGCACCCCAAAGCCTTGCTGGACGCCTGTACCGACCTGGTCAGACAAGTTCTGAAATTTGACCATCCTGCCGACGCCGTGGTGTCGCGCTATTTCCGCGAACACCGCAATCTGGGCCCGCGCGAGCGGGCCACGCTGGCCGAAACCGCGTATGGCGTGCTCCGTCACAAGCTGCGTTTTGAGTTTTTGGCCCGCAGTGGCCCGGGGGCCCGCGAGCGCAAACTGGCCGTTCTGGGTTTTCATGGCGACAGGGCGTTCATCCGTTCTGCCCTGAGCGATGCCGAAAAAACCTGGCTGGATGGCACCGACCAGGTGCCTGCAGGCGATTTCCAGCCTCACCATCGCCACAATTTGCCCGACTGGTTGGTCAAACCCTTGCAAGCCCAGGTGGGCGATGGTTTTTTTGCTCTGGCCGATGCGCTCAACCAACCCGCTCCGTTGGACTTGCGGGTCAATGATTTGAAGCAAAAAAGAGACTCAGCGCTTGATTCATTGAAGAAGTCTGCTATTGTTTCAGAGGCCACCCCGTATTCCCCTTGGGGCATCCGGGTGCAAGGCAAGCCCGCCATCAACAAGCTGCCTGCGTTCATCGACGGTGAACTGGAGGTGCAGGACGAGGGCTCGCAACTGCTGGCTTGGCTGCTGGAAGCCAAGCGCGGCGAAATGGTCACCGATTTCTGCGCGGGTGCGGGTGGCAAAACCCTGGCCATTGGCGCCATGATGCGCAACACCGGGCGCCTATATGCATTCGATGTGTCGGCCCACCGGCTGGATGCGCTCAAGCCCCGGCTGGCGCGCAGCGGTCTGTCCAACGTGCACCCGGTGGCCATTGCCCATGAGCGGGACGAGCGCGTCAAGCGCCTGGCGGGCAAGATGGATCGGGTGCTGGTGGATGCGCCTTGCTCTGGCCTGGGCACGCTGCGCCGCAACCCCGACTTGAAGTGGCGTCAAACCGCAGCCGGGGTTCTGGAGCTGCAAGCCAAGCAAAAGGCCATTCTGGACAGTGCGGCACGCTTGGTGAAGCCGGGCGGCAGGCTGGTGTATGCCACCTGCAGTGTGTTGACGGAAGAAAACGAGGCAGTGGTGCAAGCCTTTTCAGAGGCTCACCCGGAGTTTGAGGTGTTGCCCGTGGCCGATGTGCTGGGCCGCCTGCTGCAGCAACAGGCTCCGCAGGGGGTGGATGCCGAAACCTGGGCCAAAGCCCAGGCCGCCAGCCTGACCCATGGCGACTGCCTGCGGTTGTGGCCCCATTTGCATCAGACCGATGGTTTTTTTGCAGCAGCTTGGACCCGCCGAGTCTGAGGTTTGCCTACAATTCGCACCCGTTCATGCGCACGGAGCCGGAACGACACACGCTGGAGACAACATGGACGCATTGGTGAACTGGCTGGCCCACGGCCTCATTGAAACCACTTGGTGGGAGGTGGTGCTCATCACTTTGGGGCTGACGCACATCACCATTGCCAGCGTCACCATTTATCTGCACCGCCATCAGGCGCATCGCTCGCTGGAGCTGCACGCCATTCCATCCCACTTCTTCCGGTTCTGGCTTTGGCTCACCACCGGGCAAGTGACCAAAGAATGGGCGGCGGTGCACCGCAAGCACCATGCCAAATGCGAGCATCCTGGTGACCCGCACAGTCCCGTGGTGTTTGGCATCAAAAAAGTGCTGACCGAAGGTGCCGAGCTATACCGAGCCGAATGCAAAAACACCGAAACCCTGGCCCGCTATGGCCATGGCACGCCCGACGACTGGATGGAGCGCCATGTGTACACCGGCCAGTCCTGGAAGGGCGTGGCCTTGATGCTCATCATCAATGTGGCGCTGTTCGGCGCCATTGGTCTGACCATCTGGGCGGTTCAAATGGCTTGGATTCCCATCACCGCCGCCGGCATCATCAACGGGCTGGGCCACTACTGGGGTTACCGCAATTTTGAGGCGGCCGATGCCAGCACCAACGTGTCGCCCTGGGGCATCCTCATTGGCGGCGAAGAATTGCACAACAACCACCACACCTATCCCACATCGGCCAAGCTGTCGGTCAAGCCCTACGAATTTGACATTGGCTGGCTGTACATCCGCATCCTGGAAGTGCTGGGTCTGGCCAAGGCCCGCAAAACCGCCCCACACATGGTGTTGGGCGATGTGAAGCCGGTGGCCGATGAAAAAACGCTGGAAGCCATCATTGCCCACCGTTATGAAGTGATGGCGCATTACGCCCGCGAAATGCGCAAAGCCTGCCGCGACGAATTGGAAGCGGCCACCGTCAGCAGTTCCAACTTGGAGCTGCTGACGGTGGCCCGCCGCTGGTTGCATCGCGATGACGAGAAAGTACCCATGGCCTTGCGCTCCCAGCTCGCCGAGGTGCGTGCGGCACACCCCGTGCTGGAAAAAATGCACGCCATGCGCGAAGAGTTGCGCTTGCTGTGGTCGTCCACCACCCTGAGCCGCGAGCAGCTGGCCACCGAGTTGCAAGCCTGGTGCCGCCGTGCCGAAGAAAGCGGTGTGGCTGCGTTGAAAGAGTTTTCTTACACCTTGCGCGCGGTTCGGGCCTGACCTGCCGCATGACCGGGCACTTGACCGTGCCCCGCCGGCTGGTCACATGGCCAGTTTGGTTTCAGGCCATAAAAAAAGCCGCTGTTTTCACAGCGGCTTTTTTGTGATTCGAGGACTCGAATTATTTCAGTTTGATTTCTTTGTACTCGACGTGCTTGCGAGCCTTGGGGTCAAACTTCATGAAGCTCAGCTTTTGAGGCGTGGTCTTCTTGTTTTTGTTGGTGGTGTAGAAGTGGCCGGTACCCGCAGTGGATTCCAGCTTGATCTTTTCACGTCCGCCTTTGGTTGCCATGGTCAGTTCCTTTCAGTGCTCAGGCCTGGCCACGTGCACGCATGTCGGCGAGCACGGCTTCAATGCCATTTTTGTCGATCAGGCGCAGGGCTGCGCTGGATACGCGCAGACGCACCCAACGGTTTTCGCTCTCCACCCAGAACTTGCGGTATTGCAGGTTGGGCAGGAACCGACGCTTGGTTTTGTTGTTGGCGTGGGAAACGTTGTTTCCCACCATGGGCTTTTTGCCCGTTACTTCGCAGACGCGTGCCATTGTTGGCCACTCCGAAAAACACAGCTGCCATGTGGCCTGTCGGCCAGAGGCGGCTGGTGGTGTTGAACCGTTCCAGCCTAGGCAGCCTCACCTCGCCAAGAGAAGGGGTGGCGGTATCCCCGAAAAACCCGACATTATAGACCGGGTTTGATTTTGCATTGCCGTTTCAGGCGCCGCCTTGCTCCAGGAAGCGTTGCGCGTCCAATGCGGCCATGCACCCGGTTCCTGCGCTGGTGATGGCTTGGCGGTAAATGTGGTCTTGCACATCGCCCGCAGCAAACACACCGGGCACGCTGGTCATGGTGGCAAAGCCATTGCCGCCGCTGCGGGTGAGGATGTAACCATCCTTCATGTCGAGCTGGCCCTTGAAGATGTCGGTGTTGGGCTGGTGGCCGATGGCGATGAAGCAACCTTGCACGTCCACATTCTCGGTCGCACCGGTTTGCACGTTTTTCAGGCGCATGCCGTTCACACCTTTGGCGTCGCCCAGCACTTCGTCCAGCACGCTGAAGGTTTTCAGCTCGATTTTCCCGGTGGCCACTTTTTCCATCAGATGGTCGATCATGATGGCTTCGGCCTTGAATTGGTCACGCCGGTGCACCAGGGTGACCTTGCTGGCGATGTTGGAGAGGTACAGCGCCTCTTCCACAGCGGTGTTGCCACCGCCCACCACGGCCACGGGTTGGTCACGGTAAAAGAAGCCGTCGCAGGTTGCGCAGCCGCTCACGCCACGGCCCATGAAGGCTTCTTCCGAGGGCAATCCCAGGTATTTGGCCGATGCCCCGGTGGCAATGATGAGCGCATCGCAGCTGTACTGACCGCTGTCACCCGTCAGTACAAAGGGTCGCTTGCTCAGGTCCACTGCGTTGATGTGGTCGAACACCATCTCGGTGTTGAAGCGCTCGGCGTGCTGCAAAAAACGCTGCATCAGGTCGGGGCCCTGCACGCCGTTCACGTCGGCGGGCCAGTTGTCCACTTCGGTGGTGGTCATCAGTTGGCCGCCCTGGGCCATGCCGGTCACCAGGGTGGGTTTCAAGTTGGCACGGGCTGCATAAATGGCGGCGGTGTAGCCAGCGGGGCCGGAGCCCAGAATCAGAACTTTAGAATGCTTCATGGTGGTTAGCGATTGTAGGGAGACCGGTTTGACTCGGTTGTTGTCGAGGACTTTTGCCACCCCACCCACCCACACTCTGCACACGCACACCCGGCCCCATGTCCATTCTTTCCAATCTTGAGCTGATTCGGCGGATTCCGCTCTTTGCCACTCTCACGCCCGCCCAGGCCACGTTTGTGGCCGATGCGGTGGAAAAACGCCGCTATCGCAAGGGCGATGTGATCGTGGAGCAGGGGAAGAAATCGGACTTTCTGGCCATTTTGTTGACCGGTCGTGCCCGAGTGGTCACGGCAGACGACAAAGGCCGGGAAGTGATTCTGGCCACACTCCAGGCGGGGGATCATTTGGGTGAAATGAGCCTGATCGACAACCAGCCCCATTCGGCCACGGTGCGGGCCGACGTGCAAACCGATGTGCTGCTGCTGGGCCGTGCCGAATTTGCGCGCTGTCTGCCCGAAAACAATGCGCTGGCGTTTGCCATCATGAAAGGCTTGGTCAAGCGGTTGCGGGCGGCAGACCGGAAAATCGAATCGCTGGCGCTGATGGATGTGTATGGCCGCGTGGCGCGTGCGCTGCTTGATCTGGCCAGTCCGTTGAACCCGGGGACCGGTGTGATTGCGGGCAAGGTGTCGAGGCTGGAGTTGGCCAAAACCATAGGCGCTTCGCGCGAAATGGTCAGCCGTGTGCTGAAAGACCTGGAAGACCGCGGCCTGGTGGAAGTGTTGGCCGATGGCCGTACCCTGGTGCATGACGCACTGCTGCGCCCCTGAAGTGGCCTGCACACCAAGCCTGCACTGAGTTTGATTGATTCATGACGTATTCCCTTCACACCCTGCAAGGCCATGCCGAGCCCGAAGCTCCGTCTGGCATTCGGCGCTTCACGCAGGAGTTGACGTTGCTCGCTGGCGCTGTCTGGCTGGTATTCGCTTTGCTGGCTTTGCTGACCCACAACGCCAATGACCCCGCTTGGTCCACCACGGGTCAAGGGGCGCTGGTGACCAACTGGGCAGGACGCGTTGGTGCATATGGGTCCGATGTGGCGCTGTATTTGTTTGGGTTCTCGGCCTGGTGGCTGGTGGCCATTGGTGTGCGGGTGTGGCTGGGTGTGCTGGCGCAATGGCTGCGCTCCGAGCGTCCGCACACACCGGAGGCGACCGGGCGTTGGGCCTGGCTGCATTCCCCTCCCATGCGCCGTTTTGGCTTCTGGGCCTTGCTGGTGGGGTTGATGGCGGGGAGCATGGTGCTGGAATGGAGCCGCCTGTATCGGTTTGAACCGCTGCTGCCCGGCCATGCGGGCGGTGCGTTTGGCTATTGGCTGGGGCCTCTGGCCGTGCGGTGGTTGGGCTTCAACGGTTCGGCCTTGCTGGCCATTGTGCTGGTGGTGGTGGCTGCCGCCAGGGTGTTGCAGTTTTCCTGGTTGGAATGGGCCGACCACATCGGCGCCAAGCTGGACGATTGGTTCGAGTCCCGTCGCCAGCAGCGCGCGGAGGCAGAAGATGCGCAAATTGGCCGCGAAGCCGCTCTGGAGCGGGAAGCCTCGGTGGCCCATCTGGCCGATGTGCACCCTCACCTGACGGCGGGCCGATCAGAGCCTCATTTGGATGATACCTGGGCGAGTGCCCCAGGTGCCGCAACTGCCGCCGCCGCGTTGGACACCCGCACGGCGACTCTCGATGGCATCAGCGATGGCAAGCCACAGCCTAGCGCCACGCCGCGCAATGAGTCACGGCAAGAGTTGCGCAACGAGTCCGTCCCCCCTTGGGAAGACGCCGGTGCCGATGGGCAACCCCACCGGGGGGAGCGCGCCTTGGTCATTGAGCCTGTGGCCGAGCAGGTGCCGGTGAGCGACCGCGTGGCCAAAGAGCGGCAAAAGCCGCTGTTCACGGAAATGCCCGATTCCCACCTGCCGCAGGTCAATTTGCTGGATGGCCCGCCTGGCCGGCAAGAAACGGTCTCACCCGAAACGCTGGAAATGACCAGCCGCCTGATTGAAAAGAAGTTGGGCGACTTTGGCGTGCAGGTGTCGGTGGTGGCGGCAGCGCCCGGCCCGGTCATTACCCGCTATGAGATTGACCCGGCCACCGGCGTGAAGGGGTCGCAGGTGGTGAATCTGGCCAAGGATTTGGCCCGCTCCTTGAGCCTGGTGTCCATACGCGTCATCGAAACCATTCCCGGCAAAAACACCATGGCGCTGGAACTGCCCAACGCCAAGCGCCAGACCATCCGCCTGAGCGAAATTCTGGGCTCGCAGGTGTACAACGACGCCAAGAGTCTGCTGACCATGGGCCTGGGCAAAGACATTGTGGGCAACCCGGTGGTGGCCGACCTGGCCAAAATGCCACACTGCCTGGTGGCAGGTACCACCGGCTCGGGCAAGTCGGTGGGCATCAACGCCATGATCCTGAGCCTGCTGTACAAGGCCGACGCGCGCGACGTGCGCCTCATGCTCATCGACCCCAAGATGCTGGAAATGAGCGTGTACGAGGGCATTCCGCACCTGCTGTGCCCGGTGGTCACCGACATGAAGCATGCGGCCAACGGCCTGAACTGGTGCGTGGCCGAAATGGAAAAGCGCTACAAGCTCATGAGCAAAATGGGCGTGCGCAACCTGGCCGGTTTCAACACCAAAATCGACGAAGCCAAGGCCCGGGGCGAGCTCATTGGCAACCCCTTCAGCCTCACGCCCGAGCAGCCCGAACCGTTGGAGCGCTTGCCCCACATCGTGGTGGTGATCGACGAGCTGGCCGACCTGATGATGGTGGTGGGCAAGAAAATCGAAGAGCTCATTGCCCGCTTGGCACAAAAGGCGCGGGCCGCGGGCATTCACCTCATTTTGGCCACCCAGCGCCCCAGTGTGGATGTGATCACCGGCCTCATCAAGGCCAACATCCCCACCCGCATTTCGTTCCAGGTCAGCAGCAAGATCGACAGCCGCACCATCCTCGACCAAATGGGCGCCGAAGCCCTGCTGGGCATGGGCGACATGCTTTACATGCCCAGCGGTACCGGTTTCCCGCAGCGGGTGCACGGCGCATTTGTGAGCGACGAAGAGGTGCACCGCGTGGTGTCGTACCTGAAAGAGCAGGGCGGTGAGCCCAACTACATCGATGGCATTCTGGAAGCCAGCCTGGGCGATGGCGACGGTGGCTTCGATGGCGATACCGGAGGCGGCTCTGGCGACGAAAAAGACCCCATGTACGACCAGGCGGTGGAAATCGTCTTGAAAGACCGCAAAGCCAGCATCAGCTATGTGCAACGCAAACTGAAAATTGGCTACAACCGCTCCGCCCGCCTGCTGGAAGACATGGAAAAAGCCGGTTTGGTCAGTTCGCTCACCAGCAGCGGCCAGCGCGACATTCTGGTGCCTGCCCGGAACGATTGATTCTGGTGTTGCTCCAATCACTCGTCATGCCATCCCATTCCATGCGCCCATTCGTTTTTTCAATTTTCATAGCTGTCACTGCAATGAATGCAAGCGGTGGAGGGCTGAGGGATTTGGAAAAATTCCTCACCGAAACCAAATCCGGCAGCGCCCAGTTCACCCAGACGGTGACGCCCCCGCCACGGGTGGGCGAGGCGGCGCCGCGCAACAAGGTGTCTGGCGGGCGTTTCGAGTTTGCGCGGCCCGACCGGTTCCGGTTCGAGTACACCAAGCCGTTCCCACAAACCATCGTGGCCGATGGCAAAACCCTGTGGCTCTATGACGCCGACTTGAACCAGGTCACGCAAAAGCCCCAGGCCCAGGCGTTGGGCAGTGCGCCAGCCGCATTGGTGGCCTCTTCGGCCAGCCTAGCCAAACTCGCCGAGGTGTTTGACCTGAAGGAAGAGCCCGACAGCGCCGGCCTGAGCTGGGTACAAGCGACCCCCAAACAGGCGGATGGCACCCTGCGCCGTGTTCGGGTGGGTTTGACCGATGGACTGTTGACCATCCTGGAAATGGAAGACAGCTTCGGCCAGCGCTCGGTGTTGCGGTTTGACGGCTTCAAAGCCAACCCGGTTTTTGCTGCGCAGCACTTCCAGTTCAAGCCTCCGGCTGGGGCCGATGTGCTCAAGCAGTGACGGCACGGCCAGATGGATCAACTCGTTCAGTCGGCGTGGGTGGTTGGGCTGCTGGTGGTTGTGGCGGTTGTGTCTGCCGCAGGCTACTGGCGGGCACGCACCCGGCTGAAGCGCCAGGCGTTCATTGAAAACTACCGTTGGCCCAAAGGTTTGTTGGCCAAGCTGAAGCACAAGCACCCCACGCTGTCCACCAAAGAGGCCGAACTGGTGGCGCAGGGTTTGCGGCAGTATTTCCGCGTGTATTTGGCGGGTGGGTGCAACAACGTGGCCATGCCCTCGCAGGTGGCAGACGATTTGTGGCACGAGTTCATTCTGTACACCAAGGCATACGGTGCGTTTTGCAAGCAGGCCTTTGGTGGCTTTTTCCATCACACCCCTGCGGCCGTGCTGGGCGCTAACCGTCACATCAACGCCGATTTGCGCCGTTGCTGGTGGTGGGCGTGCAAAGACGAAAACATCCACCCCGCCAAGCCCAGCCGCCTGCCCTTGCTGTTTGCGCTGGATGCCAAGTTCCACATTCCCAATGGCTTTCACTATGTGCCCGATTGTTCGGGGCCCCGCCGCAGCGATGGCGGCAGCACCAGCCATTGCGGGGGTGACTTTTCCAATGCGTCGGTAGACGGATGCACGGATGGTTTTGGTGCGGATGGTCACGGCGGGCACACCAGCGACAGTGGAGACGGCGGCTGCAGCGGTGGCGATGGAGGAGGTTGCGGTGGCGGCGGCGGGGATTGACCCCCGGCCTTTGGCCGAGCGCCTTCGCCCGCAAACCCTGGGCGAGGTGGTGGGCCAGCAGCACCTGCTGGGGCCGGGCATGCCGTTGCGCCTGGCGTTCGAAAGCGGCCAACCGCACAGTTGCATTCTGTGGGGGCCGCCGGGTGTGGGAAAAACCACCATTGCCCGGCTCATGGCCCACGCGTTCGATGCCCAGTTCCTCACCATCAGTGCGGTGCTGGGCGGGGTGAAGGAGATTCGCGAAGCGGTGCAGCAAGCCGAAGCGGTGCGGGATGGGCTGACCCCCCAGCGCACCCTGGTGTTTGTGGACGAAGTGCACCGCTTCAACAAAAGCCAGCAAGACGCGTTTTTGCCGCATGTGGAAAGTGGGTTGGTCACGTTCATTGGCGCTACCACCGAAAACCCGTCGTTTGAAGTCAACTCGGCCTTGCTGAGCCGGGCTGCGGTGTATGTGTTGCGGGCATTGGATACCGATGATTTGAAAAAAATTGTGGCCTTGGCGCAATCTTTTCAATCACTACCAGCTATTGAAAACGAAGCAATTGATTTGCTGGTGGCCCAAGCGGATGGGGATGCACGCCGCCTGCTCAACACCCTGGAAACGGTGGGTGTGGCTGCGCGGGCCGAGCGCTTGGAGCAGGTCAGCGCCGCCTGGCTGCAGCGGGTGCTGGGCGAGCGCATGCGCCGCTACGACAAAGGGGGCGACCAGTTCTACGACACCATTTCTGCCCTGCACAAAAGCGTGCGTGGATCCGACCCCGATGCCGCTCTGTACTGGCTGCTGCGCATGCTGGATGGTGGGGCCGACCCCCGCTACATCGCCCGCCGCCTGGTGCGCATGGCCAGCGAAGACATTGGCCTGGCCGACCCCCGTGCCCTGCGCCTGGCGCTGGATGCCACCGAGGTGTACGAGCGCCTGGGCAGCCCCGAGGGCGAGCTGGCGCTGGCGCAGTGCGTGGTGTATCTGGCGGTGGCGCCCAAGTCCAACGCGGTGTACACCGCCTACAAGGCCGCAAGGGCCTGGGTCAAGCAGGATGGCAGCCGTCCGGTGCCCATGCACCTGCGCAATGCCCCCACCCAACTGATGAAAAACCTGGGCCATGGCGATGGTTACCGCTATGCCCATGATGAGCCCGATGGCTTTGCAGCGGGTGAACACTACCTGCCTGACGGCATGGGGGACCCCGGCTTTTACCAGCCGGTTGAGCGGGGGTTGGAAATCCGCATCGCCGAAAAGCTGCGCGAACTCAAGGCGAAAAACCGGCGGAGCAGCTGACGGGCTGTCGCTCTACAATCCGCGCCCAACCCGCAGTCAGTTTCCCATCAGGAAGGTGTCTGGCGGGTTTTTTGCTAGAACAAATGGGCACCGGGTGGAGTCGGCTCGACCCCAATAACGGAGAACAACAAAATGGATATCTTGCTTCAGCAGATCATCAACGGTCTGGTGTTGGGAAGCATGTACGCGCTGGTGGCGTTGGGCTACACCATGGTGTACGGCATCATTGGCCTCATCAACTTCGCCCATGGCGATGTGCTGATGGTGGGGGCATTGACCAGTTGGTCCGTCGTCATCGCTTTGCAAGGCAGCATGCCGGGCACGCCCGGTTGGGTGTTGCTGGTGCTGGCCATTTTGGTGGCCATGGTGGTGTGTGCGGTGCTCAACTTCGCCATCGAAAAACTGGCCTACCGTCCGTTGCGCAACTCCCCGCGTCTGGCTCCGCTGATCACGGCCATCGGCATGTCGTTGCTGCTGCAGACGTTCGCCATGATCATTTGGAAGCCCAACCCCAAGTCGTATCCATCGGTGTTGTCGGCGGAGCCGTTTGAAATCGGTGGTGCGGTCATTTCGGTGACGCAAATTTTCATTCTGGCGGCTACCGCCATCACGCTGGCGGGCCTGATGTACCTGGTCAACCGCACCAAGCTGGGTCGCGCCATGCGCGCCACGGCCGAGAACCCTCGGGTGGCAGGCCTCATGGGCATCAAGCCCGATGTGGTCATTTCAGCCACCTTCATCATTGGCGCCTGCCTGGCTGCGCTGGCGGGTGTGATGTGGGCGGCCAACTACGGTACCGTCCAGCACTCCATGGGCTTCATGCCGGGCCTCAAGGCGTTCACTGCAGCGGTGTTCGGTGGCATTGGCAACCTGGCCGGTGCGGTGGTGGGCGGTGTGGTGCTGGGCCTGATTGAAGGCATTGGCGCAGGTTACCTGGGCGAGTTGACCGGTGGGTTCCTGGGCAGCCAGTACACCGACATTTTTGCGTTTGTGGTGCTCATCATCGTGCTCACCTTGCGGCCGTCTGGCCTGTTGGGCGAACGTGTGGCCGACCGTGCCTGACCGGAGGACACCCACCATGACTCATTTCACCCTGAGCCACCGCCTGCAAAGCCAGAACGGCAAGCTGGTTTGGTTTGTGCTGTGCGGCATTGGCCTGCTCGTGTTGCCGTTTTTGCTGCAGCCGTTTGGCAATGCCTGGATGCGCATCGTCGACATGGCGTTGCTGTACGTGATGCTGGCCCTGGGGCTGAACATCATCGTGGGCTTTGCCGGTTTGCTGGACCTGGGGTATGTGGCCTTTTTTGCCACGGGGGCCTACCTGATGGGCCTGTTGGGGTCCCCGCATCTGGCGGAAACATTTCCTGCCGTCAAGGCCCTGTTCCCTGCGGGCATTCACTACAGCATCTGGGTGGTGCTGATCGCCGCGGCGGTATTGGCTGGCTTGGTGGGGGTGATGCTGGGGGCACCCACATTGAAGCTAAGGGGCGACTACCTGGCCATCGTCACATTGGGGTTCGGTGAAATCATCCGCATCTTCATGCTCAACCTGGATCGCCCCATCAACATCACCAACGGGCCCAAAGGCATCATGGCCATCGACCCGGTCACGGTGTTTGGCGTGAGCCTGGGGCAAAAGCTCACGGTGTTGGGCGTCACCTTGCAGTCGGTGTCGTTGTACTACTACCTGTTTCTGTTTTTGGTGCTGGTCATTGTGGTGGTGTCGCTCAACCTGGAGCGTTCGCGCATTGGCCGAGCCTGGATGGCCATCCGTGAAGACGAAATTGCCGCCAAAGCCATGGGCCTGAACACCCGCAACCTCAAGCTGCTGGCGTTTGGCATGGGCGCCTCGTTCGGTGGTGTGTCGGGTGTGATGTTTGCCAGCTTCCAGGGCTTTGTGTCGCCCGAATCGTTCAGCCTGATGGAGTCGGTCATGATCGTCGCCATGGTCACTCTGGGCGGCTTGGGGCACATTCCCGGTGTGATTTTGGGCGCGCTGCTGCTGGCCGCATTGCCCGAACTGCTGCGCCACATGGCCGGCCCGCTGACGGCGCTGACCGATGGCCGCCTGGCTCCAGAAATTTTGCGCCAGCTGCTGATTGCGCTGGCCATGATCGTCATCATGCTGCTGCGCCCCCGCGGATTGTGGCCGTCACCCGAGCATGGCCAATCTCTGAGCAAAGGAGACGCCGCATGAGCACCATTGCCACACCAAACACCGTGCTGAAAGTGGCCGGTGTGTCCAAGCGTTTTGGTGGTTTGCAGGCCCTGAGCGATGTGGGCATCACCATCCAGCGTGGCCAGGTGTACGGCCTGATTGGCCCCAACGGCGCGGGCAAAACCACGTTCTTCAACGTGCTGACCGGCTTGTACACCCCCGACAGCGGCAGCTTCGAGCTGGCGGGCAAACTCTACACCCCCACAGCGGTGCACGAGGTGGCCAAAGCGGGCATTGCCCGCACCTTCCAGAACATCCGGTTGTTTGCCGAAATGACCGCGCTGGAAAACGTGATGGTGGGCCGCCATGTGCGCACCCACTCGGGGCTGCTGGGGGCCATCTTCCGCACCCCGTCGTTCAAGGCCGAGGAAAAGGCCATTGCCGAACGTGCGCAGGAACTGCTGGACTATGTGGGCATAGGCCCATACGCCGACTTCAAGGCCCGAACCCTGAGCTATGGCGACCAGCGCCGGCTTGAAATTGCCCGGGCCCTGGCCACTGACCCGCAGCTCATTGCGCTGGACGAACCGGCTGCCGGCATGAATGCCACCGAAAAGGTGCAACTGCGCGAGCTGATCGACCGCATCCGCAACGACAACCGCACCATTTTGCTGATTGAGCACGATGTGAAGCTGGTCATGGGCCTGTGTGACCGCGTGACGGTTCTGGACTACGGCAAATCCCTGGTCAGCGGCACACCGGCCGAAGTGCAGAAGAACGAAAAAGTCATCGAGGCCTATCTGGGCACCGGGCATTGAAACCAACAGGAACCGACAACATGGCAAACACACTGCTGAAAGTCAAAGGCCTGAAGGTCAATTACGGCGGCATCAAGGCCGTCAAGGGCGCCGACCTGGAGGTGCAGGAGGGCGAACTCGTCACCCTCATCGGCTCCAACGGTGCGGGCAAAACCACCACCATGAAAGCCATCACCGGCACCCAGCCGTTTGTGGAAGGCGACATCGAGTACCTGGGCCAGAGCATCAAGGGCAAGGGCTCCTGGGACTTGGTCAAGGAAGGTCTGGCCATGGTGCCGGAAGGGCGGGGCGTGTTCACCCGCATGACCATCACTGAAAACCTGCAGATTGGCGCCTTCACCCGCAACGACGATGCCGCCATTGCCGACGACATGGAAAAGATGTTCACCATCTTCCCGCGTCTGCGCGAACGCAAAGACCAGTTGGCCGGCACCATGTCGGGTGGCGAGCAGCAGATGCTGGCCATGGCCCGTGCGCTGATGAGCCGGCCCAAGGTGCTGCTGTTGGATGAGCCGTCCATGGGCCTGTCCCCCATCATGGTGGACAAAATCTTCGAGGTGGTGCGCGATGTGTACGCCCAAGGCGTGACCATTCTGCTGGTGGAGCAGAACGCCAGCCGCGCCTTGAAGATTGCCGACCGTGGCTATGTGATGGATTCCGGCCTCATCACCATGAGTGGCGATGCCAAAGCCATGTTGGACGATCCCAAGGTGCGTGCGGCCTACTTGGGCGAGTGAGTCTTCGGCGGGCGTCTGCCTGTGTTGCACTGCCGCAAACTTAAAATAGCGGGTTGCGCCTGAATCGGGCGCAACCCTTTTCTTTTTTCTGCCATGACCACCCCTCAAGATGCCGCGCAGGCTGCGCAACCCCACCATTCCGATGCGTTCGACGACAACCAGCTGATTGCCGAGCGCCGCGAAAAGCTCAAGGGCATCCGGGAACAGGCCCAGGCCAATGGCGTGGCCGCTTTTCCCAACGACTTCAAGCCAGCCAACAACGCCGCCGAACTCTTTGCCCAGTTCGACGGCTTCAGCAAGGAAGAGCTGGAGCCCAAGGCCGCCACCGCCAGTGTGGCCGGCCGCATGATGCTCAAGCGGGTGATGGGCAAGGCCAGCTTTGCCACGCTGCAGGATTCGTCATTCGGCCCCAGCGGTGGCCGCATCCAGATCTACCTGAACAACGACAGCGTGGGTGCCGACGTGCACGCCGCGTTCAAACACTGGGACCTGGGCGACATCGTGGCGGCTGAAGGCGTGGTCTTCAAGACCAAAACCGGCGAGCTGTCCATTCACGCCACCCGCATTCGTCTGCTGACCAAAAGCCTGCGTCCGCTGCCCGACAAGTTCCATGGTGTGCACGACCAGGAAATCAAATACCGCCAGCGCTATGTCGACCTGATGACCGACGAGGCTGCACGCAAGCGCTTCATGGCGCGCAGCAAGGCCGTGAGTGGCATCCGCGAGTTCATGGTGCAGCACGGCTTTCTGGAGGTGGAAACGCCCATGCTCCACCCCATTCCCGGCGGAGCCAATGCCAAGCCGTTCGAGACGCACCACAACGCGCTCGACCAGCAAATGTTTTTGCGCATCGCCCCCGAGCTGTACCTGAAGCGTCTGTTGGTGGGTGGTTTCGAACGCGTGTTCGAAATCAACCGCAACTTCCGTAACGAAGGCATCAGCGTTCGGCACAACCCCGAATTCACGATGATGGAGTTCTACGCCGCGTACTGGAACTACCAGGACCTGATGAACTTCACCGAGCAACTGGTGCGCGATGCCGCCATGAAGGCCGTGGGCACCCTGCAACTCACCTACAACGGCCAGCCGGTGGACTTGAGCCAACCGTTCGAACGGCTGACCATCCGCGAAGCCATCCTCAAGCACACCGCTGCGGGCAGCGACCTGGGCGCCCACGGCGTGCCCGCGGTGGACGACCGCGAGTGGCTGATTGCCGCGCTGAAAAAGCTGGGCATGAACGAAGAGAAAGACAAACTGTCTGCCCGCACCCTGGCCAGCTTGCAGGTGCTGTACTTCGAAGAAACGGTGGAAGAAAAGCTCTGGAACCCCACGTTCATTTGCGAGCACCCCACCGAAATTTCGCCTCTGGCTCGGGCTTCCGACACCCGCCCCGAAGTGACCGAGCGCTTTGAGCTCTACATCACCGGGCGCGAGTTTGGCAACGGCTTCAGCGAGCTGAACGATGCAGAAGACCAGGCCGCCCGTTTCCACGCCCAGGTGGCGGCCAAAGACGGTGGTGACGACGAGGCCATGTTCTTCGATCACGACTTTGTGCGTGCGCTGGAATACGGCATGCCCCCCGCCGGTGGTTGCGGCATTGGCATCGACCGCCTCATGATGTTGCTGACCGACAGCGCCAGCATCCGCGACGTGATTCTGTTCCCCGCACTGCGCCGGGAATCTTGAATTTGATAGCTAACTTCTACCGTTTATCAAGCGGTAGATGGCTAAAAAACATTTAAAACAAGTTTGGCCAAGCCCTCGGAGGGCTTGCGCCATGACTCAGCTTCACCCTGGTGTGGGCTGGTTTGGCGCCTCGGCGTGGGCGAGTTGCCAGAGCGCCTCGGCAGCGCGGGTCATCTCCGCCCGTTGACGGTACAGCCGAATGGCCACGGGAATGTGCCAGCGCACGTCACCCGCCACCACCAACTGGCCTTGCCGCAGCTCTTCGGTCACCAGGCGCTGCGGTAACCAAGCCAGGCCCTTGCCCTTGAGCGCCATGGTTTTGAGCAGCAAGCCGTTGTGGGCGGTGAACACCACCTGGGCGGCCTTGAGGGCTGAGGCCCGCCCCACGGCGGGGAGCTGGTGGCTCAGAATTCGCCCCAGACCCGAGGCCTCGGAATACGACAGAACGGCCAACGGCGCGTCGCTGTCCAAGCTGTGGGCCGGGTGGCCCTGGGCATCGAGCATGCACACGGGCAGCAAGGTTTCGGTGCCCAGCTCTACAACGGGGAATTGCCCGTCGTCCAGTCTGCCCCGCACGGCCGGGTGGCCGTAGCACATCACAAACTGCACGCGGCGTTGCAGCATCATGTCTTCGCAAGCCTGTGAGCTGTCGGACATGGTTTGCATGGGGCCTGGTGGAAAGCGGTTTTCCCAACTGCCAATCCATTGCGGGAAGAAATACAGCGACAGCACATGGGTGACCGCAAACCGCAGGCTGGCGGTTTCCTCGTCATGAGCGGCGCGGGCCTTGATGCGTGCGGCCTCCAGTGCTGCCAACACCTCTTCCAGCAGCGGGTGAAACCGCTGCCCGGCTGCGGTGAGCGCGGCCGGGTGGGCGCTGCGGTTGACCAGATCCACGCCCATCCATTCCTCCAGCGAGCGGATGTGGCGGCTGAAGGCGGGCTGGGCAATGGATCGTGCCTCCGCCGCGCGCGAAAAATTCCCGCTTTTGGCCAGGGCCAGAAAGTCCTCTAGCCATTCCATGTCGAGGGGTCGGTTGCCTGGGCCCATGCGTGTTGAATAGTTGTATGCGTTTCGAGTATTGGACCGGTTGAACGCACTTTTAGAAGATAGCGCCATTCGTTTCAACCCCATGCCACTTCAAAGGAGACAGCGCATGCCAGCCATTTCAAATTATCACGGCATCATTCCCGCCATTTCATGCCCGTTCACGCCCGATCACCGCATCGACGAACCCGCGTTGCGCAAACTGGCCTCCTGGCTGGCGGAGCATGAGGGGGTGGTGGCGGTCATGACGAATGGCCATACCGGCGAAGTGTTCTCGCTGACCCCCGCCGAGCGCACCGAAGTCACCCGCATCGTGGCCGACGAGCTCAAAGGCAAACTGCCAGTCATTTCGTCCATCGTCTGCGAAGGCCTGGCCGATGCGGCCGAGCATGCCAAAGCCGCTGTGGCAGCCGGTGCCGTGGCATTGGACGTGATGCCCCCCCACCACTGGCTGCGCTTTGGTTTCACATCGGGCCACGCGTTGCAGTATTTCGAGGCCATCCACGCCGCTGCGCCCAACGCCGACTTGGTGTGCCACGTGTACCCGGCCTGGACGCGGGCTTCGTATTCTTCCCAACTGCTGGCCGACCTGGCCCGTTTGCCCTACCTGCAAGCCTTCAAGGTGGGGCAGCGGGACATGAACAAATACGCCCGTGATATCCAGGCCATTCGCGAAGCCGATGCCAGCAAGGCCATCCTGACCTGCCACGACGAGTACCTGCTCGCCTCCATGGTGCAGGGAGTAGACGGTGCGCTGGTGGGTTTTGCCACCTTCATTCCCCAGCTCATCATCGACCTGTGGAACGCCGTGAAAGCGGGCGACCTCCAGCGCGCCATGGCGGTGCAGGCCATCATCACGCCCTTGAAGGATGCGGTGTATGGCGGCGGTGAACCCACTGGCGAAGCCCATGCCCGCATGAAATACGGCATGTATCTGGCTGGGGTGCTGGACGCCCCCACCGTCCGCCCACCCACCGAGCAACCCACCCCCGCTGAAGTGGCGGCCTTGCGTGCTGCGGTGGAGCAAGCCAGTTTGCTGGTGCGCTGACCGACCGAGCAAAAAAACGAACTGGAGACACGCATGCAACGTCAACACTTTTTGAAGGCTACGCTGGGCGCGATGGCGCTGGCCGCTGCAGGCTGTGTGAGTGCACAGGCCTACCCGACCAAGCCGGTCAAGGTCATCATTCCGTTCCCACCCGGTGGCACGCTGGACACCCTGGGTCGCAACCTGGCCGCCAAGCTGGCGGAGCAAACCGGCCAGTCTTTTGTGGTGGAAAACCGTGCGGGTGGCAACGGCATCATTGGGGCCGATGTGGTGGCCAAGGCCGCTGCCGATGGCTACACCCTGCTGTTCAATGCCAGCACCTTCACCACCGCGCCCATGACCATGAAGTCGGTGCCCTACAGCGTGCCCCGCGACTTTGCGCCGGTGGCGCTGGTGGCCAAGGCTCCGCTGTCGGTGGCGGTGAACAAGAACCTGCCCATCACCGACATCAAAACCCTCATGGCCCATGCCAAAGCCAATGCAGGAAAGATGACGTTTGCGGTGGGCTCCATCGGGTCAGCCGGGCACCTGTCCACCGAACTGCTGCGCCGCAAGGGTGACTTGAACTACCTGATCGTGCCGTACAAGGGCACTGCACCGGCGTTCCAGGATTTGATTGGGGGTCAGATCGATGGATTCATCGACCCGGTGCTGGGTTCGTTGCAGTACCACAAGAGCGGCATGCTGCGGGTGGTGGCGGTCACGTCGTCAGCCCGCGTGCCCAGCTTGCCCGATGTGCCCACCGTGGCCGAAACCATTCCTGCCTATGAGTTCTATAGCTGGTACGGCCTGTGGGCACCTGCCAAAACACCTGCAGACGTGGTGCAAAAACTCAACACCGAAACCAACAAGGCGCTGGCCGGGGAAATCCGCGACAAGTTCACCCCGCTGGGGCTGCTGATCACCCCCGGCTCGGTGGACGATTTCGTCAAGTTCCAGACGCAGGACATGGAGCAGTCGCAAAAAATCGTGACCGAGGGCAACATCCGTGTCGAGTGATTCGGTCGCACCCGCCGAGCAGCCACCAGTTGGCCACATGGTTGGCCGGTCGGATGACCCCATGGCGATCGTCACCGGCAGCAGCAACGGCATTGGCCAGGCGCTGGCCGAGGCCTTGCTGGCCCAAGGCTGGCGGGTGCTGGGGCTGGACGCCGCGCCGCCCACCTTGCAGCACCCGGGGTTTGAGGCGGTTCGCATCGACCTGACCGACGCCGCCCAACTGGCCGCGCTGGCACCCCGGCTGGCGCAGGCCGATGCCCTCATCCACGCCGCTGGTGTGTTGCGCGTGGGGCCGTTGGGTGCGCTGGATGCCGATGCCGGGGCCTTGATGTGGAAGCTCCATGTCGACGCGGCCACGGCACTGGCCAATGTGGTGCTGCCCGCCATGGCACAGCGCGGGGCGGGGCGGGTGCTGTTCGTGGGCAGCCGGGTGTCGCAAGGCATGCCGGGGCGCAGCCAGTACGCCGGCACCAAGGCGGCCCTCGTGGCGCTGGCCCGCAGCTGGGCGGCCGAGGTGGTGGCGCAGCAGGTGACGGTCAACGTCATTTCCCCCGCCGCCACCCAGACCGCCATGCTCAGCGACCCCTCGCGCACCGGCTCCATGCCCCGGCTGCCGCCCCTGGGGCGCTACATCCAGCCCGCCGAAATTGCGGCGCTGGCCCTGTTTTTGTTGTCTCCGGCAGCGGCCGCCATCACCGGGCAAGACATTGCCGTGTGCGGTGGCGCGTCGTTGCCCCAATGAATGTTTAAGAAATAGCCCGATATGAAAATCGTCAACATCCTCGAATCCACGCGCCCGATCAAGTCGGACATCCGCAACGCGTACATCGACTTTTCCAAAATGACGCTGAGCCTGGTGGCCGTGGTTACAGATGTCATCCGCGATGGCAAACCCGTCATCGGCTACGGTTTCAACTCCAACGGCCGCTACGGCCAGGGCGGGTTGATCCGCGAGCGGTTCATGCCCCGCATCCTGGGTGCCGACCCCTCCACGCTGCTCGACGCCACCGGCGAAAACCTGGACCCCCACAAAATCTGGACCTGCATGATGTCCAACGAAAAGCCCGGCGGCCACGGCGAGCGCTCGGTGGCGGTGGGCACCATCGACATGGCGGTGTGGGACGCGGTGGCCAAAATCGCGGGCCAGCCGCTGTACCAACTGCTGGCCGAGCGTTATGGCAACGGCACGGCCAACCCCCACGTGTTTGTGTACGCCGCCGGAGGCTACTACTACCCCGGCAAGGGCCTGGAGGGCTTGCAACGCGAAATGACCAGCTACCTGGAGCGCGGCTACTCGGTGGTCAAAATGAAAATTGGCGGCGCCTCGCTGGCGGACGATTGCGAACGCATCGAGTCCGTGCTCAAGCTACTGGGCCCAGGCCAGCAACTGGCGGTGGACGCCAATGGCCGCTTCGATTTGCCCACCGCCGTTGAATATGGCCGTGCCATGGCCCAATACCCGCTGTTCTGGTACGAGGAAGCGGGTGACCCGCTCGACTACGAGCTGCAGGCCCGCCTGGGCGAGGTGTACCAAGGCCCCATGGCCACCGGCGAAAACCTGTTCTCCATGCAAGACGCCCGCAACCTCATTCGCCACGGCGGCATGCGCCCCGACCGCGATTGGCTGCAGTTCGACTGCGCCCTGAGCTACGGCGCGGTGGAGTACCTGCGCACGCTGGACATGCTCAAAGAACACGGCTGGTCGCCCAGCCGCTGCGTGCCACACGGCGGGCACCAGATGTCGCTGGCCATTGCGGCCGGCCTGGGGCTGGGTGGCAACGAAAGTTACCCCGACCTGTTCCAGCCCTACGGCGGTTTCCCGGACGGCGTGGCCGTCAAGAACGGGTATGTGGACCTGCCACCGCTGCCAGGGATTGGCTTTGAAGGTAAATCAGATTTGATAGCTGAAATGCACCATCTATCAAGCGGTAAGGCCTGAAAAAATTAAAAAACCGCTGCAGCCAAGGCATGCAGCGGTTTTTTTGGGGGGGTGGTGCCGACAGGAGCGGAGCGATTCCCCCTGTGCCACCTGCCTGGCCTGATGCCTCAGGCGCATTCACTCAGGCATATTCGGTCAGGCTCTTGCGCATTTTCTTCATGGCCGCCACCTCGATCTGGCGGATGCGCTCGGCGCTCACGCCGTACTCGGCGGCCAGCTCGTGCAGCGTCATGCCGCCGGTGCCGTCGTCGTTCACCTTCAGCCAGCGCTCGGTGACGATGCGGCGCGAGCGATCGTCCAGCGCGGCCAGGGCCTGGGTCACACCATCGGAAGTCAGGGCATCGCGGTGGCGGGCCTCCAGCACGGCGGTGGGTTCGTGGCTGGCGTCGCTCAGGTAGGCAATGGGGCCGTAGGCTTCTTCGCCATCGTCGTTGGGGGATGGGTCCAGCACCACATCGCCGCCCGACATGCGGGTTTCCATTTCAATGACTTCTTCCCGCTTGACGTTCAGCTCCCGGGCCACCACGTCAATTTCGCGGTCGGTCAGGCTGTTGCGGTGGGTGGGCTCGTCTTCCAGCGCGGCATCGGCCTGGAAGCCTTGCTTCATGCTGCGCAGGTTAAAAAACAGCTTGCGCTGTGCCTTGGTGGTGGCCACCTTGACCATGCGCCAGTTTTTCAGGATGTACTCGTGAATCTCCGCCTTGATCCAGTGCATGGCGTAGCTCACCAGGCGCACGCCCTGGTCGGGGTCGAAGCGTTTGACGGCCTTCATCAGACCCACATTGCCTTCCTGAATCAGGTCGCCCTGGGGCAGTCCATAACCCGCGTACTGGCGGGAAATGGACACCACCAGCCGCAGGTGCGACATGACCAGCTTTCCGGCAGCTTCCAGGTCCTGGTGTGCGCGCCACTGGCGGGCATAGGTCTGTTCTTCTTCCGGCGTCAGCATGGGCATGCGGTTGACGGCCGAAATGTAGGCATCCAGGTGACCCAGCGGGGGTACCAGAGACCAGGTGTTGGCAACGGTGAGAGCGTGTGTGTTCAGGGCAGCGTTCATGGGCAATCCTCCTCATGAAGAACCAGCGGGTAGCTGGTCTTTCCAAAATATTAGCACTCTCTTGGAGTGAGTGCTAATGGATTGGTTCCTTGCCCCTTTCTGTTTGTGACCCAATGTTTGCCATGCGCCCCACCGAATGGGTGTGACCTCAAGGCGGCTTGTGCCTGCAACTGGGTTTCATTTAAATTGACACCGTTCCATTTACCCATGCCCGCTCATGCCCACCCCCACTCCTGACGCGCCCAGCAAAGTCAATCTCCTGTCTGCCGATGCGTACCGCGAATCGCTGCGCCGCTACAAACCCACCGTGTTTGTGAACGGTCAGCAGGTGGCCAGTGTGGTCGATGAGCCTTCGTTGCGGCCCGGCGTCAACGCACTGGCGTTCACTTACGACTTTGCCTTGCGCGCCGAGCTGGAGCCGATCGCATTGGCTACACAGACCCGCCGCAACCGCATCGTCAGCCGGATGCTGCACGTCAACGAGTCGGCGGGGGATCTCCTGAACAAGCTGGAAGCCGTGCGGGTGTTGTGTCAGGAAACAGGTTGTGCGCAACGTTACTTGGCGCACGACGCGCTGAATGCCTTGGCCCAGGTGACCGCCCGCTTGGACGATGCCAAGGGCGTGACGGAGCACCGAGCCCGGTTCGAGGCGTATCTGGCCCATGTGCAGGACAACGATTTGTCGCTGGGCATTGCGATGACAGATGCCAAGGGGGATCGCAGTCGCAAGCCGCACCAGCAAGCCAATCCCGACACCTATGTGCATGTGGTGGAGCGCAGCGCCAAGGGCATTGTCATCAGCGGCACCAAAGCCATCGTCACAGGCGGGCCGTACATGCACGAGTTCTTGGTGATGCCCAGCCGCAACATGGGCCGCGAGGACGCCGACTTTGCGGTGTGCTGCGCGGTGCGTGTGGACGAGCCTGGCATCACCATCGTGTCGCGCCCCGCGGGGCGACCGGGCGAAAAGCTGGAGCATGGCGATGCGCTGTTCTCCCGCAAGTACGGCCAGGCGACGGCGGTGGTGATGTTCGACCGGGTGTTCGTGCCGTGGGAGCGGGTGTTTTTTGCGGGCGACTGGGAGCACAGCCATGTGCTCACCTACAGCTATGCCACCCACCATCGCCACAGCTGCATTGCGGCCCGGGCGGGTTTTGGCGACCTGCTGATTGGCGCGGGCGCGCTGATGTGCGAGGCCAACGGGTTGGACCCCAGCGACAAGAGCAACCTGCGCGACCCGATGGTCGAATTGATCACCATCACCGAGGGGTTTTTTGCCTGCGGCGTGGCGGCCAGTGTTTACGCGGAAAAGGATGCCTACAGCGGATCGTTCATGCCAGACCCGGTGTTCAGCAACATTGGCAAGCTGCTGCTGGCCACCAAAATTTACGACATGCACCGGCTGGCGCACGAGGTATCGGGCGGATTAGTCGTGGCCTTGCCCGGCCCGGACGAGGACCACAACCCGGCCACAGCCGCCAAACTTTCCGAGGTGTTGCAGGCTGCACCCGATATCCCTTACGACAAGCGCATTCAGACGGCGCGCTTCATCGAAGACCTGACCGCCTCCCATCAAGGGGGTTGGTATTCGGTGATCAGTTTGCACGGGGGCGGGTCACCGGCAGCGATGAAGCAGGAAATCTGGCGCAACTACCCGGTGGGGTCGAAGGTGGAGTTGGTTGAGCGGTTGCTGGAGCGCGGTGTGCTCCATGACGATCAACGTGCCATCACCCAGAACCGGCAGCCCGGAAAATGCTGCGACACCGGCTGCACCACCCCGGGCCAACCGGTGATGGTGGCTTTGCCCGAGAGCCGACGGGGCGGCCCCACGGGTTAACTGACTGCGCATGTTTTTTGGGCAGCTTGAGGGGGGTAAACCAGCGTTCGGGTCAGCTGGTTCAGTGGGGTTCAACGGGTTGGTGCTTCAGACGTTCTGAAAACGTGGTCAGGTCCTGGGTGATCCAGTCCACCAGCGCCTGAACGCGGGCAATGCGCATGCGCCGTTTGGGTACATAGGCGCGGAACCAGGTGTCTTGCAACGGGTAATGGGGTAGCAGGGTTTCCAGGGTGCCGTTGCGGATGGCCTCGGCGGCCACATAGCTGGGCAGTACGGCAATGCCTGTGCCCAGAGCGGCTGCGTGCAGCAGGGTGAGGTTGTCGTCGGCTTGCAGGTGGGGTGTCACGTCCACCGACAGGGCGCCCCGCGTGCTTTGAAAATTCCAGCGGGTGCTGGATGGCGAAAACGTCAGGCAGCGGTGCTCGATCAGGTCGCGTGGATGGTTCAGTGGGGCTTTGTGTTTGGCCATGTAGCTGGGCGCAGCCACCAGCACCGGGTGGGTGGAGCACAGCGGCACGTCAATCACGCCGTCGTAGCTGGCGGATCGGCCGCTGATGGCCAGGTCGAAGCCCTGTTCCTCGGGGTTGCTGGACAGATCGACCAGCGAAATTTCCATGGTGATGCGCTCGTGCTGCGCCATGAAAGCACTGAGCGTTTGGCCCAGGTGCAGGAGAGTGAGGGTGGTGGGTGCCATCACGCGGATGTGGCCTTCCAGCTTTTTGTCGTCGCGCTGCACGCTGCGCACCACATCGTCAAATTCCGCCAGCAAACCGGTTGCCCGGCTGCGCAGCTGAATGCCCGCCTCGGTGATGGTGACCCGCCGGGTGGAGCGCTGGAACAGGCGGGTGCCCATTTCCTTTTCCAGTTGCGAGATGCGTTTGGCCACCACTGAAGGGACGACATCCAACTGCTTGGCGGCATCGGAAAAGCCGCCGTACTTGGCCACGGCGGCAAAGGTTTTGAGGTTGGTCAGGGTGTCCATATTGATTCCAAATAGCGTTCATTGATAACTATATATGAGGTTGATTGATCTCTTTTTGAGTCAATAAACTGCCTGCCCGTTCTTTTTTCAACTTCGTACCGGACTCATCCCATGACTGCCCAACTCATTGACGGCAAAGCCCTCGCACGCCAATTGCGCCAACACTTCCGGCAACAGGCCGAGCATCTGCGCCGCCAGGGCGTCATTCCCGGTTTGGCGGTGGTGCTGGTGGGGGATCACCCGGCATCTCGCGTGTATGTGAACAACAAGGTCAAGGCCTGCGAGGAATGCGGGGTGAATTCCACAACCCATTCATTGCCAGACCGCATCACTGAGAAGGATTTGTTGCTACACATTCAAAAGCTGAATGACGATCCCGCGGTGCATGGCATCCTGGTTCAGTTGCCACTGCCGCCACACATTGACATGCGCCGCGTGCTGGAAGCGATTGCGGTGAACAAGGATGTGGATGGCTTCCACCTCTACAACGTGGGGGCCCTGGCAACCGGTAACACCATCTTTCCGCCCTGCACGCCCTACGGGGTACAGCGCCTGCTGGAGGTCACGGGCATGGACGTGGCGGGCCAGCATGCGGTGATTGTGGGGGCCAGCAACATCGTGGGCAAACCCATGGCGTTGATGCTGCTGCAACAGGAGGTCACGGTGACCGTGTGCCACGCCCGTACCCGCGACCTGGCGCAGCACACCATCTTGGCCGACATCCTGATCGTGGCGGCAGGCAAGCCCAACCTCATCGTGCCGCAAATGGTGCGCAGTGGGGCGGTGGTGATCGACGTGGGCATCAACCGCCTGCCGGATGGCCGCATTGTGGGTGATGTTGACTTTGAAGGCGTGAAGGCAAAGGCCTCCTGGATCACCCCCGTGCCGGGCGGCGTAGGCCCCATGACGGTGACCACCCTCATTGAAAACACCTTGCGCAGTGCCGTGCGCTCCGCCGGTGGTGGGCGTGGCATTGGCTCGCTGGGCTGGGATGCGCCGACGGTTCAATTTGTGTCTTGATTTGTTCCAAATTGGAATGAGTGATCGCGCGATATCGGTATTTTTTTCTCGATTGAACATTCATAGCATTCAATCACCGCTTTCGATGCGCCCCATCGAAAACCCATCAATCCCAGTCTTTTGCTCTGAACGAGGTACCCCATGTCCAGTTTTTCTTTGGAAGAAAGAATCAACCAAGCCGGCGGTCCGGTCGAAATGCTCCGCCACTCCCAGGTGGGGCCGTATGTGTTTCCGGTGCAGAGCGAGTACAGCAACTGGCGCGACGAGCAAGAGTCGTGGATGAAGGGTGCGGTGCTGTTCAACCAGTCGTACCACATGACCGACACCTATTTTGAAGGTCCGGATGTGTACCGCCTGCTGTCCGACGTGTCGGTGAACGGCTACAAGAACTTCCCGGTGAACAAGGCCAAGCAGATCGTGTGCTGCAACCACGATGGGTATGTGATTGGCGACAGCGTGTTGTTCCACCACGCCGAAAACCTGGTCAGCATCGTGGGTCGTCCGGCCACGCCCAACTGGGTGGAGTTCAATGCCGTCACCGGTGGCTACAACGTCAAGGTGCGCCGAGACGAGCGCAGCGTCAGCAACCCCAATCAGCGCACACGGTTTCGCTTGCAGGTGCAGGGGCCGACAGCGGGGATCATTTTCGAGAGGGTCAACGGTGGCCCCATGCCCGACATCCCGTTCTTCAGCATGGCCGATTTCAAAATTGGCAAGCACAAGGTGACGGGGTTGAACCACCGCATGTCGGGGGCCCCAGGCCTGGAGTTCTGGGGTCCGATGGAAGAAATGGAGGACGTCATCGCGACGCTGATGGAGGCGGGCGCTGACTTGGGATTGAAACGTGGTGGCAGCCGCACCTATGCGTCGGTGGCGCACGAGTCGGGCTGGATTCCCTCTCCCACGCCCGCCATTTACTCTGGCGAAAAAATGAAGGCTTACCGCGAGTGGTTGAGTGGCAATGGGTTTGAAGCCAATGCGTCGCTGGGCGGCAGCTTCTATTCAGACCACATTGAAGACTATTACCAAACCCCGTGGGACCTGAGCTACGGCAAGCTCATCAAATTCGAAGACCACGAGTTCATTGGCAAGCAAGCCTTGCTGGCCATGAAGGACCAGCCCCATCGCACCAGGAAGTGGCTGAAGTGGAACGATGACGATGTGATGAAGGTGTTCCAGAGCATGTTCAACACCGGCGACCGTTACAAGCACATGGAAATGCCGACCGCTCATTACGCCACGCTGCCATTCGACCGGGTGATGCTGGGCGGCAAGATGCTGGGTGTGTCGCTGTACCCGGTGTACACCGCCAACGTGCGCGGCTGGATTTCCTTGGCCATGCTGGACGAAGCCACCGCGAAGGATGGCACCGAGGTGGAGATTGTGTGGGGCGAGGAAAACGGCGGCTCCAGAAAGCCCAACGTGGAACGCCACATTCAAACCACCATCCGTGCGCGCATCGCCTCCGGCCCGTTTGCCTGAAGCCATTTGGATCACCATGTTTGAACAGGACAACGCCGCCCATGGTGGCGAGGCGGCATCGGCCATTGCTGGGCTGATGAACGGCTTCACCATCGAAACCACGCCGAAGGGGGTCACCAAAGTGGCCGATTTTCGGGCGCACCTGAAGCCGGGTAGCCGGGTGTACGTCACCTCACTGCCTGGCAGTGACTTCAACGAAACCCTGGCCACCTGCAAGCGCCTGGCAGACGATGGCATGCGGCCGGTGCCGCATTTCACGGCGCGCAGCATGCCCAGCAAAGAGGTGCTGCGCGGCTACATCGACCGCGCCACCTCCGAGGCCGGGGTACAAAGCGTGCTGGCGCTGGGCGGGGCAGACCGCGAGCCTGCCGGTGAGTTTGAGGACTCAGCGGCCATGCTGGAAACTGGTTTGTTTGACCGATATGGCATCAAAACCATCGGCATTGCCGGGCACCCGGAAGGCAGCCCGGACTTCGAGCGCATGTTCCTGCGCGAGTATGGGCAGCGCAAGATCCGCTATGCAGAACTGACCGGTGCGCAGCTGTACATGGTCACGCAGTTTGTGTTTGAGGCGGCGCCCATCATCAACTGGATCGAGCGCATCCGCAGCGAAGGCAATGCACTGCCAGTGGTGGTGGGCATTCCGGGCCCGGCCAGCCTGAAGTCGCTCATCGGTCATGCCACCAACTGTGGGGTGGGGGCATCCATTCAATTCCTGACCAAACAGGCCCGCAACGTCCACAAGCTGCTGTCGCTGCAGAGCCCTGACCGGCTGGTGCAGGACCTGGCCCGCTATGCCAGCACCAAACCGCACATGGGCCTGGAGGGCATCCACATGTTCACCCTGGGGGCGTTCCCCACCACCGCGAAATGGGCGTCGGATCTGGCGGAAGGCCGGTTCCTGTTGAATGCCCAGGGCATCGAAACACACGCTTGAACGGGCACACCCATGAGCCGATACATCCTGAAAATCGACTGCCCCGACCGCACGGGCATTGTTCGCAGCGTGTCGAACTTTCTGTACGAAATCGACTGCACCGTGCTGGAGGCAGCGGAATATGCTGACTTGGAGAACCAGCGTTTTTTTGCGCGGTGGGAGTTTTCCAAATCGTCGGAAGAAGCCGCTGGCCTGGCGCTGGAAGAAATTTCCAACCTATTCAAACAGGTGGCCGCACAGTTCGACATGCGCTGGAACCTGTACGACGCGGCCGTCAGGCCCAAGGTGCTGGTGGCTGTCTCGCAGCATGGCCATTGCCTCAACGACCTGCTGTACCGCTGGAAAGAAGAGGACTCGTTCCCCGCAGACATCGTGGGCGTGGTGTCCAACCACGACGTGTTTCGCAGCAAGGTGGAGTGGCATGGTTTGCCCTTCCATCACCTGCCGGTGAATGCCAAAAACAAGCCGGAGCAGGAGCAGCAGATTCTGGAGATCATGCGCTCCTCCGGGGCCGAGCTGCTGGTGCTGGCGCGCTACATGCAAATCCTGTCAGACGACCTGTGCCGCAGCCTGCAGGGGCGGGCCATCAACATCCACCACTCGTTTTTGCCCAGCTTCAAGGGTGCCAAGCCCTACCACCAGGCCCATGCCCGTGGTGTGAAGATTTCTGGCGCCACGGCGCACTACGTCACCAGTGACCTGGACGAAGGACCCATCATCGAACAGGACGTGCAGCGGCACGAGCACAACCACGACAGCGCCCGCATGGCGCGCATGGGCAAAAACATCGAAACCATGGTGTTGGCCCGGGCGGTGTACTGGCATTGCCAGCGCCGGATCATTCTGGACGGCCACCGGACGGTGATCTTCAAATAACCACACAGGACCCCTTTCATGGCCCACATTATCGGAGGCATAGGAGCCTCGCACTCCCCCACCATTGGCTTTGCCAAAGACACCGGCAAACAGCACGACCCGGCCTGGAAACCCATCTTTGACGGCTTCGACGCCATCCGCGGCTGGGTGAAGGCCAA
>Ga0228698_1000177_pt1 | contig 58861 bp, 82 predicted proteins | sample McNCre117_Aug_MG_FD_178015 | JGI IMG/M metagenome (GOLD analysis project Ga0228698, IMG submission 178015) | Freshwater microbial communities from McNutts Creek, Athens, Georgia, United States - 1-17_Aug_MG | ecosystem: Environmental > Aquatic > Freshwater > Creek | place: USA: Georgia...
GAGTTCCAGGTGGACACTGGATCAGTATCGTCGCCCCTACTCTCGGAGATGCTGTCACTTCATGTGTCATGGGTCCCTCCGGACTTCGACTTCATGATCCCAAGATTCGAGTGGTCAATCGCCCCGGAGGTATCTCTGCCATCTGGCCCAACGGCGTGGAGGCTAAGCTCTTCGGCGCTCATAGTCCCGAAGACGTCGAGCGCTTCCGTGCTGGTGGCAACCGTTGCCTAGTGTGGATGGAGGAGCTGGCTGCCTGGCGCTACCTGAAGGAAGCGTACGAGCAGATCCGCTACGGTCTGCGTGTCGGCCCTCGCCCCCACTGGATCGGCAGTACGACGCCCAAGTCCATCAACGTGCTCAAGGCCATGATCGCCGATCCCAACATCGCGGTCACGCACGGCAAGACGTCGGACAACCCTCACCTGAACGACGACGTCAAGCGCGAGCTGTACGAGGACTACGCCGACACTCGCATGGGCCGCCAGGAGCTGAGCGGTGAGCTGCTGGAGGACGTGGACGGCGCTCTGTGGACGGGCGAGATCATCGAGCTGACCCGCATCAAGGACATCAGCGACCCCCGCTACCCGGAGTGGTTCGACCGCATCGCCGTTGCCATCGACCCCGCCGTCAGCACCAACGAGGGCAGTGACGAGACGGGCCTGGTCGTCGTGGGCATGGTGAGCAAGCTGGACGTGCCAGGCGTAGCGCACCCGGACAAGAGCCACGGCTTCGTCCTGGCAGACGAGTCAGGCAAGTACACACCGACCGAATGGGCCAAGAAGGCTGCCAAGCAGTACAAGAACTGGGAGGCCGACCGTATCGTTGCAGAGATCAACAACGGCGGCGCGATGGTGAAGGCGACGCTCCACACCGTGGACAACACGCTGCCCGTGCGCGAGGTGACGGCCACACGTGGCAAGACCCGTCGAGCAGAACCGATCAGCACGCTCTGGTACGAGGGCCGCATGCACATGGTGGGCATGTTCCCCAAGCTGGAAGACCAGATGACACAGTGGAACCCGGACCCCGACGAGGCCGACCCCTCGTGGTCTCCGGATCGTATGGACGCCATGGTGTGGGGCGCTACCGATCTCATGATCGGGCACCGCACCGTGACGTCAGGTAGGGTACTCGACCAACGCCTCCGGAACAGAAGGTAGACATGGCTCAGCCTCAAGCAGTCCCGAACCGCCGTGGATGGCAGCGCATCCTGGATCCCTGGACGTGGTTCAGCTTCAAGGGTCCGTGGCAGAGCCCGTCCACGGCCAAGCCTGTGCTGGTCCCGTCGTGGATCGGCCACGAGCACCTCCGGCGCCTGTGGGCGTACTCGACGCTGGAGGCGTACTTCCGCAACGCTGCCCGGCTGTGGCTCAACGACGAGGCCAGCGAAGAAGACCGCAAAGCCCGGCGTGAGTACGGCGACCCCATGCTGCTGGTGGAGCAGACGCGAGCCTCGCTCTACGGCGACAAGATCAGTCTGATCGTCAAGGGCGCCGTCGAAGGCGACAGCACCACCGACTCCGCATCCGTCATCCAGGAGTTCCTGGAGACGTGGTGGGAGAAGGAGGTCATGGACCAGAAGCTCATCGAGACGGACAAGAACGCCATCAAGCTCGGCGACGGCGTCATGTCGCTGGAGTGGAACGAGAAGAAGCAGCGACCCTGTGTCTACTCGTACAACCCCGGCTTCTACTTCCCCGTCCTGGACGAGACGGGCGAGGATCGCGACTACCCCCGTCGCGTCCACATCGCCTGGGAGTACGAGAAGACGCTGCCCGACGGCAACCGAGAGGTCTGGGTGCGTCGGAAGACGTGGTGGTTGGCGGAGTACGACACGACCTCTGGCGTGCGTGTGCCGTACAGCGACGAGCCCGTGTTCGACACGTGCATGTTCCAGGACGGCTCATGGTCGCTGGAGGACATGGGCAAAGACGTCGACAACTTCGACGACGCCAAGGCCGTGTGGCACACGGAGCCCACCGACCTCGAGATCGACTTCATCCCGGTGCTCCATATCCCGAACACGGTGAGCCTGGAGGACCACTACGGCACGTCCATCCTCGCGAACGTGCTGCAGCTCCTGGACGACATCGTCGCCGTGGACACCGACCTGCAGGCCGCCAGCGCTACCACGGGCAGCCCGCCCATCGCCGTGAGCGGCGCCTCCGTCGACAACGACCACAAGGTCTACGGCCCCGGCACCGTGCTGAGCGTCGGCGACGGCAGCGCCACCGTCATCGACACGAGCGGCGGCCTGGGAGCGCTGCTGACGCTGCAGGACGCTCAGCTCAAGCGCCTCAGCGTGAACGTGCGCATCCCCGAGGCCCTGCTGGGACGTGTGAAGCCGAACGAGGTGCCGTCAGGCATCGCTCTGGCGCTCGGCTTCACGCCGCACATCAGCCTGATCCAGGAGATGCGCCTGGTCCGCCGCCAGAAGCACGGGCTCCTGCTGAAGTGGGTGCAGCGCATGATGCTCATCCACGGGCAGATCCCGGAAGTGCTGGAGGCCAACATCGTCTTCGGCAGCTATCTGCCGGCAGACAAGCAGGAGACGATGACGCTCATCGTCGGCCTGTACACCATCAAGGCCATCAGCTTGGAGACCTGCATCCAGATGATGGTGCAGGCTGGCTTCCCCATCGAGGACGTCCAGCTCGAGATCCAGCGCATCCAGCAGGAGGACATCAGTTCGGCCAGCGCCCTGGTGTCGCTCACGGGCGATGTCAATGCTGGTAGGGAGCGGTTGGGCCTCCCGCCGGACCCGACCATGGCCAACCAGAATCTCAACGACCCAGCCAACCCTTCTGGTCAGTGATAGCTTTCCATCTCGAAGCGAGCTATCGTTCGCCAGCAACCGTGTGATCACGGACCACCCCTGGAAAGGGGACGGATAACGATAAGGAGCAGAGATGTCAGCAAACGACAACAGCCCGGATCCCGCCAACACCCCGCCGCCCCCGCCGCCTCCGCCGTCGGGCACCGACAACGCCAGGACCTTCACGCAGGAGGACCTGAACCGTGTCGCTGCCCGGGAGAAGGACGAGGGGAAGCGCAGTGCCGAGCGGGCCATCCTGGCCGCCCTGGGCGTGGACGACTTGGACAGTGCCAAGAAGATCCTCGCCGACAAGCAGGCCGCCGACGAGGCGAAGTTGTCGGAGGTGGACAAGCGAGAGAAGGCAGCGACGAAGGCGCAGACCGAGGCCGCCGAGGCCAAGGCCACCGCCACGAAGATGACGCTCGACGCCAAGGTCGAGCGGGCCATCCTCGAGAAGCTGCTGGGCGAAGAGCAGGTCAAGGCGCTCAGCGCTGCGGCCACGCTCCGACGCCTGATCGAGGTGACGCCGGACGCCGATGACAAGGCGATCAGCGATGCCGTGACCGAGCTCGCCACCACCATGCCGCATCTCTTCCAGGTCGTACCTCCGAGCAACGATGGTGGCAATGGCCGACCGCCCGTCAAGCCGTCGACCCCGCCGCCGCCAGGACCTCCTCGCAGCAGCTCCTCCTCTTCCGGGAGCCGGGATGAAGTGACGACGCTTCTCCACGCGAGGCATCCCAATCTCGCCAAGAATCAGGGTGGCCGCCCAGGCCGCCCGTAATCCGAAAGGGATCACATGGGTTTCTCCCTCGAGGTCCAGAGTGACAGCTGGCTGAACGACGACCAGTCCTGGTGCGCCGCACGCATGGGCCGGACCGTCTGCCGCTCGATCACGCTGGACATCTCGCTCTTCAACGCCCTGCACTACGTCAACGGGTTCATCCCGTCCGGCACGGTGCTGGCGAAGGTGACGGCCACGGGCCTCTACGGCCCGTACAGCCCGCTGCTGGTCAACGGCCTGCAGACGCCGCTCGGCCACCTGTACACCCCGGTGCGCCAGAAGAACGACGTCGGCACGGCCTACACCAAGCAGGTCGGCTCGCTGTTCTGGATGGGCATCGTCGACACCACCAAGCTGCCGGTCTTCACCGGTGGCGCCGCCCTCCTGGGCGCCCTCGACGCTGCGGCGAAGACGGCTCTCAGCAACTACATCCGCTACGAGCCGTAAGGGGTCCTTGAACCATGGCACAGCAGCTGGTCTACGACCTCATCGAGCCGTCCCTCCTCATCAACTACGTGCGTGCGTACGACAACGAGGTCCTCTACAACAACTTCACGCTGGAGCGGTACCTCCCGAACACGCTCACGGAGGACCTGGAGTACCGGATCCGCTCCGGCACCTGGCAGGACGTGGACACCGCCCTGTACCGGGCGTGGGACACCCCGGCTCCCTTCACCAAGCGGCAGGGCATGTCCCGGTTCCGTGGCGAGCTGGCTCCGGTCAGCCGGCAGATCGCCCTCAGCGAGGAGGAGTTCCTCCGCCTGCGGGCCCTGCAGTCGAACGGCCGCCAGGCCGATCTCGTCAACGCCATCTACTCGGACGCCGAGCGCATGGTCCGTTCCGTCCAGGCCCGAATCGAGCTGGCCCGTGGTCAGCTCCTCGTGACGGGCACCTTCGCCCTGAACGAGAACGGCCTGAACGTCACGGCCGACTTCGGCATGCCGGGCACCCACAAGCCCACGGCGGCGACGCTGTGGACCAACCCGGCTGCCGACATCCTCGGCGACCTCCTGACGTGGACGCAGCTCTACGTGGATGACACCGGCACCGTGCCCGGCGTCATGCTCATGAGCCGCACCGTGCTGGGGTACATGTACCTCAACACGGCCATGCGCCAGGCGGCCGCCTTCGCCGGCACCACGCCCTCCCGCATCAACAACGAGACGATCGACGCCATCTTCGCCGCGAACGGTCTTCCCCCGATCGAGATCTACGACACGAAGGTCCGTGTGAACGGCACCAACACGTCGGTGATCGGCACCAACAAGGTGCTGCTCCTCCCCTCGCCGGGTGCGGAGCCGATGGGCAACACGTTCTACGGCGTCACGGCCGAGGCGCTCAAGTTCCAGTCGAAGGGCTACATCACCCAGGAGGAGATGCCCGGTATCGTGGCCTGCATCCACGAGACCGAGTCGCCGATCCAGACCTTCACCCTCGCGACGGCGGTGGCGGTCCCGGCCCTCCCGAACCCCAAGCTCGTCGTGGCTGCGACGGTCGCCTGACATGGCCAACATCGCCGCAGCGGCGATCTCGCAGAGCCCCGGTACGTCGGTCGTCCCCGTGACGGCTGCCAGCGCCGGTGGGGATGCGTTCGACAACGACGGACGCACGTTCTTCGTCGTCAAGAACGCAGGCGGTGCCGGCATCACCGTCACCTTCGACTCCCTGGTCCTGTCGAACTTCGGAACCGACGTCAACCCCGCTCCCACCGTGGCAGCGGGCGAGACCCGGATCTTCGGTACGTTCGACACGACCCGGTTCAACGATGCCAACGGGCGAGTGGGCGTGACCTACTCGTCGGTCACCAGCGTCACCGTGATGGCCGTCAAGGGCTGAACGGGAAGCGTGCAGGGGTAGTACACTGGGGGTCGGCTCTTGCGGGTCGGCCCCCAGTGCCATCTTCAAGCCAAGAGGAGTTCCAACCATGACCATGCGATTCAAGACCGCCTGCAGCTGGTACGAGATCGACGACGAGGGCCAGCCCGGCGCTCGTACCGAGTTCGTGCCCGGCGACGAGGTGCCCCAGGAGGTGTTCGATCACGCCAGCGAGCGTGAGATGGACCTCGACCACCTCATCTACGACGACACGGAGGACGGCGAGGACGTCGGTGTCGACGCCGACTCGGTGTACGCCGGGCTCACCGTCGCCGAGCTCAAGGAGCAGCTGGCCGAGCGCGAGCTGCCGCTCAGCGGCACGAAGGCGGAGCTGATCGCCCGCCTGGAGGAGTCCGATGCCGCTCACGGATGACCAGTTCGCGGTCCTTCGCGTCTGGGTAGGTGCCGACGTGGACGACAGCGTCCTCGAAGATCGGTACACACGCCTCGGCTCGTTCGACAGCGTGGTCATCGAGGAGCTGAATGCTCAGCTGGCGGAGCTGCAGGGGACGCCGTCCTCCATCAGCGTCGGCGGTCTGAGCATCAGCTTCGGCGAGCAGATCCGGGCGTTGCAGGACGCCATCAAGAGGTTCCGGGCCAGTGGTGGCACTGGTCTGGACGTAGACGGCACACTCGGCTTCGCGACGGCCCGCCTCAAGCGGGCGGACCTGCGCTGAGCCATGCCGTATCTGGGCTCGTCTTCGGACGAGATCGCCGGTGCGCTCCGGAAGCTCGGGGGAGACCTGGAGCGCATCGGCTTCCAGATGAAGAAGGCGAACACTCCTGCCGAGGTGGAGGCGCTGCGAGCGCAGATGCACCTCCGCATCAAGGGCACGATGGACGACGCCCGCAACTGGGCGAAAGACGATCTCAGGGCAGAGTACAACAAGGCGTACGACCGAGGTGCAGGTGCCAAGATCACCAAGCCCAAGGCAGACCAGCAAGCCGGGTACGTACTGCGCCAGAAGGCGCTCGCCTCTGTCAATCGGATGGACAAGGAAGCCAAGTCCTGGGCAGATGACAAGGCGAAGGCCACGCTCGGCGCCAAGGGCGCTCAGATCGCCAAGGATCGGGCGGAGACACTGCGCAAGCAGATCCCCGGCCTGACCGGCGCTGACAAGGCGAAGGCCATCAGCCAGCTCGAGAAGCTCAACAGTCAGGCGGAGCATCTCACCAAGGCAATCCCGTCCACGGGCGACAAGCCCACGATCGGATACTTCAAGAAGGGCCGTGGGAACAGAGATGTTTACTCACGAGAGCCGTGGGACCACTACGTCAACATGGCCACGGGGACTATCCACCAACGAGTCACCAATGTGGGACTTCTCCGTGGCGCCCGCAAGAACAGACCGTCGGCGTACTTCATCGTCTCTGACGGCGATGATTGCGGATGGACTCAACACAGCGACCCGGAGAAGGCGAACGGGAAGGTGGTCACCGCCGAGGAAGCGCTCAAGTACCCAATCGCTCACCCCAACTGCACTCGCAGCTTTGACGAGACAGACAAGAAGGGCGCCCGTGCTGCCAAGGCAGCGAAGGCAGCTCGCGACAAGAAGATCGCCCAGGCGGTAGCGGCCAAGCTGGCCGAGGACAAGAAGGCCAAGGCCAAGAAAGCGGCCAAGGCTGCCGTCACCGTGGCGAAGGTGGGCACGGCTCTGTACAACTCGCAGGCGCTCCGTATCATCGCCGGAGGCCTGTACGACAACCGTGCGGACCTGCCAGCAGTGCTGCAGCCAGTCGTGGCGAAGTGGGCGAAGTTCTCCACCAAGGAGGAGTTCGCTATATCCCAAGTTGGATCTAAAATTTCGAAGGAAATTGCGGTCGACAACCTCCGCAATCGAGTCATGGCGGAGACGAACGCCTCTCTCAAGGCTCGAGCCCTCGAGAACGCTGCAGATGACGCCATCGTCAACATCGGTGACACCAGCGCCCGCATCCTCGGCCTCACCAAGGAGACGGAGTACGGCAAGGTCATCTCTGCGCTGGATGACTACACAGACTACGTAGCGCACGCTCGCGCCTCTGCTCTGCCGTGGTACGAGAACCTCAAGGACGCTGGCATCCGCACAGAAGCTCGAGCTGCCCTGGACGGGGTGCGTGCCGTCGGGGCCAGCGACTACCTGGGGTCGTTGAAGCCGACCGGCCCCTTCGACGCTGTGGGGCAGTCCATCGGTGTGCTGCGCAAGATCATCGAGGAAGATCCGCATCGCCTTGCCAAGGCAGCTGTTGGTGACATCGCGCAGAGCGTCGATCCGTTGTCATGGGCTCGCGTCAACATGGGCAAGTTCAGGTTCATGGTTGGGACGCACAGCGCTGAGCGGCGCCGCTTCGCCGAGACGCTGTTCGAGCAAGTGAGTGACAGTCGTCGCTACGCACCGGAGGATGTCGCCTACTTCCGTGACGTGCTCGGCAAGACGATCGATGGTTCGGAGCGCCTCACCAAGCAAGACCTCGTCGACCTGCTCACGCCTCGTGTGACGTACAACCCCACTGGCGGTCTGTTCAGCGCTACCGTCGGGCTGGAGCGTGGCAACCTGGTGCCGGTGTTCCGCATGTACCCGCCCGGCGCCATCGGGAAGATCTTCAGCCTGGACAGCCGCCTGCGGGCTGGAGCCTTCACTCGCATCATGCAAGACATCCAGCGTGGTGAGCTGGGGGCGGGTCTGCTGAAGGAGAACGGCGCTCGTGGTCTGGACGATCTCACGGAGTACCTGAAGACCATCCGTGACGAGGAGACCATCACCAACATCAACATCTGGCGCAACGGGCCGGTGGTCGGCAACGTGCGACTCTGGGGCAACACCGTCGACAGCGTCGGCCTGAAGATCAAGCCAGACCAGGAGTGGTTCCGAGCCACTGCCCGCTGGTACCGGTTCGAAGAGCGGTTCATGGGCTACGACGCCGATGGCAACCCCATGTTCAGCGACAGCAAGCTCGGCTCTCTGTTCAGCAACGTCGCCTTCCTGCCGAACCGGGCCGGGTCGCTGGTCGTCAACGCTCGCGACAAGGTCGTTCAGGACATCATCGTCGCCTTCCACCGCTGGAGCGGCAACGCTCTCGAGGTCGCACGGCAGCTGGGAATCCCGTACCGCACCGTGCACGAGGCGCTCGACGCCTGGCGGGCAGGAGCGTCGGAGCAGGTGAGCCGTGCGTTCGACAGCGCTGCGGAGCGGGCCAAGTACCTGGCTCGCGTCATGGACCGTGTTGCTGGTGACGACCGCTCTCGCATCCACGGGTTCCGCGATCTCCTGGACTATACGAAGAACGTGTGGAACGACCCGGAGACGTTCAGCTATCAGGAGAGCGTCTACAAGTCGGCCGCAACCAAGAACCTAACCGGCTTCTCGGGCGCCGAGAGCATCGCCAAGGGCGACCTCAACTTCTTCACGACGGTGTTCGAGCATGAGTTCCCTGGCGTGCGAGTGCCGGGCATCGCTATCACCGATGACGCTGCTATGGGCGATGGTGCGCTCATGCAGTACCGGTACAGCACAGGCAACATCGAGAGCTACTCCAACGCCTTCACGGATGCAGGATGGAAGACGCTCGAGTCCATGCACCGCAAGATGCGTAGCATCGGGCACCTGAACCCCAACGCAACAGGTCGCATGGCGAAGCTGTGGCACGAGTCCACGCACCACCTCCTGAACCAGCTCAGCCCGACAGAGTACCGCAGCCTGTGGAAGCGCATCACTGCCCTGGAGGAACTGCCCATCAAGGGCCTGGACCAGAGCGTCGGCATCGAGGGCACGGCTCGCCTCACCCGCCTCAACCTCGCCAAGGACCACGAGGGCATCAACCGCATCGTCAACGAGTGGATCAAGATCAACCCTCGTCGCAAGCAGCAGTCCACCATGGAGCAGTTCATCACGCAGAAGTTCGGGCGGTACGCAGCCACCGACCCGGAGGAATGGCTGAGTGAGATGGTGGCTGAGCGCATGACGGCGCTGCACCCTGACCCCTTGACCATCAAGGTCTTCGAGTTCATCAAGGATGCCCTGCGATGACCATGCGACCGCCCTGGCTGTGCGACAGCTGCCAGCGCTACACTGGCTCGAACACCTGCGACGCCTTCCCGCAGGGTATCCCGGCAGCTGTTCTTGCTGGTGCGCCACACTTCGACCCCTTGCCGGGCGACAATGAGCTACAGTACCTGTCAGTGGACGGCGACCCTGGGCTCGCCATCTGGCTGGCCTACTGGATGCAAGTGGACAAGGAAGAGTGATGACCCTCAACCTGGGCGGTGCTCAGCGAGCTGTCGAGAAGCTCATGGAGTCGGAAGTGATCATCCAGCACCCCGGCCGCGAGGTGCTGAACCCTGTCGACGGTACGGTCAGCCAGACGATGACCACGGTCTACGACGGCAAGGCCATCGTCGCCACAGACACCACACCTGAGTTCTACCGGCCGGACAGCGGCGAGCGAGGGCGGGTCTACTACACGGTCTTCCTGCCGAAGGACGAGGCCGTCACGGTCACGGCCTACGACATCATCACGATCACAGTCAACGACCGCCAGCCCAACATGGTCGGCAAGCGCCTCACCGCCATCGGGCCGGTGGCCGGTACGTTCGAGGTCGCCTACCGCATCCGTGCCTGGCTCGACGAGGAGAGCGGCGAGTGAGCGATGGCGTCGGCATCGAGCTGAAGGTCAAGGGCATGGACCGCCTCGTCGACAGGATGAAGCGGTTCGTCCCGGCCTATCGGAAGGCGCAGGAGGAGACCATGCGTCGCTCCGGACAACTGATGCTGACCCGTGTCGTCTACTACGCCAGCGGTGGTGGGCAGGGTCCTCAGGTGCGCACCGGAGCATACGTGCGCTCCATCAACCTGGAGGTCTCGCCCAGCGGCTGGCGAGTCTATACCAACGCTCCCCAGGCTCGTAGGCTAGAGTACGGCTTTGTGGGAACTGACTCTCTGGGACGACACTACTCGCAGGCTCCCCTGCCGCACTGGCGTCCGGCCGCCGCAGAGATGCGCAAGGCGTCTGTCCAGGAGCTGAAGTCCCTGCCCAAGAGCGTGTGGAGGTCACTGTGACGATCCAGGCGATCAACCAAGCGATCATCGACACTCTCAAGGCAGAGACCGACAAGCAGGTGGGCGACGGTACCGTCCCGGTCAACCCAGTCTTCCCGTACATGATCGTCTACACGCTCATCAGCGGCGAGCCCGAGGGCTCGCTGGCTGACGAGTCCGAGATGCGTGACCTGATCTTCCAGTTCACGTACGTGGGCGTCAACAACGCCCAGTGCCTCTGGATGGGCGACAAGGCAGAGGCAGCCCGCCCGTGGCTCAACAAGATCCCCAACGTCATGCGAGTGATCTTCGACCAGATCGGCAGCGTCACTCGCGAAGACGGCAACACGTACATCCGGCATGATACCGTTCGAGTGAAATGGAGTTCGAAATGAAGATGCGCCATCCCCTGACAGGCGGAACCGCCGACACGGACAAGGCAGCTTTCGACGAGGTCTGGAAGGACCTCGGTTGGGAACTGGTGGAGGAAGAGAGCGAGCACGGGTACGCACCGGGCTCCTCCCCTGCCGAACTCGCTGCGGAGCGAGAGGCGGAGGAGGCTGCCCTGCGAGCCCGTCTCGAGACCGGCACCACCCCGGACGGAGAAGACGTCCCCGAGGAGCCGACCCCGGCTCCCGACGACCCGAAGTAAGGAGACCTCATGGCGAGGTACATGCGGAAGGGCACGACCAAGGTCTACTGGGTCCCTTCCATCTCGAACACCGCCGCTCCTCTCGCGACCGAAGTGAACGCCGGGACCCGGCTCGACACCCAGCTCGCGGAAGTGAACGGCTTCACCTTCCAGAACAACCCCATCGACACCCCCGTGATGTCGAGCGCCTTCATCGGCAAGATCAACGGTGAGGACACGACGCAGGACTCCTCGTTCACCTTCTACGAGGACAGCGTCAGCAACCCGATCAAGACCGCCCAGGCCAAGGGCAACAACGGGTTCGTCGTCATCCTCTACGCCGGCACCGCCGGTGCCACCCCCGCTGCCGGTGACAAGGTCGAGATCTGGCCCGCGACGGTCAGCTCGAACGCTCGCCAGTACTCGGCGGGCAACGAGGCGGCGAAGTACCAGGTGATGTACAGCCTGACCTCCGCCCCCAACGAAGCCACCCTGGCCTGATACAGGCCTGACCAAGGAGAAGATAACAATGGCGAAGCCGCTCACCACGGACCACTTGCGCTCCACCAAGAAGCCCGTGATCCGGGTCGTGCGCATCGCTGGCGATACGGAACTGCTCGATCGCGTCGAAGAGATGCGTCAGAAGGTCAGCCTGGCCAAGCGCCAGGTCATCCCTCCGGACGGCCTCGACGACATGATCGCGGAGCTGGAGCAGCTGGAAGGCGAGCTGGACGAATCCATGCTCGTCTTCCGGCTGCGCTCCATCGGAGCCAAGCGATACGAGAAGATGGTCCTCGCTCATCCGCCCACGGAGAAGCAGATCGCCGAGGCGAAGGAGAAGGGCGACACGGCCAACTTCAACGCTGAGACGTTGGCCCCCGCCCTTCTGGCAGCCTGCCTGATCGAGCCGGAGCTGACGCCGGAGGAGGCAGACGAGCTCATCATCAACAGCGAGAAGTTCAGCGCTGCCGAGGTGGAGTACCTCGTCGGTGCGGCCGTCGGCGTCAACCTGCAGCGGAGGATCGCCGAGCTGGGAAACGGATCAAGGGGGACCTGACCCTCAGGCTCGAGCTTGGGTACTGCGTCCCCCTCGGCATCCCACACAGCAAGTTCCTCAGCTGGGATCCCGACGATCGCGACAAGGCGATCGCCTATCAGATCTGGAAGTCAAGTCTCTGCCCGAGCTGCGGCTCGAACCCGTCGGACTGGTTGGATGGGGAGGGCAAGCTGCTGGACGACCCGCCCCTGACAGTGAGCACCATCATGTGTCACGGGTGCGCTACCCTAGAAGCGGAGCGGGAGGAGATCCCGCAAGATAAGAGGAGTCAGATCCGGGCTTACCTAGTTCCCAAGTGAGGGCAGATGTCAGACGAAGTCATCCAGGTAGAAGTCAAGGGCGATTCATCTGGATTGGTCGCTGCCTTCAACAAGGCCTCGGAAGCCACAGGCCACCTGCACTCGGCCTTCAGCACGACGATCGGGTTCATCAAGAACCAGGGTCGCTCGGAGCTGATGAGCGTCGCCAAGCATGCCGCTGGCATCGGCGCCGCTCTGGCCGGGGCGGGTGTGCGGGCCAAGCAGGGTCTGAGCGCCTTCGGTGACCTGCAGACCGCCATGGCCAACGTTGGCACGGTGGCTGACGAGTCGAAGATGTCCGTTGGCCAGCTGACCGATGGTGTGCGCAAGCTCGCAACGAGCGGGCGAGTGACGCAGACCGTCGATCAGCTGGCCGAGGGCCTGTACAACATCGTGTCGTCTGGCTACCAAGGCGGCCAGGCGCTCAAGGTCCTGCAGGTGGCTGCCCAGGGTGCTACGGCAGGTCTCACCGACGCCGTCACCTCCGGCACGGCCATCACGCAGATCCTGAACGCCTACGGCATGAGCGCTGCCCAGGCGGCTGACGTCAGCGACATCCTGTTCCAGTCCGTGAACGTTGGTGTGTTCAGCTTCGGACAGCTGGCCGACACCGTGGGCAACTGGGCCTCGGTCGCGGCGAGCCTGAAGGTCCCGGTGGGCGAGGCTACGGCTGCCCTCTCGGCGATGACCGCTGTCGGTAGCTCCGCCGACGAGGCCGCCACTCAGCTGCGGCAGATCATGCTGGCGTTCGTGAGCCCGTCCGACGCCATGGCCGCCAGCGTCAAGCAGCTCGGCTTCGAGAGCGGTGAAGCTCTCGTCCAGCAGAAGGGTCTCGGCGGCGCCATCAAGGCTGTCGTCGGCACGACCGACGGTAGCGCTACCAGCGTTCAGAACCTCTTCAACGAGGTCCGTGCCCTCAACGGTGTGATGCAGTTGACCGGCACCGGTGGTGCGGCCAAGTTCGCCGACTTCACCAAGCTGCTCACCGACCGCACTCAGTACGCAGGGTCCACCATGAAGGCCCTCGACAAGCAGATGAACACCAGCGGAGCGGCCGGTGCCAAGCTGCGCAACGAGTGGCGCGAGATGTCCATCGAGCTCGGGCAGCTCGTGGCTCCGGCTGCCAAGTTCAGCGTCGGCGGTCTCGGCACCATCCTGCACGCCCTCAACTCCATGCCGGAGCCGATCCGCAAGGTGGTCAGCGGGCTGCAGCTGCTCGCTCCGGCTGCCGCCATCGTGGGCGGCGTGCTCGCGGCCAACGCTCTGAAGGCCTGGGCCTTCGGCAAAGCGGCCTCGCAGATCGCCAACGTCATCAAGGGCTCGTCCATCCTCGCGAAGATGCCGGGTGCCATGGCAGGTGCGGACTTCCTCGAGAACTGGAATGGCAAGTTCCCCAACTTCATCAAGATGATCCGCCAGGCCATCACGTCCACGGACGGCTTCAAGGCTGCGCTGGCACGTGTCGGGTCGCAGGGCTTCATCATGGCCGCAGGTATGACGGCGATGGTCGTCGGCATCACTCAGGGCATCAGAGCGTTCATGGATGCCAAGAGCAAGGCCAAGGAGTTCGTCGACACGATCATGAACGTCGACGCCGGCAATCCGACGTACGGCGGTCTCGACACCAAGATCAAGAACCTCACGGCAGCTGCCACTGAGTTCGACAGCCGCTTCGGCCACCGCAACATCGCCTCCAAGTTGCTCCAGGGCCTGGGAGCCGCAGCTCAGTTCGCCAACCCATTCGACCGCAACACCATCGCCCAGGACTACGAGAAGGGCAAGGCTGCTCAGGACGCCATCCTCGCCCTCAAGCAGCAGAAGTCAGCGATCGCTGACGTCGGCAAGGCTGGCGAGGATCTGAACACCACGTTCGGCTATGTCAACAAGGCCATCGCTGCGGGCACGCTGGACATGGACGACCTGTCCAAGGCTTCTGTCAAGTACCTCGATGCCGTAGCCGAAGCTGGCAAGCAGGCGGTCATCGATCCCTCCGGCAAGAGCGCTGACTCGGTCAAGGCGTACAAGAACCTCATCGATGCCCAGGCGGAGATGGACAAGTACCGGAACGCCGTGGACGAGGTGCGTCAGGCAGAGAACGCTCTCGTCACTGCCAACCAGGCGCTCATCGACAAGACGCACGCCATGAACATCACGCAGCTCACGCTGGCGCAGGCGTTCGAGACCGTGGCGGACAAGGCCAACACTGCCAAGGACCGCATGGACGCCTACGGCTCCATCCTCAGCGTGACCATCGGCAAGAACGACAACTTCCGCAACGCCCAGGCCAAGCTGGGCGACACCCTGCGCAACGTAGGCGACACGCTGTTCACGTACGGTGCGGCGTTCGATCCGCTGACGGAGAAGGGCTCCATCGTCCAGAGCGCTCTCAGTGGAGCGACGGAGGCGGCGAAGAACCTGGCGTCCGCCACGCTGGCTCAGACCGACAGCTACGACGCCGCCAACAACGCTGTGGCGCAGTACATCGTCGGGCTCATCAGCATGGCGCAGAGCGCCGGGCTCGGCACGGATGAGATCGCCCAGATGATCACCATCATGGGCCTGACGCCGGACCAGATCGCTACGCTGGTGAGCCTGCCTGGTGTCGACCAGTCGCTCGCCTCGCTGCTGGCAGTGAACTACGGCCTCGACCAGATCAACGGCAAGGTTGTCACTGCCGGTGTCGCCATACAGGTGTCCATCGAAGATAGCGGAGGCAGCGCCGATGTCATGGCACGCCGAGCCGAGAACCAGCAGAACGCTGCGGCTCAGGTGGCTAGCATCAAGGATCAGATCAACGGCCTGCTGGACGGGTTCAAGCCGAAGAACATCGCGCCCAAGGCTGGCGGCGGAGGTGGTGGAGGCGGAGCTTCCAAGTGGCACCCCACGGCCGCCCAGATGGCGCAGGCCGCCAAGACCATCGCACTGCCCATCGTGAACCAGCTCACGGGAGCCCTGTACGACGCCAGCATCAACGTCTGGCGTGACAGCATCGAGCACGGTGCCATGATGGACCTGCTGACTCGCGGCGTCATGCGGGTCGGAGCCGGTGAGATCCTGGCCGCTGCCAAGAGCGGAGAGGACCCCACGTCCAAGCTCGAGAGCGCTGCCGAGAACTGGTCGCGCCTCACCAAGCTCGTGGGCAGCGCCACGGCCGACATGGTGGTCGACATGTACGACAGCGCTGACGCCTTCGCCGCTGCAGTGGACGAGATCGCCAAGCAGATCGACCGGCAGCGTGCCAAGGAGGATTACCTCCACGACAAGGGCACCATCGACAACGCTGCGTACCGTCAGCTCCTGGTGGACCGCCTCAAGTACCTGGAGGAGTACAGCCAGGAGTGGATCTCCATCATGCGGCAGATCGACGACCTCGACAAGCAGCAGGCCGACGACGCCAAGCAGAAGGCGCAGGCGCACGAGGATGCGGCCAAGACGATCAAGGATGCGTACAAGGACCTGTACGACTCCATCGCCAACCCCATCAAGGATGCCACCAGCCTGATCAACGCTTTCGGAGGCCAGCTGGAGGTGAGCACCGACAGCATCCGAGGCTTCTTCGAGCACATGAAGGAGGGCACTGCCAAGTGGACCGACGCCATCAAGCAGCTGGGCAACTCTGGCCTGGACAAGAGCTTCCTCATGGACCTCATCAAGCAAGGTCCCAAGAGCCTGGGCCTGGCGCAGGCGCTGCTGTCGATGGGACCTGGCGGTATCGACTTCGTGAACGGTGCCCTGGGCGACATCAACAAGATGACGGGCAGCTTCGCTACCGGCATCGCTGGCGGGCAGGTCGGAGCGCCGGTCAGCAACGTCAACTCCAACAACATCACGGTGCAGTTCGGTGACACGACGATCACCATCGATGGCACTGGCGTCACCGTGAGCGACGTACAGGGTATGCTAGCCCAGGCGTTCGAACAGCTCAGCAACGCCGTCGTGACCAAGGTGAGGAAGTGACATGACCGCCCCGTTCGCTCCGGTCTTCTTGAACCCCCTGCCCAACACCAAGTACCACGTCAACAGCTCGCTGTACACTTCGTATGTACCGAGCCAGTGGCGCAACGCCTGGCGGGTGTTCACTCCAGACCAGAGCGCCAACATCGATCGCTACGCCCTGAGGCGCAAGCTCCTGCCATCCGGCGCCTTCGAGTACTGGAACGCAGCGACTCCCGCCTGGCAGAGCACAGAGGTGTTCAACGTCGTCACGGCGATTGGCGACAACCAGATCATGGCTCCGTTCGGTAGCTTCGGAGTGGGTAGTATGGGCACTCCGACGGCGGGCACCTACAACACCTATCAGTACGCTGTGCGGGTCGGAGCGGGAGCCGGACAGCTGGGGCCGTACTGCACGGATCAGATCCTCTACTGGAGTTCTGATCCGACAATGAACGTCCTGTCACCTCTCAGCACGGTCACGACGTCCCGCCCGCTGATCACATGGCAGTACATCGGCACCGGCGGCTCTCGTCAGAAGCGCTACCGTGCGATGGCGTTCGCGAGCGCCGCTCCTCCGCTGTCCGGTGACATGTTCCTCAGCGCGAGCCTGGCGGTGTGGGACAGCGGATGGGTCACGGACTCGTCTGCATACTCGGTCCCTGTCGGCAACGATCTTCCGGGCAGCGGCACGTACAGCTTCTGCGTCGCCGTCGAAGATGACCTGGGCATGGTCATGGCCACGAGTGCCGGCTCTGTCACCGTTACCCTGAATCTCCCACCGGCGCCGACCCTCACGGCAGTGGCGAAGCCTGACCTCGGAGCCGTGGACGTCACGTTGTCGTCCGCCTTCAACCTTCTGGAGGCGGACACGTCATCGTTCGTCAACTCGACCGGCACATGGCAGGACCTGCAGCTGGCTGCGTTCGCTCGCGTGGCTCTCGATCCCGTCACGTTCACTGGTCCTGCCCTGAAGGTGGATGCTGCCGGCATCACGTTCAACGCCATGAACGCTCTGTTCGCGAGCTTCACGGCAGACAACGCCGGGTACGCCAGCTTCAACGCCCAGAAGGCCGACCAGCAGGGCGGCAACCCGATCATCAGCACTCCCACCGGCCTGCTGGGTTATGCCGTCCTGCCGAGCACGGTGTACTCGTTCACCTGCGCCATTCGCAACAGCAGCGGCACGGGCTCTCATCGTGCCATCATCAAGTGGTACAAGAGCGACGGCACTCCGACAGCTCTGACACCGACGGTCAACGGCACCACGACCGCTTGCAACGCCTCCACCTACACAGAGGTGCCGAACAAGAACGTGACCAGCCCGGTCGACGCAGCCTTCGTCGCCATCCAGATCGAGTCGATCACGATGCCGGTCGGCAACAGCTACTACCTCCAGGGCGCCGCTCTCGCCAAGGCTGCTGATGTGTTCTGGTCTCCGGGAGGCAGCTCTGCCGGCATCCGCTTCATCCTTGAGCGCAAGGTCGGCAGCGGAGCGTACAAGTACGTGTGGGGCTCCAGCCGCACCAACCCTGCCTCGCCCCTGAGCGGGGTGCTGTCTGCGATCACCATCCGAGACCTGGCCTATCCGATCGGCCGGAGCGACGTCAGCTATCGAGCGTACGCAGTCAGCACGGCGTCAGGCTCGGCCGTCTACTCCAGCCCGGTTCTCGCCAGCGGACCTTCGCTCGTGAGCGAGGCCTGGCTCCGTGACCCGACACTGCCAACACGCAACATGAATGTGATGCTCTCATCGTGGAACCGAGACGTCGCAGTGCAGTCACAGGAGTTCATCCCGGAAGGCGCATCTGGAGCCGTCGTCACTCACGGCAGCCAGCCCAACGTGAGCAGGGTCCAGCTGGAGCATTGGTCCTTCACCCAGGCGGACTACGATGCTCTGCTCACCCTGCTGACGTCCAAGCGTACCCTGCATCTTCAGCGAGCCATCGGCGGCGAGTGCTACTTCGTGCGAGTCGTCGGCAGCGTCAAGACCTCGCAGGTTCTGGCTTCGCCTACGTCTTCCGAGGTCACACGCTCTGGCATGGTGCACAAGATCACGGCGGACCTCACCGTCGTAGCTGACGTGGAGGTGGCCAGTGCAACCGTCGTCGGATGAGTTCGGCACACTGGTCAAGTCCAGCCACCAGTACGCACTCCGGGTCGTGGTGACGTCGCAGGGCATCTCGCTGGAGGACACGTACTCTGCCGGGACGCACCTGCGAGTTCTCGACGGCAGCGTCACCATCGACCGCACCAGCGACACCCGTCGCACTTGCGATCTGACGCTGCTGGACATGGATGGCACCGGCAAGGTACTGGTGGACCCCATCGCTGGCGCCGAGCTGGAGGTGTACAGGGGGATCATTCTCGATAGCACCGGCCAGCCGGAGTGGATCCAGCTCGGCAAGTTCACGTCGCAGGACATGAGCGTTGGCAGAGACGGAGCGGCCGTTACGCTCAGGCTTTCGATGACGGACCGCAGTGACCGCATCCGCCAGAACCCTCTGCGGACGATCTATCAGGTCGCATCCGGCACCAACCAGATGGCGGCGCTGTCTGCTTTCTACACGAACAGGGCCTCTGGCTTCACGCCTGTGAGCAGCCTGATGGTCACGACCAAGACGAGCCCTGACACTTTCTACAGCGAGTCAGACGACCCGTGGCAGATCATCCAGGACATGGCGACTGCCGCTAGCGGTGAGGTGTACCACGATCCGCAGGGCGTCTTGCAGTGCTGGCCCATCGCCGAGCCGGACACTGTGCCTCCGGCGTACAACTTCTCTCGCGACGCCGTCCTCATAACTCCGATCACTCGCAACGTGTCTCGTCGTGACGTGTACAACGGCGTCATCGTGCGTGGCGAGGCGCCCTGGCTCATCTTTCCGATCAGCGGTGAGGTGTGGGACGACAACCCTGCTAGCCCTACGTGGCGAGGTGGACCCTTCGGGGAGAAGCCCAAGATCATCGGCAGCGCAGTCGCCAGCACCAACGCTGAGTGCGCCACGATCGCGGCCAGTGAGTTCGCCAAGATCAAGGGTGTCAGCGAGAAGATCGACTTCGGCATGATGACCGACCCCCGCCTCGACGTCATCGACGTCATCCAGATCATCGACACAGACCTCGGCGTCAGCGGACGCTACAGTATCGAAACACTGACCCTGCCCCTGCTCGACGGTTCCATGAGCGGAACCATCAAGCGTCGTCGCTAAGGAGACACAATGCCCAGCACCACCGCCAAGGGAATCACCGTTCCTCTCGGCACAGACGACAACGATGCCGTGACGTACATCACCAACGTCGCCAACGCTCTGGACGCTTGGCCCGGCACCGCCATCATGGACACCACGACCCGCAACGCTCTCAGCGGTGCCACTCGTTGGACCGGTCGAGTGATCTGGAACACGACCACGACGCAGCTCGAGGTCTGGAACGGCAGCGCATGGCTTCCCGTTCCGGCTGGAGCCAACCTCACGTACACGCCTCAGATCGACCAGGGCGTCACCAACATCAGCAAGACCGTGAACCAGGCTGCCTACACCGTCCACGGCAACACGGTCAGCTACTGGCTCAACCTGACGATGACGGCGGGCGGCACGGCCAGCAACCTCCTCACCATCACGCTGCCGATCACTTCCGGCGTCATGGGGACCAATGCCGTCATCGGCCAGGGATACATCTTCCCCAGCGGCGGCAACGGTCACTACTTCACGGCTGAGTACAACGGCTCTGGCAAACTCGACCTGCACACGATCCTCGCGGCGAACTCTGGCTTCGTGACGAACGCTGGCGTCGGATTCGGCCTGGCCCCGATCACTGCCATCGCCAGCGGCGACCGCATCGTCGTGAGCGGGCAGTACCTGATCTGATGAGCGACATGGACCCTCTCGCGGGGCTGGCAGGAAGTCTGCGGGATCTTGCAGGCATCGTGGTGGACGGCAGCGAGTCGTTCATCGGCCCCAACATCCGAATGGGCAAGGTGACGGCGGTCGGCTTCAGCTCCCCCAGCATCATATGCTCTGTGCTGCTGGCGAGCGGTGACACGATCACTGGCGTGCGCTGCCTGGAGTCGTACTATCCTCGCGTCAACGATCCGGTGTGGATGATCGCCCTGCCCGGCGGACGACTGCTGGCCATCGGAACGCACAGCACCGCCAACGCTCCGGTGGTATACAGCACTGCCATGAATGGCATCACTCTCGGCAACGGAACCCTGGACCAGAGCTACCAACGTCGAGGCCGCAAGGTGTCGTTCAAGGGCCGCCTCATCTTCGGCACGACGACGACTGTCTCCGGCAACATCCAGGCGAACCTCCCCTTCCCCATCCAGTTCGAGGCTGACATCATCGGCAGCTGCTGGGGCTTCAACCCCGGCGGAGCGAACAGCGGTCGCGTGATGGGTCACTGCTACGGACCCACCGGCACCACGCTCGGCTTCATCATCCGCAACCCAACCGTCGCCACCTACGACCAGGTAGCAACAGCAACGACGCCGTTCACGTGGGGCGCGAACTTCCAGCTGCAGTGGACTGTCGAGTACGAGACCACCAACGCCGTCTGACCTGAGCTAGGGTACCGGCATGCAGATAGAGACCAAGCCGGTCCCAGGTGGCATGCTGATCACCGCCTCGGACGGTCCGATAAAGACCAGCTTCGCGATCGCACTCGAAGACGAGTCGGCCGTGATGGAGATGTTGATCGAGGGTTTCGCGGAAGCGCGAGCTGCCCAGGAGGAGAACGAGGATGCCAACCGGAACGATCGCTGACGCCCTGCAGGTCGCCCACAAGTACCGGGGTCTGACCGAGGTCCCGCCCAACAGCAACATCTGCACCATCACGCAGCGCCTGGACGATCTGTACGGTCCGGTGCCGCTGTACGGCGGTGGCCGCAGCTACCGTTCTCGGCAGTCGTGGTGCGCCGGGCACGTCGTCAACTTGCTGGACGAAGCCGGTGTGCCGTGCGTCGTTCGCGAGAACGGCGGCGGACTGATGATCAACGGCGTGTTCATCAACATGTTCTACACGCCGTCGGACGTGCAGGCGTTCCAGCGGGCGGGCGCCTGGCTCGGCCCGAAGGAGCCCGCTCCTGTCGGGGCTGCCGTGTTCTACCGGTGGCCCGGCTCCAAGTTCATCAGCGATCACGTCGGCTGGGTGTACGCCACCGCACCCGACGGACGGCCCGTCACATCCGAGGGCAACACGTCCCCCGCAGGCCTCGTCGCCAACGGCGGCGGTGTGTACGAGTTCGGCCCCGGTCTGGACGGTCCTCTGCGGCCCGCCTCGACCATCGTGGGCTACGGCATCATCCCATACAACAACGTGGCGACCCCAGTGCCGCCCGCTCCCGGAAGGAAGACTCGCATGCAGGAACTCATCCAGCTTCGGAACCACCCGGAGATCTATCTCACGGATGGCATCAACTTCACCTACCGGCACATCCAGAACGAGCAGGCCCTGAAGGACCTGGTGTGGAACCGTGCGCAGAACGGCAACCCGATCGAGCTCAGCGGGGCTGCCCAGACCGCACCCGACTCCACCCTCGTCTGGGATATGGGCGGCGGGATCGTCGCGAACGTTCGCGTCGTCGACAGTCTCGACCTCTTCGGCACGCCCATCTGACGGGTGCCATCATGGCCCTGAACCTGTACAACCATGGCGCGAAGAGGCGGAACACCCAAGCTCGTATCGAAGTCAACGGTGACGTTTGCCGTTGGCCTCGGTCTGGCGATCAACGAAGCGCTGTTTCGTACAGGAGACCGACCGTACTTGATCGTGTTGATCGGGCTGATGCTGGGATTGCCAGTAGCCGATCTGGCGGACAAGTTCCGTGGGCGAGGAAAGGACTCCGACGAATGAGAAGGATCGCGAGGATGCACCCGTACAAGCTCTCCGTCACCGTTCTGTTCGGTGCTATGGAGTTCGCCGCCCTCTGGTACCAGATCCGGGTGCGGTGATGGAACGTGTAGGAGCCTGGGTCCGGCGGCATGCCGTGAAGGTGACCGTCACCATCTTGGCAGTTGCCGTGACCCTGGCCCTATACTGGCAGCACGAAGACAACACTCGGCTCGACGGGGTTGTGCAGCGTCAGCAGCAAGAGCAGGCGCTCAAGGACTACACAGACTGCATCGGGCGCAAGGACGCTCGCGACGCCATCCGCGAGTTGGTGCTGCTCCTGGAGCAGAGCCCGCTGGTGAGTGACGGGTCGAAGGAAATCATCAAGGGTCTGCTGCAGCAGCTGCCCCCGATCGAATGCAAGGTGGATGAAGATGGCAGCTAAGATCTCGATGACGCCGGTCGTGTGTGACCTGTACCTGTATGCGGGTGACAACGAGACCGTCCAGGTGCGGCTGTGGGCGGACGCTGCCAAGACGGTGCCGCTCAGCACGACCGGCCTCACGTTCAGCGCCATGTTCCGCAAGAGCCGCACCGGCAGCGACACATGGGCCATCGGCGTCGTGCTCACTGCCGGCACCCCGCCGTACCTCACGCTCACCTTCGACGACGCCGTAACGGCAGTGCTGCCCGCGAAGTGCGTGTGGGATCTGCAGGTGGTCGACAGCCTCGGCAACCCCACGACGTGGATCACTGGTGACGTCTTCGTCCAGAAGGACGTGACCCGGTGAGCGGCGTCACCATCGATCTCGCTCGCACGACGCAGACCGTCGACCTGGTGGTGAGCGGCGGGCCGACTCTCGAGCTCGTTCGTACCACCAGCGTCGTCGATCTCATCGTCCCGACGGCTACGGTCGTCATCAACCCGAACGCCGGCAGCTTCTACGAGCATCAGCAGGCTACGCCTGCGACGGTGTGGACCATCAACCACAACCTCGGGAAGCACCCGTCCATCACGGTTCTCGACTCGATCAGCCGGATGGTGATAGGATTCGACGTGGTGTACTCCACGCTGAACAGTCTCACGATCACCTTCAGCGCCGCCTTCAGCGGCACCGCCTACCTGAACTGAAAGGGCTCCGATGGCCACGCTCGTACTCAACAACCTGGACCTCAGCAAGAACCAGCTGCAGAACGCCAAGGTCCACAACCTGTCGTCGGACCCCACCGTCACGGGCACGGACGAAGGTCTCATCTGGCAGAACACGACGACCCACTTGCTCAAGTGGTACAACGGCAGCACGATCATCGATCCGCTCGCACGTGCCAACCACTCCGGCACGCAGCTGGCCGCGACCATCAGCGACTTCACGGCGACGGCCACGGCTCTGCGCCTGGACCAGTTCGCCGTTCCGACGACGACCGTCAACATGAACAGCCAGCGCATCATCAACCTGGCCGACCCCACGGGCACGCAGGACGCTGCGACGAAGAACTACGTCGACAACGCCATCACGGGCCTGGCCTGGAAGGACTCCGTCCGAGTCGCCACCACGGCCAACGGCGCCCTCGCCACGGCCTACGCCAACGGTCAGACGGTTGACGGCGTCGCGCTCGTCACGGGCGACCGCATCCTCATCAAGAACCAGACGGCTCCTGCCGAGAACGGCATCTACACCGTCAACGCCTCGGGCGCTCCCACCCGCTCGACGGACGCCGACACGCAGAACGAGATCCGTGGCGCTGCCATGTTCGTGGAGGCGGGCACGACCAACGCCTCGACGACGTGGATCCTCACCACGACCGGCACCATCACGCTGGGCACGACGTCGCTGACCTTCGCCCAGTTCGGCAGCGGCTCCGGCTTCAGCACGGCGGGCGCTGGCATGACGTCCACCGGCGCGACCATCGACGTGATCGGTGGCCTGGGTATCACGGTGAACGCCGACAACATCCAGATGGACACGAGCATCGCTGCCCGCTGGAAGACCGGCCTCATCGGCAACGGTGCGTCCACGGCGCTCACCTTCAACCACGCCCTCGGCAACCAGCACGTCGTGACGGAGGTCGTCAACGCCTCCACCAACGCCTCGATCATCGTGGACATCGTCAACACCGACGCCAACAACGTCACCATCACGTTCGCCACCGCTCCGGCGTCGAACGCCTACCGAGTCATCTGCGTGGGCTGACATGCCCAAGGTTCTCTCTCCAGACTTCGACGGCGCAACCATCAGCACAACGGGAGCGGCTGGGAAGAAGATCTTCGTTGGGTCGACAGATCCGAGCGTGTCCCTGCCGTCGGGGGCATCGGCTCTGCAGGCCGGAGATCTCTGGATCCCCAGCGGGTCCCTGCTGGCCACAGTCGACCTGCCCGACACCACGACGCCGGGCACACCGGCAGCCGACAACGTCCGCATGTTCAGCCAGGACATCGGCGGTCGCTCCATGCTGGCGATGGTCGGCTCTTCCGGCGCTGGCACGCCGCTGCAGCCGCATCTCGGTCGCAACGCCATCAGCGCCTGGCACGCTCTGGGCGGTAGCACCACGGCACCGACGGCTGTGGGCGCTGCTGCGCTGAGCGCTACGGGCACGGCCACCGCCCTCGTGGTAGCGAGCACCAGCCTCTACACGACCATGCGACAGATCGAGTGGCTCGTCACTGCGGCGAGCAACAGCGCTGTCGTCGGATGGCGTCTCGGTGCCAACAACTGGCTCCGAGGTTCTGCTGCTGGCCAGGGCGGGTTCCACTTCGTCTGCCGACTCGGGGTGGCCACCGGCTCCACGCTGAGCACGCGACGGTTCTTCTGCGGCCTGACGTCGCAGACGGCAGCTCCGACCGACGTGCAGCCCTCGACCGACACGACGCTCGCCAACGTCATCGGCATCGGTGCAGACTCCACCGACACCAACTACCAGTTCATGACGAAGACCGGCACGGGCACAGCGACGAAGGTCAACACCGGCATCGCGAAGGCGGCTTCCGCCGACCGCACGGACGTGCTGGAGATCTCGATCTTCTGTGCGCCCAACGGCGGCACGATCTTCTACACCATCACGAAGCTGAACACCGGCGCCACGTTCAGCGGCAGCACGAGCACTACGCTGCCCGCCACCACGCAGGTGCTGGGGCCGCTGTGCTACGCATCCGTCGGCGGTACCAGCTCGGTCATGGGCCTTGGCTTCCGCTCCATGACGATCGAGTCCGACAACTGACATGGTCATCTCGGTAGCGCAGGCCAACGCTCAGTTCCAGGCTGCTGCGGGCGGCACGATCACGCATACCATCAACACGCCTGCAACTTCGTGGGCCACGGGCGACCAGGCTCTGATCCTGATGGCCTTCCACGACAACCAGATCGCCGACCGTACCATCCAGACGTTCACGGCGACGCCCGGTACGATGGGCTCTCCGACGCTGAGCCAGCCTGCGCAGTACACTGGCGCCTCGTACCGCATGGGCTGTGGCGCTGGCTTCGCGGTGTTCTCTGCCGGGAACGCTGCCGCAGTGCTGACGGGCACAGACAACGGCGACGGCTCGGACATGTGGCTCACTGCTGCCGTGCTGAAGCTCACGGGCGCAGACCCCGCCACACCCTTCCGACAGGCTCCGATCGTCGCGGGCCAGCCGTCGGGCGGCAGTGCGACGGTGACCGCTACCCTCGGCAGCGCTCCGGCCTCGGACAGCTTGCTGGTAGCCTCCTGCATCGCCAACGGCAACAGCGCCTGGACCGTGCCTTCGGGCTGGACCGGGACTGCCCTCGCCGAGACGGGCTGGGGCGGCTACCACGCCACCATGTGGAAGAACGGCAGCAACACTCAGGCCAACAGCTTCACGAACGCTGGCGCCATCGGTCTTGCCGTGACCGTGTTCGAGATCAAGGCTGCGGCTACGGGCGCAACTCCCGGCATCAAGATCTGGGACGGCACGGCATGGCAGCCGGTGGCCGACCCCCGCTCATCCGTCCGGGTCTGGAACGGCTCGGCGTGGGCGTAACGCAACCGTAATACAGAGGACCTACGTTGGCCTACGGCAAGGGCCGGGCACCCTTGTACGGTCCCGGCCCCTGCACAGCTTAGACAAATGTTTAGGCACATCTCCGGACCAATTACGGACGGTCCGGCCCGGACAGGTAACGCTACAGCTCCTCCCAGACCAACTCGACGTCCTCGTCGAGCGGCTGGAGCTGGTACCGGGGCTTCATCGGCACTCGCACCGTGCCGTCCATGTTGAGGTGGCGCTCCAGCTTGCGGCGCCGGGCTTCGTCACAGACGCAGTTGCGGAGCCAGTGCCCAGCGACTGCCGGGGTACGCAGCTCGCCCCGGATGACGGCTTCGGTCGTGTTGCACCAGCCGCACCCGGTCTTCTCATACTGAGCCATCGCTGCCTCCGTAGCCCTGCGGTCCGAACTCTTCCCGGCAGTGACGGCAAGCCCACATGCCGTGATTGATGTCGTCACCGCATCCGCCACAGCGATGCTCGCCGTAGTTGCACGTGTCGCACACGTGGTACGTATGCGGCCCGAGCGGATGCATGTAGATGTCCGTCTTGCCGATGAGGGCGAGCCAATCAGTCACTTGGTCGCCGTCCAGTCCACCACCTTGACGAGGCGGAACTTCTGCACGCCCTTGGCATGGATGATCTCGAGCGTCTGGGACCCTGCCTTCTCGCTGACCGCAGACGCCTCGGCAGTGGTCCAGTGCTTGACGCTGCCGTCGACGTCGAGGTGCTCCACGTCAACCTTCATCGGGGATCTCCAGTCGCTCGGGGAAGTTGTAGGTCGCGCTCACCACGTTGAACTTGTTGGCGATGATGCGCTGCGCCTCGTCGTACGTGAAGCCCAGGGCCGCGAAGTTCACGATGACGTAGGCGATGATGTCCGCCAGCTCGGTGGCAGCTGCCACCTTGAGGCGGTACTCGCTGCGGGTGTCGGGCTCACCCGTGGCCGTGTCGATGGAGTCGGCGCCCGTCTGGATGCGGCGGAGCTTCTTGACGGCGTTCAGGTACTCGCCCGTCTCGCCGCCGAGGGCCAGGCCCCAGTCGCTCAGCGTCCAGTTGTTGATGTCGCCCTCATGCCAGCGCTCGGAGCGCCGGAGGTGCATCTCCCAGGCGTTGAACGTGATGACGTCGTAGGGCCGCTGCGCCTTGATGACGGTTGCCACTGGTGCCAGGCGCAGGTCCGTCTCGTAGGCGCCAGCCACACCTCCAGAGTTCGGCCCCTCGACAGCCTCCATGTAGTACCGGAACACATCGCCGCTGCGAGTGAAGGACTTGATGATCCAGGTCGTGGCGTACTCGACGGCGACGGACTTGTGCTGCACTCGGTCGCCGATCTTGAACTTGCCTCCGGTGTCAGTCATTGGAGGACCGGCCTTCACGGGCAGCCGTCGGGTCCATGAGCCACTCGGCCGGGAAGATGCCGGGCAAGCCGTCGCGAGACGAGTCGTCGACCCGAGCGTCCCAGGCCTCGCTCGGCACGCCCGCCTGGCCGAGATCGGTGACCTTCTGGCGGATGGAGCAGTGACGGTCGAAGTTGGCGAGGAACTCGCACTTGCCTGTCTTGTAGCAGATCGGGCGGAACAGGCGGCTGCTCGCCAGCAGCTCGAACTGCCAGCGGTCCTGCGGCATGACGGACGGGTGCTCGGCGCCGAAGCGGCGGATGGCGTTCAGGATCGCGACCCACACGGCCCGCCACTCGAACTGCGCCTGGGTGCAGAGCCGGTTGCCAGCGTGCTCCTGCAGGTTGCGCAGGTCCGTAGCGTAGTGCAGGCGGGTGGCGACGCCGTGCGGCGTCAGAGCGCGAGCGTCCTCCGCCGGGACACCGGCAGCGATCAGCTTGTTGTACGCCTCCTCGATGGCGCCGATGGCGTCCCAGAAGTCGTCGCGGACCTGCTCGCTGCCGTTGGCGATGGACGGCGGCACGCTGACCCGGTCCATGAGGTCGCCAGTGACGGCGAAGCGCAGCGACTCCTGGGCGTACACGGCAGTGCGCTGACGGACCATCTGGTGCGTGAAGGAGCGGGTCACGCCCTCCAGCAGGAAGTGGAAGTTCACGAACTCCAGCGGCGCCTGGAGATGAGTGTGCTGCACCTGCTCGAAGAACTCACGCCGCTCGTCGTCCGTCACGTCCTGCAGGTTGTAGACGACCTCGCCCTTGTACATCTTGCAGGCCGCAGCGATGGCGCCCAACGGGTCGGGGTTCATCGCCAGCAGCGTGACCGACGGCACGATGTTCCCGTCGGCGTCTCGGCCCGCCCGCATCGGCTCTGCCGTGAACATGGCAGCGTCGGCGAAGCGTTGGATGTCCTTGGTCATGCTTCTATCTCCTCTGTGGGTATGTACTGGATAGGGTAGTTGGCTCTGTGGGCATCGTGCTTGGTACGCCAGCACCAGCAAGATGACCATAGCTGCCCGGGGAAGTTCTCGCAGTCCCTATGACGCCCGGCGATGCACTCGGCGCACCACAGGCTTTCCCTCTGGCTGGGACTTAACCTTGTCTGGGTCGATGACCCACATGTCTGTGACCTTGATGGCCCGCCTGCTCTGGAACCCATACTTGACTCCCTCGAAGATCACGATGTCGTGGTCGAGCTGGATGTCCCACACAGCCTTCTTCATGCTGGGGTACTTCCAGCGATCGATGGTGCAGGTGAGCAGCTCGGTGTCGTCTGCCCCGACGAGGATGACCCACTCGTTCAGATGCGGGTCGCGCACGGTCTCCGGGTCCAGGGGCTTGCCGGTGCGGGAGAAGTTCAGCTCGAACAGCTCACGAAGGTTGATGTGCCGAATGACGCCTGCCCAGACAACCTGGGTGTTGTGGTCCTCGCGGCTGTAGGGGACTTCCTCGCTGGTGTGCGTGGGCACGGGGATGCGCCCTCGGAAGTTGCGACGGATGTAGTTGATGACCTTGTCCGTGTCGCGCTTGAGCTTGAGAACCTCGAATGGATCCTCCTGGGCGCAGAACTCCTTGATGGTGGAGATCTTCTTGTCTCCGATGCCCTTGATGCTGCGCAGGCTGTCCCAGTTCCAGGTCATGGCGTCCGCAGCGTCTCGAGCCTCCACGATCTTCTTGGCCGTCTCCTCGCCGATGCCCTTGATCTGCGTGAGACCGGGCAGGACGGACTGCGGAGTGGACTTGTCGTAGGTCCAGGTGACGCCGCTACGGCTGGCGCTAGGCGGCTCGATGGTGATGCCGTGGCGCATGGCGTCTCGCAGTAGCTCGCGCTGCTTGTCGTACTTGCGCAGGGACGCGACATAGAAGGCAGTGGGGTGGTGCTGCTTCATGTACATGGTCCACCACGCCAGCATGCCGTAGCTAGTGCTGTGGGCTACGTTGAAGGCGTACGAGCCTGCCGTGATGCACTGGCCCCAGATGGCGCGAGCGGTCTCCTCGTCCATGCCGTGCCTCTGGGCACCGGCCCAGAACTTGTCCCACTGGCGGGCGAACTCCTGCTCTCCGATCTTGCGACTGATGATCTTGCGAATGTAAGATGCAGCCGTCCAGTCGAAGTCGCCGATCTCGCGGACAATACGAAGGATCTGCTCTTGGTACACGATCTGGTAGTGGGTATCTCCGCAGATTGCATCGAGCATTGGATGGAGACGACGGGGCTCCTTACGTCCACGCTTGACGTCGACGTACTCTGCGGTTGCGTTGTTGTGTAGAGGGCCAGGACGAGCCAGTGCGTTGACGTCCCGAACCTCAATGAAGTTGTCCGGCTTGAGTTCGCCGTTGACAGAGCGCATAGCTCTGCCGTCAAACTGGAAGACGCCCACGACATCGTTCGCCTGAAAGCCCTTGATCGTCGTGGGGTCATCGAGAGGAATCTCATACAGCCACTCCAGAGGCTTGTCGATGAAGTCCAGCATGATGCGCAACGCTGCCAGGGTGTTGAGGCCCAGAGCGTCGATCTTGAGGATGTTGAGGTACTCGCTGTCGTACTTGTCCGTGCTGATGACCTGCCGCAGCTGGCCTGCCACGACGCGTTCGTAGATAGCGACCACGTCGGTCAGCGGACCGTTGGCGATCACGAGCCCGGCAGCGTGCACGCCCATGCCACGCACCTGACCTTCCAGGCTGGTAGCCTTGAGAAGGTCGGGGTGATCCTTCACTGCCGCAGCGGCAGCCTCGAACTGGTCGATGGTGTCGAGGATGGTGGCGCTGGCCCGCAGGTCGCCAGACGAGCGCTCGATGAGTGCGTCCTTGAGCTGCTCCGCTGCCCACTTGGGCACACGGTACACGCGAGCTACGTCGTCGATCGAGTTCTTCGCCTTGTACTGAGTGAACGACCCGATGCTTCCCGTCCTCTCTCTTCCATACTTCGCTGCCGCATACTCAAAGACTTCTCCGCGTCGCTCATCATCGAAGTCAAGGTCGATATCGGGGAGGTCAGCACGGGAAAGGTCGATGAAGCGCTCGAACAGCATTGACGGGAACGCGAGAGGGTTGACCTCAGTGATGCGCAGCAGCCAACATACAAGGCTCGCAGCAGCAGAACCTCGACCGGGTCCAACAGGGATGCCACGGTCTTTGGCGAACTTGACGATGTCCGAGACGACGAGGAAGTAGTCAACGAAGTCTTTCTGCTCGATGATAGACATCTCGTAGGCGAGACGGTCCTTGTAACGCTTGACGTCCTTGAACTTGGCGACACCACGGTACTTCCAGCCGTCCTTCAGCCAGGAGCGCCAGACGTCGTCGGTGTCCTTGTACCCGTAGGGCACCGGGAAGCGCAGTCGCTCCAGCTTGGGCATGGTGACGGTGCACATCTGGCCGATGGTCTCGGTGTTGAGGATGGCCCGTATGGCTGCCTGGCGACTGAGGCCGCAGTGCATGAGGCGCTGCAGCATGACCTTGTCGTTGATGGGCGGGCTCAGCGGTACGTTGTAGCCCCACGACCGAGCCTGCTCCTCCAGGGTCTGCTTGTTGCCACCCCGGACGTTGTGCAGGATCTGCTGCATCTCGTTCTCGGAGGGCTTGGTGTAGTGGACGTCGCCCGTGGCCACCAGCTCGATGCCAAGCTCGTTGCTGAGGCGCTCGTACGCCTCGTTGATCTTGACTACCGTCGGGAGTTCAGGAAATGCCTGTACCTCAAGGAAGTAACGGTCTCCGAACTCGCGCTTGAAGGCGGCGGCGACCCTTCGGGCACGTTGATAGGAGGCGGCTCCATCCGGGACATTCTTACCTCCCACCAGAGAGGTTGCAAGGAGGCTGCCAGTGCAACCAGACAGAATGACCAGACCATCCTTGTGCCTCTTGATGTCGTCGGGGCTGACCGTGGGCTCGTAGTAGAACTGCTGCCAGCCCAACGTCACGAGCTTGAGCAGGTTGTTGTAGCCGACCTGGTTCTCTGCCAGGACGGTGAGGTGGTTCTTGCGCTGAGTGCGGGTCGCCTCGGTCACGCCGCCTGTGTACAGCTCGCATCCGAAGATGGGCTTGACGCCCTGCTCTAGGGCGGCCTGCTCCAACTTGACGTGGGAGCTGATGTTGCCGTGCTCAGTGAGCGCCAGCGTGCCCATGTTCAGCTCGGTGGCCCGCCGCACATGTGACTCCGGCAGCCCGTACCCGTCCAGATAGCTGAACGTCGAGTGATGGTGCAGGCTCACGTAGCGCATAGGCTTGGTCACTGCTCACCCCATTGTTCGAAGCGAGCGCAGTAGCAGCCCGGGTGCTGACAGCACTCGCAAGATCTGTCGGTATCTGGGCAACCGTGGTCATCTTCGATATGCCCGCAGTTGTCGCACTTGGTCACTGCTCACATCCCTCGTGGTACGGGCGCTTGGTCGGCCGGTGCAGGACGATACTGTCGCCCAACCGGATCGGACGGCCACAGGGGCAGCCGCCAGGGTACCGAGCGTTGAACGGCTCGGACCAGACATCCTCCTTGACCCGCTGGGCGTCCTTGCCGTTGCACAGGGTGCAGGCCGTCGCCGGGAAGATCAGGTGGATGCACTCGTCGTCAGAAGCCAACGCCATCGCGACGCCCCTCGCGCTGCAGCGTGGCCGTGAACATGAGGTAGTTGATCAGGTCGTAGATGTCGTCCTGCTCCGTGTTCGTGACACGCTGCCCCTCGGCGAGATCTGACTTCCAGAACCGGCGCATGACCCGCAGGAACTTGTGACGGGCCAGGGCCAGGTTGCCCTCCCAGCCGTCCATCTTCCACAGGCCCCGGTACTTGGTCTCGCGCTGCGACAGGATGCTCAGCAGCTGGAGCATGTTGGCGGTGTGCTCCACCATCAGCTCCTTCACGCCGGGGTCCAGCGCCAAGCCGTTCGGGACGAAGTGCTCGACGATGAACTCTTCCTCCGACTTGTTGCGATAGTCCAGCCAGAGGCGGCGAGCCTCTTGGGCATCGGCAACAGTCATGCCGTTGCCGGACGTGTTCTCCATATCAGTGCTCACTGTTCCACTTCCTGATTCTATCGGCGAAGATGTCGGTGGCTGCGTAGAGCGTGGTGGCCCTGCGCTCGCCTCGGGTGGTGATGTTGTGCGGGCGTGACACCAGCAGCGGCACGCCGGGCCACAACGCCTCTGCGGCGTCGTAGTTCTCGGGCAGGTCGTCGATGACGCCGACGACACGGTCGCCCACTCGGTCGTTCAGATCCTCGAACTTGTTGGCTCCGTAGAGCAGGTGGTGGTAGTGGAACCCGTTGCGCTCCAGCCAGAAGCGGGTGTCGGGGTCCACGCTGTCGAAGTTGTTCCACGGGCGGGTCGTCGTGATCCACACCTCGGCCTGCTGCCACATGGAGTTGACGAGGTACACGGCGCTGTCGAACATCTTGGCGACCCGCTTGAAGCCGCCCTGCCGATACGCCGTCTTGGCCTCGCGGTACATCTCCTTGGACATGCCGAGGTAGTGCTCGAACTCACCGCTGCCGTCCCAGGGGGTGGCTGGGTAGTCCAGGTTCCAGTAGCCGCACGCCATGCGCCCGAACTGGACGTGGTAGTCGGCGATGGTGCCGTCGATGTCGATGGCCACTACTGGCCGGATGAACTGAGCGCAGTCACTGCACAGCATCGTGTACCTCCTGAACTGACAACTGATCGTCTCGGGCCCACTCCGAAGGCTCCAAGGCCCGGACACCGTCGTCAGTGTACCGTGCCAGCTTGGTTCTGTCAGCTTGGCGATCCATCACCTTGAAGTGGATGTATGACGCTGCGCCCGGCACGTACGCACGGAACAGCGTGCCTACCTTCAGGTCGCTGAGCATCAGCCCTGGCCCTGCAGGATGGCCATTGCCTCCGTGAAGGCGTGGTCCACGAGGACGCCTTTCTGCCACTTGCCGTACCTCCCAACGAGATGGATGCCTTCCGGAGCCGGAGCGTCGGTGCTGACCGGCTTGGTCAGGACGGTGCGCAAGACGTTGTCCGTGAAGTCGCCGGGGTACTCGTACGACGCATGGCCCCACAGGCAGCTGTAGCGATACCACGGCACACCCCGCTCGCCGGAGTAGATGATGATGTGCACGCCAGCCTGAGGCTTGCCCGGAACGATGACGCACTCCTCGCTGCGCCACTCGTAGTCCTCGTGGTTGGGAGTGATGTGCTGCCGAGGGATGGTGCTGAACTTGAAGTCGAAGCCGCTCTGACGCTCCGTGTCGCCCGGCTTGACCCGCACCCGCACGAGGTGCTTGGCGTAGCGCTGCCACAGTTCGTAGTACACGCTCCGCAGCGGCCAGCCGTACACCACGTCCGGGAACTTGGACCAGCTGGTCTGCTTGGGGTCGAAGTCGGCGCCGTAGATCTTGCGAGAGTACTCCGCCTCGCTGCCGTAGCGAACGTAGAGGATCTTGTGAGAGTTCTTGGGCGTGACCAGCTCGGGGATCTCCTTGTGGAGGTACTGAGCGCCACCGATCTTGCTGGGTGTCGTCTCGCTCGTGACGATGCACGGCTCGTATCCCATGAGCGTGGCAGCATGAGCCACCAGCAGTCCGGCTGGGCCACTGCCCAGCACGAGCACCTTGCGCTTCTTCATGTGTTATCCTCCATGGTATCGATATCGATGTCTCGCAGCGCCCGGATGATGCCGGGCTCCGGACGGTACAAGCCACCGTCACGGCGCACGATACTGCGCGAGATCAGCTCGTGCAAGATGGCTTGCATGTTCTCTGCGGACAGGTTCATCCCGTCCATCATGTCGTTGCGCTTGAAGCTCTGGTTGTCCCGGAGGAACCGCACAAGGCCGGGCTTATTGAGGATCCACTCCAGGGAGTCGTCCAACGTTACCGTAGCACGCTCAATCTCACTGCGCCGGGCACGGCTCAGGGCAGCGTACCCGAAGGCCGTCATACCGTAGATCTGGTCGAGGAACCGCACTGCTGCCGTGACATGGCGGGGCTCCACCACGATGGCCTGGCACGTCTCGTCCGTGCTGAACGTACGGGCCGCCACCGCGATAGCCCAGCGGGCGATCTTGAAGCGCACGTTGGCAGCCTGCACGAGCGGCGGACTCTCCACGTAGCGATCGCCCATGTCCACGGCAGCCTCGTAGATCTTGGCCTCTGCCTGCTCCGTGATGATGACGTCCTCCGGGCGCCGGGTCCACGCCCACCGCAGCAGCGTCTGGTACGCCGTACGGCTGTGCAGGGGCTCGCTGAGGTCACGTATGGCGGTGTTGATGGCGGCGCTGCTTACAGCACCTGACTCCACGGCCATGGCGCCGTCGAAGCGGGCGACGTCCTCTGCGTTGCCGACGAGAGGCTGAATGGCCAGCGCCCCGTACGCAAACTCAGCGAGGGTGCTGTTGCGAGGGTTGGCGAGCCACAGCAGTCGTGTGCGAGCTGGAGCACGCTCTGTTCTGATCTTGTTGAGCTCTGCCACGCCAGAAGATCGGATAGCAGACATCTGGGCAAAGTGCGATGGTTCAAGGCCAGAAGCTTCATCAAGCACGACAAGGCGTCGGTCATTGATCGGGACGGCGCCCCACTTGATTGTCCACTTCTGATCATCGATGCGGTCGAGACCGCCCATGATGCCTGCGAAGGTTGCTGTCTCACAGCTGATGATCTCCCCGAGGTCGTACCAGTCGACCAGGCGACCGGCAGCTTCGCTCTTGCCTGTGCGGGTGTCACCGACGATCATTACGTCGAGCCACCCCTTGCTGTAGGTGCCGCCGAGGTAGAAGCCGATGGCCGAGTGGAACACCAGGTCCATCAGCATGTGCATCTCTGGGCGCTGGTAGATGCGGGTGACGTGAGAGCTGAGGTCGTCCGCGATAATGCGCAGAGCCTTGAGCGGGTCGCCCTTGCACTTGAACACCGACATCTCTGCGATGGTGTTGGGCGTGACGCTGAAGCTGTCCAGCGTGTTGACCGGCGTGACGGACGACCACACTTGGAACTCGTTGTTCTGAGTCTTAGGTGACGGCCGAATGGTACCGGTCATGTCCACGGTGGTGTTGGGCTCCAGGTCGTGCCTGCCCACGACGACGATGCGCCGATGAGTGAAGTCGGCGCTCTTGCCCGTGTCTCGCAGCTCGATGGACGGGCGAGCGAACACTTCCTCGACCGTGCGCTCTACGATGCGGGTGGTTTCGAACTTCGGGCACTTGACGATGCCCATGTGCTGCCGCAGTAGCTCCTGCAGCTGCTGGTCCGTGCTGCCCATCATAGCGAGCAGGATGGGGTCGTGCGGCGGGATCTCGAGCGAGGCATGCCCGTTGTGCACAACCTTCATGATGCAGTTCTCGCACTTGGACCCGTTGTCCAGGCCGCATGTGAAGTCCACACGCTCGGGCAGTACGTAGCCGGGGGACTTCTTACCCGTGATCGTGACCTGCATCGTCATGGGGCGCCCAGCGTTGCGAGCGTCGAACGAGTCGAGCACGCTCACACCCACTAGCTCTGGCCTGGCCTCGTCCGTCTCCGTGGTCGCAGCGGACGACAGCACCTTGGCCTGACGGACCAGGGCCTTGAACTCCTTCGACGTGTTGCCGTCCAGGAAGAAGTCCGACACGTCCTTGCCGTGCTTCTCGGTCACCTCGTAGGGCAAGTGGACGATGCGCACCTCTGCTGCGTACTTGCGCAGGGCGCTGGCAATCTTGTCGTTGGCTTCCTGGCCAGTAGTGTCCATGTCGTGACAGAGGAAGACCTTCTTTCCGGTGAAGAGCGCCGACCATGCCGACTTCCAGGTCTTGGCACTGCCGGTGCGGGTGATGGCGGGGATGCCGTTCTGGATGAGCACGAGGGCGTCCCACTCACCCTCGCACAGCACGATCGCCTTGTTCACTGCCTGAGCAATGGGGTACAGCGTCGGCGTGCCCAGACCCTCCACACTCCAGATCTTGCGACGGTCGGCCGGTGCGTCCATCTGGTAGAAGCGAACGTTGACGATGTTGCCTTCGCGATCGTAGATCGGAATGGTGTACACGCCCTGCGACGTGTCCCAACCGATCAGGTGATCCTTGATGGTCTGCTGGTGAAGGCCACGCCGCTGCATCAGCTCGTGCATGGCGCCCTTCTCGCCCAGCAGGGCAGCGTGCCAGCCACGGACCTGAGCATCCGTGATGACGGGCTTGGGCTTGTCGGACTTGGGCGCTGCCGTGCCCTCCGAGAAGTCGTAGGAGATCTCGCCGGTCAACTCTTCCAAGATCTCCTTGACAGGACCGCCCACCTGGCATGCCTGGCAGTACCAGAGGCCGGTCTCGATGTTGACGCTGGCGGAGCGTCGGCCGTCGTTGTGCTTGGGGCAGTGCATGCCCCACTCACCGTCTTCGTTGGGGCCGTCACCTTCGAGGTACGGCCTGAGCTTCGCGATGATTGCCCTTGAAAGCGCCATGTGGCATCAACGATGACGACGACGGTCGTTGTACATCTCGGTCTTGGTGTCGCCGAACAGCGTGCTGAACCGAATGGGCTCCACTGTCAGCTTCCGAGCCTTGAACGCCGCCACCGTCTCCTCCAGCCTCGTGTTCTCGACGGCGAACGTCCAGTAGCAGATGGGTCGCCCGTCCTCCATCTCGTGCCCCATCGCGATCGGCTTGTGGCCCTCGTACTTGAGCACCGCCACCATCGCGAGATCGTTCGTCTTGAAGTTCATCTCTTCTCCTAACAGTCCTTAGGCCGTACCTTAACCCTAGCTGACAGGGGCCGGTAGACGCCGCCCAACCACGGAGGCGACACCTACCGGCCCACTGCCACTCACCTCAGCGCGTAGAGTACGCTGGGTGTCCTCCCACCCGTCAGGATGCGAAGGGATCCTCCGCCAGGGCCTCGGCCAGGTCGGCCCAGGTGGCGTAGTCGTCGGGGTCGAGGGAGTTCTCGCCCGCCAGCTCGGTCAGGCGAGCGATGGCGTCGGCCTCTCCTTCGTCCGCCGCAGCCCCGAGAGCGGGCAGGTCGTCGCCCTCCTCCGTGGCCTCGTCGTCGCCGGCACCTTCGTCCTCGTCGGGCTCGGTGCCGTCCTCGTCGGACTCCTCGGCGCCGTTGTCCAGCGCCACGCCCAGCTCGACCCAGGTCGGGTAGTCGGCCGGATCGAGCCCGGCCTCCTCGGCCGCTGCCGTGATGGACGCCTCGTCCTCCTCCGAGAACTCGCCCGTGTCGATGCGGGCGCCGACGTCGGTCCAGGTCTCGTCGGTGGCCTCGCCGCCGTCGGACGGCAGCAGGGCCTCGTCCGCCGGAGCGCCGGGCGGCAGCAGGGTCCCGGCCTTGGCCCGGTCCTCGCCCTCGTACTTCTCGCCCTTGACCCGGACCTTGATCTTCTTCTTCTCGAGCTTCTTCGGGTTGAAGGTGCCCTCGGGCTTGTTGAGGGTGTCGATGCCGCAGGCGATCAGGAACTGGTCCAGCCGCCAGGCGCTGGCCTCCTCCAGGGAGATGTAGTCCCAGAAGCGGAAGCCCTTGGCCTCGCCGTCGTCGATCTGGTAGATGTTCTCGAGCCGGTTCTTCTCGGAGACGTACTTGCACTGCACGACGGTGCAGTTCTGGACGGACCCGATCTTCGGCTGCGTGAACTCCTGCTTGGAGCGGTCGACGTTCCGGCTGTTGTACTTCAGAGCAGTGTCGCTCATCTTCTATCCCTTCTTCGCGGCCGCAGCCGCCTTCTTGACGGGTGTCTTGGTGGGTGTTGCTGTGGTACTGCGGGCCTTGGCAGCGGCGATCTTGGCGTCGATGCGGGCCAGCATCTTCGGGATGGTCGGGTCCTTCATGGTCCCGATGGCACCCCAGGGTTCCTTGGCGTAGTAGGACGCCGTCTTGACGGTGTGCAGCGCCAGCTCGCTCTGCTGCCCGTCACCGATGCTGCGCTTGGTGAGGAGGCCGACGAGCGTCATGTAGCCGCACACCTTGTCCGGCATGTTCTTCTGCGTCACCATCGGCACGAGCAACTCCTCTTCCGTGGTGGGGGAGGTGTAGCGCATGACGTGAGCGGTGATGCCGAAGTTGATGGGCAGCTTCGACATGTCACGGATCCAGTCCATGAGCCGGTTCATGTTCTGCCCATACTCGCCCTTGTCCGGCGCCCACCGCAGGCGGTTGGCACGGTTGGAGGCGAGATCCTCCATGATCGAGGACAAGCCCCGGTCCTGGAACAGGGTGATGGTGTCGAGCCACACCCAGTCGAACTTGGACGTACCGCCAGCCCGGAAGTACTCCAGGATGTCGTCCATGTCCTGCCAGTCACTGACGAGCTTGCGGTGAGCCTTGAGACCTCGGGCCACCACGACGTCGCTGTTGTGATCAGCGTCGATGATGAAGCAGCGGGGTGACGTGGCGATCACCGAGGTCTTGCCGGTGCCGGGCTCGGCGTAGATCAGCCAGCGGTGGTAGGGCTGGATCGTGGCAGCGCTGATCTCTTCCACGCCCAGGCGCTCGAGAGCGTCATCCTTGACCGCAGCACTGGGCTTCGGTCGGGCCGCCAGAGGCCGGGCGGCAGCTTTCTTGGTTGTGGCCATTGGTCTCCTATCCGGGCTAGGTAGCTTACTACACCTAGCGGTTCTGGCGGTAACTAGTCCTCATCCGTGATGGTCCAGCCGCCCTTGCGGGTGCCTGCCACGGTGAGGTTGACCTTCTTGGATGGGTCTGCCGGCTCGTGAGCGTCGTACGGGTTCCACGTCACCATCGTGGCGTCACGGAACGACTCCCAATCGTTGCCGGTCTCGTGCAGTTCGCACATGTCACGGAACGGACACCACGAGCAGTCCTTGCCCGGACTCTTGTACACCATGTCCGGGTTCTGCTCGTAGTAGTTCATGTGCTGCACCTGGATCGACGTGCGAGCGAACAGGTTGTCGATCTCGGCGTGACCACGAGTGATCGTGCGCCGCTCGAACAGTGGCTTGGGCTGGCGCTTGGACACCTCGCCCTCGGGGTTGGCCTTGGTGGGCTTGTTGAGGTAGAGCCCCTGAGCGTTGCGAGGGCGAGGGTCTGGCAGCGCCTTGCGGAGGACGTTGTAGAACACGAAGTCCAGCCACTGGTCCGGCCCGATGATGCCCTGCTGGTTGAGGAAGTACGGCGCCAGAGCCCAGTAGCTCGACACCTGCTCGTCCAGGAAGATGTGAGCGAAGCTGATGGACTTGGCCGTCTTGTGCTCCAGGATGCCGAGCCTGCCGTCACGCCTGAGCCGCATCATGGCGTCCATCGTGCCGACGTAGTCGGCGAGGTGCTCGTCGTCATCGGTGTACATGGCGACCCGGAAGTCCATCTCCGGGGCGATGATCTCGAAGTCGTCGTCACGGCCCCAGTGCTTCACGTACCCGTTCAGCATCGCCACGCCCATCTCACGCCCGCTGACGTGAGCGTCGTCATCGTTGCGCATGTTCAGGTCGATCCCCAGCTCGTCCATCACCTTGATGAACGTCTCTGCCGGGGCAGGACCTCGCACGATGCCAGGCGGGTAGTACGTGGCCAGGGCCTCGTGCACCACCGTGCCGAACGTGAGAGCCACCGCCTGCTGCCGAGGCTTGAGGCGGTCGATGTAGGCCCAGTACCACTTCTGTACGCAGGACCCGAAGGTCGTCCTCTCAGATGTCCGAACTGTGCGTGCCATGTGACCTCCCCTTGATGATGAGCCAGGCGCCGAAGAGCATGAGGAAGCAGACCCACACCCACATCGGAAGCCCCAGGACTTCGATCTGAGCCACGGTCTGGGCGCCCGTGCGGGGCAGCGTGACCTGGGACGTGTCCGTAGCGTCGCCTACGCTGGTCGCTACGTGGCCCGTGACGCTAGCGGGCGGCACCGGTGCGGCCGTGGTCGTAGCGGCCGTCGTAGCGGTCGTCGTGGTCTGCGCCAGGGTGGTCTGGGTGCTGCTGTCGGGCGTGTCGTCGATGGTCGTGGTGGTCGTGTCGCAGCCGCCCACGACCGTGACGCTGAAGGTGGGCGACGACGTGGTGCCGTCGCTGAACGTGAGGTTGATCCCGCCGCTGTACGTGCCCGGCTGCCGCGAGGCGTGGATGCCGGTCTCCGTGATCAGCTCGCCCTTCAGGTTGCCCCACAGCTCCACCGTGGCGACCGTGACGCCCGTCGGAACCTGGGTCGTGGTGATGGCCGCATCGTAGCCGGTGCAGGTCGGGGTCGCCTTGATGTGCGCCTCGTGAGCCTCAGCCGCACCGGGCCAGAGCGTGACGAGGGAGGTGACGCCCGCCAGGGCCACCAGGATCTTGCGCATGAGTCCTCCTATGGACAGTTGTTATCACTAGCTTATACGTGCACTGCTGTTCCGGCACTGACGGTGTCAGGCTGCCTCTCGCTGGATGGAGCGGAAGCCTTCACGCCACAGGTCGAGGATCCGAGAGTTGATCTCCGACTTGTCGATGCCCTGCTTCTGGATGTAGAACTCGATCGTGTCCTCGCTGATGATGCGCACGACCTGCACCTTGTGGATGCGGGAGAGTCGGTGGATGCGGTCCTCGGCCTGCGTCTGGTCGTCAGGCGTCCATGTCTCGTCGAGGAAGACGACGGTGTTCGCCATGTCGAGCGTGATGGACACGCCGCCCGCCATCGTGTTCATGACGATGATGCGAGCGCCCTTGCCGGACTGGAACTCCTCCGCTGCGGCGTTGCGGGTGTTGGTGTTGACGGCGCCCGTGATCTTGAGGTTGGGCACACCCTTGCTGTCGAGCCAGCGGCACACCATGTCCACCGTCTGCGTGAACTGACTGAAGATGACGATCTGCTCTGGCTCTTCGTCGTCCTGCCCCTCGATGACGTCGCTGTTGTCGCCGACGATGCCCAACTCCTCCATCAGCTCCCACAGCACGGGCAGCTTGTTGGACTCGAAGGTCGGGCGGATGTCCCAGGTGCCATCAGGTCGCTTGCCGTGGACCTCGCAGTAGGCATTGGCGAACTGCTTGAGGCGGGTATACTCTGCCAAGATGGACGTAGCGCTGATCGAGGTGTCCTCGTCGATGCGCATCTCAGCATCGTCCGCCATCGCCTGGTACTGCTTGGCCTGCTTGGGCGTCATCTCCACGACGATCTCGCGGTACGCCTTGTCGGGCAGGTCGGGGGCGACTTCCTTCTTGGTGCGGCGCAGCATGTACGGCGCCAGCATCTTGTCGAACTCCTCCTGGCGGTCCTTCTTGACGCGGCCAGCCTTCTTGCCGAACCTGTTCTCCTCGATCTCGAGCCACTGGTAGGCCCAGCGCCACTTGGACGTGAAGGACTCCGGGTGCAGCCAGTGCAGGATGCCCCAGAGCTTGATGGGCTTGCCTCGGACGGGCGTGCCATCCATGGCGATGCGCCGGTCGCTCTTGAGCTTCTGCAGGCCACGGGCCGTCATCGACGCAGGCGACTGCATCGCTGCCTTGGACACCTCGTCGCACGTGACGGTAGCCCACTCCCAGTCGAACAGCTGCGGCCACTGCGGCTCGAGATCCTCGACGCCGTTCTCCTTGATGACCTTGCGCAGCTGCACCATGTTGGGTCCGAGCACGAGCCAGTGCGGCATCTGCAGCTCTCGAGCCAGAGCCACGTCCTCGAACAGCCACTCACGGTTCTGCCGCCCGTCAGGCATGACGAACACCGGCAGGTCCTGCAGCTCGTGCAGCTGGTTGGCCCAGGTGTTGGTGAGAGACGTCTTCGGAGCGATGATCAGGTGGCCACGGGGATCGTCCAGCATGCCCGCCTCGGCGATGCCGCCGATGACCTGACGTGTCTTGCCGAGGCCCGGCTCGTCTGCCACGAGCGGGCGACTGTGCCGGTTGCCGATGAAGGCCACGCCCACACGCTGGAACGGACGGGCGTCGAGCGACTGGTACAGAGCGGGCAGGCGCTCGGGCAGGAGATTCAGCTCAGCGTCGTTGGACTGCCCGATCTCTGCCATGATCTTGGAGGCTCCGACGTGCTGGCGACCCCAGGTCGTGAGCGCCTCGTCGAAGCGAGCTTCCTCCAGCGAGAACTCCTTGCGGAACGCCTTGCAGGTCTCCATGTCCAGCGGGTAGTACCACCCCGGCCCGCCGTCCTGCGGCTTGAGGAAGCGAGCGCCGGGGATGTTCTTGATGCGCCGGATCAGCTCCGGATCGTAGTCGAAGCGAGCGACGATGCGCTTGCCCTCCAGCGAGACGTTGATCATTGCAGGATGCCCTTCTCCCTCAGCAGCTTCTCGAACACGTCGAGGTCGATCTGGATGTAATACTTCGTGAGCGGCTGGCCGGACTTGTGATCCCAGCCCAGCCGTCGGTAGTGGATGACCCAGCCGTCGCCACTGTCTGGGTCGTCCTCGTCCTCAGGCACCAAGCCTAGCGCCAGGGCAGACTTCACCCGGCGCTGCTTCTCCATGCGCTCGATGTAGTCGCGCTCTGCCTGCTCTTCCTCACGCTTGGCGGCTGCGGCTGCCTTGCGCTGTAGCTCCATGCGCTGCTCGAAGGTCTTCTTCCCGTGGGTGCCGCACTCGTAGATCCCCTCTCGGATCCAGTCGTGATGCGTGCGCCACGTGCAGTTGCCGCTGGAGGTGACGTGCCAGCAGATGCCCTTGGGCTTGGCCACGTCCCACTTGTCGGGGTGGCAGCGGGTCCACGGGTCAACCTCGAAGCCGAGCGGGTTGTCCCCGTACTGCTCTTCTGTCGGCTTGGGCTTGGCCGTGTGGAACCAGAACGGCTTCACCATCAGCGTCGGGATGAGCCTGCCGTAGGCGATGGCGGCGCCGCAGTTGCGGCAGGAGTCGGTGTCGCCGACCTCGAGAACTCCGGCGGGCATCGTCAGACCTTCTCGGCGCAGTCGGGCCCGAGCCCCCGATGGATGGAGGCAGGCACCGTCAGACGGTGCCCACAGCGCCAGCAGTTGTTCGACTGCATGGCGTACACCTCGCCAGCGGCCTTCTGCTTCTCCTCGTCCGAAGCCTTCAGCCACTCGATGACGTCCTTCATCTTCTCGTTGTGGATGTACCGACGCCAGATGGTGTAGCTGCCGGTGGCCTCGTCGTAGGTGCCGAAGGCGGTGAAGTCGGTGCTGTTCTCGGGGCCGGTCAGGAGCTCGATCAGCCAGCAGCCCCGGCGAGAGGTCCACTTCTTGATGCGGATGGTGCGGTAGTCCGAGTCGTCCTGGCCCCATACGAACGTGAAGGTCCCCTTGTAGGGGATGGGGTAGCTCTTGGAGTCGCTGGACGGAGCCTCCAGCGGGGGCGGCGCCTCCGGCTGGGGGAAGAGGCCGTGGCACTCTCGGACGTCCTCGACGGTGAGGTGCGTCTCCTTGCAGTTGCCGCAGATGATTGACACTGTCATGCTCCTATCTCTTGCCGTCTGGCAAGCCTACTACGTCTTATCGGTTCTGGCGTAAGCGACGACTAGCCCCGGCCTCACACCTTCACCGTCTTGAGACGGGTACTTGGTGAGGCCGGGGCATCATCGTCTCGAGAGCGATCCGGGCGAGATCGCTCCGTGCCTCGGGGGCGAGCCGAGGGAGATCAGGCAGCCGGAGCGGCCGCCGCCTTCTTCGCCACGGCCTTGGTCGGGCGGGGCTCGACCGGCTTGCCGATGGCCTGGATCGAGGCGATCTTCACGACCCGGCTGCCGTTGTTCTTGGCGTTGATGAACGTGACCGTGCCGTCGGCGACCTTCGTGACCGTCTTGACGGCGACCATCTCGCTCTTGGTGCTGTCGGAGCGGCCGAGACGGATGGTCGCGCCCTCCAGGCGGGCCTTCATGCCGGCGAGGTCGAGGTTGGAGAGCCCGTCACGGGAGACCTTGGTGCCCTTGGCGGTCGTCTTGGCGCCGGTGGGGTTGGCCTCCGGAGCCTTCTTGGCGACGGCCTTGGTCGGGGTCGCAGCCGCCTTCTTGGCGACGGCCTTCTTCGGAGCGGCCTTGTCGGCCGTGGGGTAGGCACCGCCCTTGCCGACGCGATCGATCCGCTGGTTCGGCTTGGTGGCCTCCTCGTAGATCGCCTTGACCTGGGCCTCGGTGATCTCGGTGCGGGCGCTGATGACGCCCCACGAGGCGCCCTCGTCGTTGCGCCACTTGACGATGTTCTCCGGGGTGGGCTTGCCCTTCTTCTCCGTGCCCCACATGTAGTGGAACTGGGCCCGACCCTCGGTCATGCCGTGAGCGGCGGCGATCTCGCCCCACTTCGAGCCGTTCTGCTTGGCCTTGACGATCGCCGCGACGGTCTTGTCGTCCAGCTTCTGCATCTCTCGTGCCATCTTCTATCCCCTTCGGGTTTCTGGACCGTCTCGGTCCGTATCGGTGAGTGTTACCCTACTACAGCCGCTCGGTTCTCGCTAGGACCGAGAGCGACTTTCCTGCATCTTGTTGACGACCTCGGTCATCTCAGCCAGGAGCGCCTTGGACGTCCTGCCGGTGCATCCGAAGACGCCCTTCGCGGTGGCTCGCGCAGCAGCGGCGCTCCGCCCCATGCTGAACCTGGTGTCCATCCCCAGCATGGCCTTGACGGCCATCGCCTGGTACAGCTTGATGTCGTCTCCCGTGACGACGAACCCGCCGCCTTCAGTCGCTTCGATGGTCATGGCTTGTCCTTCATCTCGTAGTGGAGCCCTTCGAGCTTCATGTCAGTGTGGCGGTGAAGCCAGTCCAGCGCCTCGTTCCAGGTGCAGCCGGTGCGCCGGATCCTGCCCTCGATGATGTTGAGGCGAGCGCCGTCGTGGAAGTCTCGCCCCGTCTGCCGCACGCTGTCGATGGCGTCCGTCCTGGCCCTCGCCAATCTGGCCTCCAGCTCAGCGTTGCGGGTCGCCAGTTCGTCGCGCTCCCTCTTGGTCCTCTCTGCCTTCTTGCGGTAGAAGGCCGCCACTCTGCTCAGCCCAGCAAGGCAAAGCACGATACCGATACCCGACCACAGGTCGCTCACAGCTCACCCTGCTTCCCGCCGCCGACCTTCGTGCTGCCGAGGTCGGCACGGTCGGCGCTGGAGCGTCCGGCGTTCCAGGCGACCATGTTGGCGTAGCGCTCCTTGGGAGCCTTGTACCGAACGGGCTTGCGAGCCTCGACGCAGCGAGGGCGGGTGCACTTCTGGTCGTGGCACTTCACGTAGTGGCAGCTGTCGCACTCGCAGTCCTTCGGGTGCGGACGTCGATCCGGGTACAGCTCGTACAGAGCCTCCTTGATGGCGTCCTGCATGCCGTGGAGTACGATGCCGTAGCCCTGCTCGTCCTCCTTGGCCTGCTTCTGGAAGCGCTCCTTGATGCGGGACATGAAGCCCGCCATGAAGCTCTCTCGCCATGCGCCCGGAGCAGCTTCCTTCGTGAGCTGCGGCAGGCCGTGCTTCTCGCAGTGCTTCTTGTAGACGCTGGTGTACTTGACGCCGTGGCGCCGCTCCCACGGCTCGTCCGGCACGACGCCCTTGCTGGCCATCATGGTGTGGATGGTCTGCCAGCGGTACCCTGCGAGCTTGAGCTTGTACAGGTTGGTGCCGAGGTCCTGCGCCGGATCCGGCTTGGGCACGACCTCGTTCGTCACGAACAGCAGCACCGACGTGAACACCAGGTCGATGTGGTCCAGGTCTCGCTTGTAGCCGATGACCTTGATGGTGCCCCAGCCGTAGTCGGCGATGATCGCCCGGTTGGCCGACACCACGGCGTGGAAGATCTTCCGGCAGAGGTTGCGGAAGTCGAAATCGCCCTCGTCGCTGATCTGGAAGTCACGCACCTCGGGCTTCTCACGCTCGGCAGCGGGGCGAGCCATGGCCAGCTCGAACTCCTCCACGCTGTACTTCGTCATGAGGCGGTCGGCCGCTGCCAGGAACGTGTCCCGCTCTGCCTCGAAGGTGGTGGCGTTGGCCTTGTCGATCAGCGCCCTGATCTTGCGGAGTGTACCACCGCGATCTTCGTCCATGTCCTTCTCCTATCGGTGTACTAACAGTCTACCTTACGTCGTCGGTTCTCGCTCTACTTGGGCAACTCGTGGTACGTCCGGCAGCAGTCCACGCTGCAGAACCGACCTCGCAGCTCGTACCTGCCCCGCAGGAACTTGTAGAGCCGGTTGCCCAGGGTCTCGGTTCGCTTCCGCCCGCACCAGTTGCACTCGTGGTGCGGGAGGGATGTGTAGTCGATCTCCTGCTCGAGACCGCCCTTCAGCAATCGTCCCATCTTATCAGTGGCTCCGGATAGTAGAAGTGGGCATGCTCCTCGTCACTGAGGAGCACGTACTGCATCTTGTCGATCTGCTCGCGCCAGTCGTACACCGTGCACGTTCTGCCGCTGATGTCGTGGAAGAGGCGCAGCGCCCCATCCTCGGTGAGCCCGACGATCTCGAGCATCACACGAGCATGGGGCAGCCACACCCAGCAACCGTCAGGCTCTGTTACAGGTCCACTGGTCGCCATACCAGACTTCCTCAGTGCCCCTGCTCTCGTTGATGTACACGAAGAGGGCTCGGAACCATGTGAGCTGCGTCACAGGATCCATCATCTCGTCTTGCGTGAAGGCGAGATCCCCGAAGCGCCACATGCCGTTCCGGAACCAGCTCTTCTTGTCGGCCTGCAGGAGGAACCACATCCGCCCCTGCAGCCCGCCGTGGGCGTCCGGCTTGAAGCGGGACTCGCACCCGATCACCCTGCAGGTCTTGTCCCAGCCGCTCGCGGGCCATCCGGAGCGCCACAGCGCCTCCCCAAGCCACTCCGGCGACGGATCGCCGTACCTGCTCGTGCAGCCGCTCCAGCTTCGGGCCGGACTCCACAACCCGGAAGCTCGCGCCTCGGCCAACGGTATCCCTCGTCGTTCCACGACCGTAGTCGATGTCGTAGACGTAGGAGTGGTCGTCGAGGCTACGGGCGCCGAGGTGCTTGTTGTCGGCGGGATCGTGGTGGTTGATGTCGTTGATGGTCTCACCTCCGGTGAGTTCGGTGCTGCTACTGCGTTCGCACCGCAGGCGCTCATCATGAGTGCTGCGGCGATGATCCTGATCTTCGGCATGGATCCTCCATGTCATAGGAAGGGCCTCCAGAGCACGTAGACCGTGCACCAGAAGGCGACGATGATGATGATGCTCGCCAGCAGGACCAGGAGGCCGGTCAGAGCATCGCGTTGCTCACGATCTAGCCGTGAGTGCCATCCTTTCACTAGTAGGATCAGTGCGGCTGCTACGGCAGCAGTCACTACCGTAGCGGCCGACGTGAGGTTCATGCTCTCAGGCTACCTCGTAGCCCTTTCCGAGCCCGCATTCGGCGTGACAGATGACGCTGTCCACCGTAGCGGGTGCCTTCGGATCGTACATCTCCGCCATGGCCTCGTCACTGCGGATGCGCTCACCGCAGATCTCGCAGTGCTGGCCGTCCAAGCCGATCACCATCATTGGATCAACCTTCCCCGCTCGTCCCAGCGAGCGTTCCAGTGTTGCTCGAGCTTCTGCCGCACTTCGGGCGGCGTGTGCGGCAGGATGTCCGGCAGGTCCCACTCTCCCCTGTCGTAGTTCGGCACCAGCCACGGCGTGATGAACACGGTGGATCCCGTGCGCCGGTAGTAGTCCAACGTCGGATCGAGCGCCTGAGCCGCCACCGCCTCACGAGCCTTCTGCAGGACCTGCTTGCGGCGGAGGCGGACGAACCGGCCTTCCTGCAGCGTGTTCTGCGTCATGACGACCTCCCAGCCCTCGCTCTCGAGCCAGGCCTGGTACTCGTGGTACGACGTGTGGTCCGTACGGTTCCAGTGGGTGGTGCGCTTGAGCTGGACGCCGACCTCGTTCGGCCACTTGCTCATGTCGACGCCGTACATGTGCTCCAGGCGGAGGCGCCAGTACGTTCCGAGGTTCTGCCGCTCGTACTCGTGGAAGTCCTGCTGGCGCTCCTTGCGAGTGAGCCAGAAGTACAGCCATCCCGGTCGACGCTCAGCCACGATCGCCCTCCCGCTGCTTGACGGTGGCGGACGCTGCACGAGCGTAGATCACGACCAGCTTGGCGAGGAAGGCTCGATGAACCTTGGGCTCTGCTGCCGGGAGATGGGAGAAGAACGCCTGGATGCGGTCCAGGGGCCAAAGCACGTTGGCGAAGGTGACGGGGTCCGCCAGGTTGGCGGGCATGCCCATCTCCCGGCACTCGTTGATGCGGACCATCTCCTTCCCCATGTAGGCGTCGATCTCGTTGACGACCTGGAGGAAGCGCACCTCGCCTTCCTTGCGAGAGATCAGGAAGAACAGCTGCGGCTCGATCGAGAGCATGTTCACCATGATCTCGCTCAGCCAGCGCAGCCGCTCCTGGACACGCTGTTCGACGTCTGTCTCGTCGGTCATGCCGCGAACCTCCGGGTGATCTGCCCGCGACGGATGCGGCGGGCCAGGACCATGCGCAGCTCGGCCTTGCTCATCCGCTCGGCGTTCTTGTAGCCGTCGGGGTACTTGTACGTGCGGGACAGGATCGCTCCGTCGTGCGGGCTGATCACGTGGCGGCGAGTCGTACCGCAGCACACGCAGCGGCAGGTGATCGGCTCACCGAAGGGGCTGGGTCTGTTCGATGCGATCGGATCCCAGCTGTGGCCCAGAGTCTTGCACTCCAGGTGGTTGATCCTAACGGCCATTGTGGCTCCTATCTGTCAGGTCCTACCTTGGTAGTCTAGCTACCAGGCGCCCTTCGTGGGCATCTCGATGTAGCGGTACGTCACGACGATGACCGGAGCCGACGTCGTTGCGGTGGGGGAGCTGATCGTGATGGCGCTGATGGCCGTGTCGACGACCTTGGCCTTCGGCTTGGGGGCGTTGGCGAACTCGCCGCAGCCCGCCATCGGCGGCTGGCCCTCGGCGATCACACGCTCGCACGTGATGACCGGCTCGGGGTCGGTGTTCGGGGGCGACGTCGGATGGACGCAGCCCAGCATCGGGGGCTCGTCCGGACGGGTCGGGCAGTGATCTGCGGCGTGAGCCATCCTCGGCAGGAAGACGATGCTGCCGAACAGGATGGCGGTGGACAGGAGCTTCTTCATCATGCCTCCAGGCGTGCCATGGCCTCCTGGGCCTGGCTGACGGTCGCGTTGGTGAGCGGGATGCGGACACCCCGGTGCTTGGTGTGCTTGATGACCCAGCCATCACCGAAGGCGTCGGCGTAGTAGCCGCCCTCCGTGCTGTAGATGCGCTGGAGATCGCGCACCGCTGCGAAGTTGGGTCGGGGTCGGTTCTTCACTTGGATCCGTTCATGTAGGGTGCCAGAGCCAGGGCGGCGCTGTACACCTTGACGATGGAGTGGATGGGCTTGGTCGTATCATACGTGAACAGCGCCCGGTCCAGCATCATCGCGATGCGGTCGACCATCTCACGCTGCTTCGTATGGCGGCGGTAGCCGCATCCGGTGCGCATGTACTGCTCTCGCATGAACGACGCCCACACGTAGATGCGCATGCGCCGCTCTTCGCTGCCGAACTCACTCACCGGGGATCCCCAGGATCTCGGCGTAGATGCGGTCGGCCAGCTCCATGGCTGACATGGCGTTGAAGATGTGGTCCTCGTCGGTGGACTTCAGGTGGGCGGCCATCTCGTCGCTGCCCTCGGCCCAGACGTCCTCCGGGTACTCGCTCTTCAGCTGGTTGGCGGCAGCCTCGATGGCTTCCCGCTGCTTGTCGGTGATCATGATTCCTCCACGAGGTTGTGTGTTGCGAGGGAGTTCTTCGGGCGCCTCATCCGAACAGGATGTCCCAGGTTGCGGGGACGGTGTCCTCCAGCTGGCCGATGGTGCGGCGCTGCCCGATGAGGTAGGGCGAGGGGGTTCCGCCGCCGATGTCGATCATCGCGTAGGCCCAGACCGTGAGTGGCCCTTCGTAGTACGGGACGTCGAGGCAGTTGAGCGGGTTGCGAGGGCCGAACTCGTCGCCCTCGGAGCCGAAGGCGTCCTGGACGAACGGGCTGGCGTCGGAGTGGACGTCGTAGTTGTTGCCGGCGTTCAGGATGGTGAACGGGCTGTCGAGGAAGACGATCTCTCCGAAGAGCGGGCCGATGCTCATCCAGTGCTGGGCGAGCTCGAGAGTCATTCGCTCCGTGGCGTCCCATCCGAGCGTCTTCTCGAGCCGCTCGAAGATGCCCTCGGGGCCGGGTCGCCCTTCGGCGAGGACCGTGAATTCTGCGTACTTGTACATGGCGCTTGGGCCCTTTCTGGTTGGTGGGGGCAGGCGCTAGCTAGGCTAACGCCCACCCCCGGTTCGTTGATGGTCAGCGGTGCTTCCGGCGGCGAGCTGCCCGGTTGCCGTGCGGGCTGTTCACGATCTGGCCGAGGATCTGGAAGGGGTTGTCCGGGTTAGACCGAACCTCCTGGATGCGCTCCACCATGTCCGGCGGGAGCCGCATGCTGAACGCCTCCTCGTTCATGCGGAAGGCGATCATGTACCAGGTGTTCCCTCCGTCATCCGTCCAGCAGCGGATGTGGTTGGCATCCGCCGTGAACTCCAGCGCCTCAGCTTCCTCCTCCGAGATGACCGGGGCGAGGAGCTTGAGGCTCATGCTGAGGTTCGGCTCCACCTCCCGCTTGGCGTTGATGTTCCAGTCGCACAGCGGATGACCGTACTCGTGGTCAACCTCCACCGACTTGCAGTTGAGTTCCTGACACTTCATGGCGCTTGGGCCTTTCTGTTGGTGTGCTAGCTAGGCTAGCGGTACTGGTTGCCTTCGGACGCTATCGCAGCGAGCCAGCCGATGAACTGCCAGAGGCGGCGCTTCACTTGCCGCCGATCTTGCGGTAGCGGCCGCGAGCCGGGAGGTACTCCCAGCCCTCCGGGACGTACCGGCCGACGAGCGGGTCGAAGTAGGCGATGGTCGTGTAGCCGGGGTGGACCCTGCCGTTCGTGAGCGGGTCGGTCATGTACCCCGCGAAGTTGATGCACTGGAGGACGTCGACTCCCATCTCGAGGTGGAGGCAGGTCACTTCTTTCGCGCTGTTGGCGTAGTTGGTGACGAACATCCAGTCCTTGAAGGCCGGGCTCCACACCGCGATGCACGTCACCGGGCCGAAGCGGGTCTGGTCGCTGCTGTCGAAGCCGTACTCCTCGGAGTACTGCCCGAAGGCGCCGTCGTGCGGCAGGACGAAGTCGCTGCTGCCGGCGATGGAGCCGTCATCAATCGGGTTCCTGTGCTCGCCGAAGAGGTGCGTGATGCGGCCGTTGGTGAGGAGTGCGTCGATGCGCAGCTCCTTCGTGGGGACGGTCACGCTGTCCTCGGAGTAGGGCGTGAGGCCGTACAGGCCCTTCACGGCGGGGTGGAACTGGGAGTTGAGCTTGAACTTGGTCATTGTTGCTCCGTGTTGGTGTTGGTTGGTGATCAGTGGAGGGGGTGGAGGGCGACGTAGATCGCCAGGCCGATGATGTAGAAGCCGAAGGCGATGAACCCGGCGATGCAGATCATGACGCAGATGCGGGCGAAGCGGTCGGCGGGCATCACAGGCCCTTCCAGAGGCCGACCTCGACGACCTCGTCGTCGTTGGCGGGCATGGAGACGAACCGCCAGCGCTTCATGAGCTCGGCTGCGAGCGCGAGCTTGATGTCGTCGGTCAGTCGGCCGTGGTAGATGTAGCCGATGGTGTCGCCGGAAGCGCCTTCGTCCCAGTAGTTGTAGTCGTTGAGGCTGCCGTCTGACCGGAAGACCCAGATGTAGGGGGCCTCGGTGTCGTCGATGATGGCTTGCTGTTCCGGGGTGGTGGTCACGCAGGATCGGCAGCACGTCGGGTCGGGCAGGAACAGGTGGACCTTGGCTGCCGCTGCCGCTGCGACGAGGTTCTCGAGGCGGGGGTTCATGCGAAGGCCTCCGGGCTCTCGGTCAGGGCGGTCGGGATGTCGGCGTCGAACACGCCGCAGTCGAGGATCCACCAGCTGAAGTAGGTGCCGTCCACTTCCTGGGCGGAGCCGTAGCTGATCACCCGTGCGAAGTGCATGTGCTCGGTGCAGTAGCACAGGTCGTTGGACGGGATGGGGAAGACTGCCGGGTCTGCGTAGTCCTCCGGGAACAGCTCCATGTCGTCTTCGAGGGTCACGGGGTAGAGGCGGGTCGCGTTGGCGATCTCCAGCCAGGCGGGGACGTCGAAGGGGTCGAGGCCCCGGCACAGTTCGCTGATGGGGAACTTCGGGGGAATGCGTCGGTTGTTCACGGTGTAGCTCCTTGGCTCTGTCGTGTTTGGGTACTGCGGGTGTAGCTTACTGCTGCGCTGCGGCTCTTGCTGTCAGGCGAACAGGACGTACAGCTTCTTGCCCTGCGTGACGAAGTAGGCGGTCGGTTCTGTGGGTTCGTCCTCCATCCAGGTGAGACCCCAGTAGGTGATCGGGAGGGTCGGGTCGTAGTCGAACCAGTTGTCCCGGTACAGGTGGAGCTGGTAGATCACGTCCGAGAGGCGGTCTTCGAACCGGTCGATCTCGTTGGTGCCTGCCTCGCATGCCTGCCAGAGCGGGTGGTTGGCGGCGCAGAGGATCGTGAATGGGTTGTCGAGCTTCCAGGCGTACTCGAAGGGCGTGGGCTCTTCCGGGAAGTCCGGGTCTCGGGCGCCTTCCAACAGCTCGCGGTCGTTGTCCGCGATGAGGTAGGCGATGGAGCTGGGAACGGGGATCTCGGAGTAGATCACTGTGCGAGCCTCACGTTGATGATCTGGGTGGGAAGGGGCTTGGCGCGGGTGATCGTGGCGGTCACGGTGAAGCCCGCGATGCGGATGGTGATGGTGCGGTTCATGGTTGCCTCCTATAGCTGGAACTCATTCAAATATTAGGGAGTGCCCTCGCCCGATCCTCCTTCGCAAATCGTCGGGCACCCCCTCGCTTCTTGAACCTTGGTTGATGAGGTCCTCCCACTCATCCCACTCTTCGCCTTGCTTCGTGATGAGACAGTCGAACCCCATCGGAGCGTTCCCATAGATCGGACGCTTCGTGCGCTTCCTGGGAGGTTGGCCTCCCCCTTCCCTCATGACGGGTCGTAGGAAGGAACGCTCGCGCCAACCGGCGTGTCTTCGCTCGAGTAGATCGTGCCTTCGAACTCGAAGATCAGCTGGGTCAGGCCAGAGTACCGATCCTCCCAGATGAAGAGGGGCGTCACCTTCGAGTAGTCGAGGTGATCGTACCACTCCTGCACTTCGGCAGGCGCCATACAGCGAACGCTCTGGAAGTAGCTGAAGGTCCAGATGTCATCCCACTCACCCGCTTCGTCATCGGGGGCGGGAATGTACGGGTCGATCCCGTACTTCGTAGCGCTGAGATCGGCGAGGTAGAACCCTACCCGCTCCCCTACGTACCGGGCGAAGGCGGTCACTTCGCGCTGATCCCACCCTTCGAACGGGGCGGTCTCTTCGTGGTCGATGTACCAGTGTGCCATGATGTGCTCCTATGGTTGAACCGTCAGAAGGCAGGGGAACCGTAGTCCCCCTACCCTCTAGCAGCCCTGCCTAGGTAGGGCGGTGGATCAGGCGGCCACCTCCTCCTTCGTGGTCTTGGCCTTGCGAACCCGCTTCGGCTTGACGGGGGCCACCGGAGCGAGGCGGGAGTTGATCACGTACTGCCCGAAGGTCTCGGCGTCCTCGGCGTGGGCGGCGTCGCGGATCTTGCCCATGGCCCGATCCAGCTCAGCGGCCGACTTGATCACCACTCCTGCCGTGTGGCGCTCGGCGGCGTCGTACAGGGTGGCGTCGTCCGCCAGGAACCGACCGCCGTGGCCGATCCGCTGGCCCCGATCCAGCTTCCCGCTGTTCAGCTTGTACATCTTGCGGATCGCACCCTCCGGCAGGCCAGCCCGGCAGCCGATCAGGCCCCAGCTGTTGGCCTGCTGATCCCGCATGGCCACGATCGCCTGCCCCAGCTGGTCCTTGCTGGCCTTCACGGCCTCCGGCACGATCAGCTCCGGCTGGAAGTGCTCCAGCAGCGCCATCGTCACGATCTGCCATGCCCGGCTGTAGGTCACGTTGGCGTTCACCAGGTGCTTCATGGGCAGGTCCTTGTCCGTGGCTCGCTTCCCGGCCTGCCCCATCTCCAGGGCCGCCAGGATCAGGCGGTCCACTTCCGACGCCTTCGTGTCACCAGCCTTGCAGTTGGTGAGCATCGCAACCTTGGCGTTCTTGGTCGTCGTCATCTTGCTGTTCTCCTAACGGATCCGGCTTCTCGCCGGGCGGTCAGCCTCTCGCTGCCGCAGTGGATCGGTGGGGGTTCGCACCCCGTACGCTACGGTCGTTCTATCGCCGATCCTTCATTCTTGGTGGGCCTTCTTGCCCTTCGCGCCACCAGCTACAGGTGTTGTCTGGTTCTCCACCGATCCCACGGTGTTCCCCTAGGTTCGTACGTGTCGGTTCTTTCGGCTTGCCATCGCCTACTTCCGATCCCAGTACGGTGCGCTGCACCTAGCGGGGCTGGTTCCATTTCCAGGTTGCGGCCTTCCAGTGGGCCGGCACGGGCGCCTTACGTGCGTGGTAGCGGCGGGTGGGGGCGGCGGCGGGCCGGGCGGCCCGGGCGCTTACGCTTACCCCTTACGCTTATAACTATACGCCGGGCGCAGCCGGTCGGGGATTTGCCGGTCTTCACATCTGTGTAACCCCACGTAGGTCAGATCGTAGCAGGCCAATCCGTTCGGGTTTGCCAACGGGGATTCGTTCCATGCTCCTCTCATACTTCACCCAGTGCCTCAGCGCATCCGTGGCATGCGGCTTGCCCGGTACCCAGAACCCCCAGCGCTTCATTCGCTCATCGTTCGCGTAGCCCTTTGCTTCACTTGGCATCTGCATCTCGAGGTCCCAGCCACCTCCATGCCAAGCGCCTTCACCACTCATGTCACCTACTGCCGCATATCGTTGTTCCAAGGGCAGCTCCGCCCTCTTCTTACCAACTGGCGTGACGATGGTGCCTCGCTTGTCCATGCCCGTGATGCCCAACCATTGCCATCTACGCCACACATCACCATTGAACACGCCCAACGCCTCACACCTGTCCAGCAATCGGGCAGTCACCCGAACCGGGCTCAGACCTTCACGCTTGCCACTGACGCCTTGCCCACCAACCATCAGCACGAAGTCTTCGATCACCAGCGTTCCATACGGTCCCATAGCGATGATCAGATTCACGATGGCAGTGACTGCCGCATACTCCATGGCAGCGACATAGTCGTATGCATGGGCAGCTGCCGTCTTGCGGCTCTTCTTGTCTCGCGTGCTGAGGTCGCCGCTACCATGACCACAGTCCAGCTGATCCCACACCAGACGTTCTGACCAGCCGTCGTAGGCAGCTACTCCCGTGGTACCACCGGGATCTACAGCGACGATGCACTTGCGCGGAGTATCGATGATCATGCGTTCAGCCTACTCGAGAACCACGCTTCACACCCCACTTCCCACATTCCAGCAGCGTACAGCACTCCAACTAACAGGTCATCCCTGAAAGCATTTGTACGTATCGTACCAGCTAGAGACACGCAGAAATACCCAGAACCCCCATCTACCAGGTACAATACAAATCACACTTACAAATATCGCCGCGCGCCCTCGGGAAGAAAGTCGGTAGACCTGATCATGACATGTCTTCTCCTTACTTACTTATTACTAGGAATTCCTAGTATGAGAGAAATTTCTCAACCGGTCTAGCCCGGTCCCTCGCGGGGGCGCGCGGCGCAATTTGTAGGCTATACTTTGTAGCAACCGGCCCTACCAGGCCAAACACCGTAACGCAAGAACCCGACAGGCACGCTACGCTGGGCATACGCACACAAATGTTAGGAGAAACGGTGGCCCGTCAAGCCGATCCAACCACACCCACGCTCTTCTGGAATACGACCCTGACCAGGGCATACAAGCTAGGCGACCTGGTCCGCCACAAGAATCACCCACAAGATCCGCCCCGCCCGATCACCAGGTTCGAGAAGTTCATCGACCACACCAAGCCCCACGGCTTCAGTTGGACCGCCTACATCGACAACACGCCCGGCTCCTACTTCCTGGATGATCTCGAGCACTACCACTCTCAGGAGCAGCCGCTGAGCTATCGGGTGAGCGGGAGCACCCATCCCAACGACTTCGCCCTTGAGATCGACGGCATCACCTGGCGCATCGGTGACTACGCTCGCCCCAAGGAGTCCATCGACGGCTCCACCGCTCGCATCTTCCGGCCCATCACCGACTACACCAACACCAACGGCGTCTGGTTCGCTCGCTTCGGTACCAACGTCCTCGACCTCTACGCCCTCACCTCTCTCGAGCGCCGCGACTCAGTGCCAACCAACCCGGTGCCCGAACCCGAGCCGCTCAAGCTCACTCGTGAGGAGAGAGCGCACATGGCACGTCAGGCCATCTCGGACGCCTTCGACATCATGGAGCCCTACCCCATGCCCAAGTACCCGATCGAGATCTTCGAGCTGCACGTCCAGATGCTCCGCCTCGCCCAGAAGCTCAACCCATGAGCAAGCAACTGTTCGTACTCGTGGGCGGCCCCTTCCACAACCAGCCCGTACCTGAGCGCCGCCCCGAGCACAGCGAGCGCCAGGATGAGATCGTCATGCTGAAGGAGTTCGACTACACCACCGCCTACCAGTCGCTCACCACGATCCCCGGCCCCTTCGCCCCGAACTACGAGCGCCACGTGTACCGCCTGCTCGCCGTCGCCACGGGCACAGAGCCCACCGAAGCCGTCCTGATGTGGGTGTGGTATGGCCGCCGCTGACGACCGCCCCGCACCGCACACCATGCGCATGATGGTCGACATCCGTGCGCCACGCGAAGTCCTGGTCGTGACCTGCCCAGACTGCTTCGCACTCGTCCAGTACTACCACTACACCAAGCACCAGGAGGCAATGCACAATGACCACTGATCCGGGAGAGCGCCTGCTCGACCCCAACAACAAGGTGGGCCACATCAAGACCTACCCGACGCTCACGTACGTCAACCTGTACGACCCCGACCCTGACACCATCCATGTGCGCGACATCGCTCACCACCTCAGCCTGATCAACCGATACGGCGGCGGGTCCGCCATGGGCATCAACGTCGCGGACCACAGCGTGCGAGTCGCCATGGAGGCCAACGCCAACCCAACCACACGCCACCTCGCGCTGGAGTGCCTGATGCACGACGCTGCCGAGGCGTACCTGGGCGACTGGATCCGCCCCATGAAGGCCATGCCCGAGATCCGCCAGGCCTACGTGAAGCTGGAGACCGGCATCAACGACGCAATCTGGCGTGCCATCCCGCACCTGCTGAACCAGGCCCACCCCGAGGTCGAGCTCGTCGTAGCCGAGACAGACGACAAGGTTCTCGTGCGCGAGATGGAGCACCTGCGCTACCTCACCTACAGCCAGGCCCGTGAGCGGCAGCAGTTCATCCCCACGCCGGAGCAGAGCGAGGCCACGTTCCTGAACTGCTTCTGCATGTTCAGCGCCAAGCGCCTCGGCTTCTCATACACCCGCGACGACGTCTTCACGAAGGAGACCTGGTGGTGATGGGCGAGATCGAGATGTTCGTCCACACGGACAAGGAAGACCTCGTGGCCAAGCTCTACATCTGCGACGAGTGCGGCGCTGCCGTACTACGCCAGGACATCCACGACGACTGGCACGAAAGGCACAGCGATGACGGAAGATGAACTCTGCGACCGCATGTGGCACCAGCGGTTCGTGAACCACCCCGGTCACCACACCTGCACACGCCCACCAGGCCACAAGGGCTACCACAAGTGCCACTGCGACGTGCGTTGCGTCCACGACGAGAACACATGGGCGCCAGGCGAGCCCGAGGCCGTCGTCCTGCACAAGCTCAAGGGCGCACCCCAGCCACGCAAGCCCCGCCGTACCCCGGCAGAAGCCAACAACGTCATACCAACACCCACAGAACCACCGCCCGAGGTCGCCTACGATGACCCGAGCGTGATGCGAGGACCGTTCACTTCGGGGATCTGCCGTGACCCCTGGGAGCGCAAGTGCCGCGAGCAAGCCAAGCAGGGCTGCGCCGGGCTCTGCCGCACTCACTACGCCAAGGCCATGAAGGAGCGACGTGCCAACCGCCAGAAGAAGTAGCAACATCAGCAAGGGCACACCGGGCAAGCGCAGCGATCACTGCATCATCTGCAAGAAGGTCGTGAAGAACGCTGTCGGCGTACGAGGTAGGCCCAAGCGCTACTGCAGCTATGCCTGCGCCGCGAAGGCCAAGGAGACCGACCAGCGCTTCTGCCAGGTGTGCACGGAGCCGTACTTCGACGAGCGTGCCACCGACACAGGCCGCAGCCCGAGTAAGTGCGTTCGATGCCGCGAGGAGGGCAAGCGCAACGGCAAGATGAAACAGTGCTCGTTGTGTCGGAAGGTGTTCACCAAGACCGCCAGCCGTCACCTGTTCTGCT